>ERZ761609.1092-NODE-1092-length-26194-cov-87.647156_pt1 | contig 26194 bp, 23 predicted proteins | sample MGYA00511163_ERZ761609 | MGnify/ENA primary metagenome ERZ761609 (study PRJEB28899, sample SAMN02445070) | bioreactor sludge metagenome | biome: EBPR sludge | place: Australia: Brisbane, Thorneside Wastewater Treatment Plant | collected 2011-12-16 ... | reverse complement strand
CGATGACTTGTTAAAGACGGTTAAAGATGTTTATACTCTGAGAAAGATGTTCGAGGAAACGACGGTCGGTTACGAGAAGCTACAGCTGTTTAGATTGATCAAAGGTGAATCAAGCAAGGATAAGCCCGAAGGCGATGTCGCAGCAAAGTTCGTGAACGAGACCTACCACATAGAAAACGAGTACGTGATGCAGCTCGATCCGCATAAGTTCGATTACGTACTTGAGTATGTGCTGGACACGTGCATCAAGGTGTTAAGTGACCAAGGCTAGTACCTGATCCTAACGATCTCCTCCAACTCCAGCCTAGTCGCCCTTCGATCATAGAGCTTGGTCGTCCTGCTGTCCGCATGGTTTGCGAGTTGCTGGGCGGTCTCCAAACTCCCCCCATTCGCCAAGAACTCCGTGATTCCAGTGGCCCGGAACGAGTGGTTCGAGAAGACCGGCGGAATCCCAGCCCGCAAGAGCCGCCGCTTCACCATTCGAAGGACGTCACCGCGTGTGAGAGGCCGCTTGGTTTGGATCGTACCCTTGGCATCAAAAGCAGGGAAGAGATAGTCCGAGGATCGAAGGTCTGCGACGGCAACCCAATCATCGAGGTACTCAACCAGCCGAGGGTGAGCCGGGATATCCCGCTGGGCAATCTCATCGCGACCCAAAGTTCCGCAGGAATCGTCACCCGGGCTGAAAACTTCGTTCCCCACTTCGAGGTCCGGACAAGGACCGGCTTCAACCCATTGCCTCAGGATTAGCGGGGGTGCGAGAGAGCCCTGCATCGCGGAGTGCGTCACCTGCCCGGCAACGGTGCGTGGGGAGGTCTCTTTCGTTCACAATGTAGCCATGCCCACCTTTGGCAGGCTTAGCCTCGTCTCGTTGCTCGTTGCGGCTTTGGCGTTCGTTTCGGGGTGCAAAAAAGAAGAGCCGTTCGTCGGCGGCAAGCCGAGGAAGCCGATCACGAGCGTCGTCAGCTTGAGCCCGAGCACCACCGAGATCTTTGCCACCTACGGCAATTCACAGACTCTTCGCGGCAAAACCGGCGCCTGCAACTACCCGGGCGGACTCGAACTCGCCGAAGTCGTCGTGACGACGAAACCGGACTTTGAAAAGATTGCCGCCCTGCAGCCTCAGCTCGTGCTTTACGATGAGAGCCTCTACTCAGAGGCCGAGATCGAAAAAATCAAGGCGCTCGGGGCCGAGGTCTTGGCGCTCAAGCCCACTTCGGTCGAATCCATGATCGATTACTGCTATCGAGTCGGTCGAACCCAAGTCGATCCGATGCGATTGAATGACTACGTTCAAAAGGTTCGCGCAGCGATGAGTTTGGCCTCGGCCAATCCGCCGCCTGCGGGAACGAGCGCGGCCGTTCTCATCGGGAACCCGCGAGAAGGCGAGTACTACATCGCCGGGGTCAACACCTATCAAGCCGATCTGATCCGAATCTCGGGAGCCGAACCCAAAGGCCCCGATGCCAATAAATTTGTCCCGCTGAACGTCGAGACGTTGCTGCAGTGGAACCCGACGATCCTCATCACAACGAAGGACAATGCGATCAACATCGCCCGCGATCCGCGGCTGAAATCGCTCGGCGCGATCCAAAAGAACCGAGTCGCAGAGATGGACCCCGATGTCCTGCTTCGCGCTGGAGCCCGAGCTGACCGGGCGATCACCGTTGTCAGCGGCCTCTTAGAATCACTTTCTCGACCTCAGAACCCCTCTCCCTAAAGAAAAAAACGATGTTACAAGCTGAAATTGGCGTCTTTGGCGGCTCGGGCTTTTACCGACTCCTGGATGAAGTCACGGAAATCAAGATCGACACGCCCTACGGCGCGCCAAGCGATTCGGTGATGGTCGGCCAGCTCGGGGGGCGAACGGTCGCGTTCTTGCCCCGACATGGCCGGAGCCACTCCATCCCACCGCACCGGATCAATTACCGAGCCAATGTCTGGGCGTTCCGGCGGCTGGGGGTGAAAGCTGTCATCAGCCCATGCGCGGCTGGCTCGCTCGCCCGGCATGTCGAACCTGGGCACTTTGTGGTCTGCGACCAATGGGTAGATCGAACCCATGGCCGAGCCGACACGTTTTATGAAGGCCCCATCGTCGCCCACATCAGCCCCGCTGACCCTTATTGCCCGGTGCTTCGCCAACTCGCGATCGACGTGATTCGCGAGCACCAAATCCCAGTTCACGAGAAAGGAACCGTCGTTGTGATCAACGGCCCTCGATTCAGCACGAAGGCCGAAAGCCAGTGGTTTGGGTCACACGGATGGGAGGTCATCAACATGACCCAGTACCCCGAGGCCTACCTCTGCCGCGAGATGGGCATGGCCGTCGTGAATATCTCGTTGATCACGGACCACGACAGTGGCGTCCACGCCGAAACCGAGGCCGTGAACGCCCAGAGCGTTCTGGAAGTGTTTAAGCAAAACGCCGAAAACATCCAAAAAGTTGTGCTCGAGATGATTCGCCGGATGCCGTCCGATCTCGATGCTTTGCGTCCGATGGATGCTCTCGCCTTCAGTCGCGGAGATGGCCACGTTCTATCTCCCCACGATATTCGTCTGTTCGAATAGCATGATCACCTTGCTGGCACTCGCGGTGGCGACTCAGGTCCCCCATTTGAAGGATCCTTATCCCGTCGACCTAGGTCCGGTCAAAATCGGCACCCGAGAGGTCGCCGTTCGCCTTCCCGAGCCCGGAGTCAAACTTTCCGGGGGCCTTTCTGCCGGCGAATGGAAGCTCTACCCCCGCGAAGGGGTGCGGGCCCTCGCCGACGGACTCTGGGGCGACACCGCCACCCTTTATCAGCGACACCGAGAGCAAGCCCAATCGGCCCCCGAATGGAAGGTTCGAGTTTTTATCTTCACTCGCTCGGAAATCCTTGAGCAAGGCGCCGATGGCCTCTTTCGCCAGCGCCGGGCCGGGTTCGAGCGAAGTCAGGTGGATGAGATTTTTGAGTCCTTAGCTCGAACCAAAGCAATGGCCGAAGCCTGGAGCGGAGGCCGAGTCCGCCTGAACTTCCAGGTGACCACCTTGGACGATCCAATCCGGCTTCGACTCGCTGCCGGTCAGTCTGAAAAGGACGCTCAAAAAGACTGGGTCGCGACCCAAATCAGTCCGTTCATCAATGGGAGTCCATTTGACGCCGATGACCGGCTCGACCGCGGGCCTTATGGCTCGGTGTGGGCGATCCGGCCACTGCTCACGCGAGTCTCTCCCGCGGAGCGAGTTCGTGGCATGCCGGTTCAAGCAATCGACTACTACACCCACCCTTACGCCGATCAGCCAGGCGGTCTTTCTCGCTCACTCTACGAAGCCTGGATTCGCGATCTCGGGAACCGAGTCGAGGCGGCGGGTTACCCAGGCAGCTGGCCGGCCGACGTACGTGACCCGATGTCCGTGGCCACCCCGTCGGCTTGGGAGAACTTCTTGCTTCCCACCTCTCGCCCGGACTTCATTGCCCGAAAATCGGGCGTTCCGAACCCCGAATCTTCAGATCCGTTCGCGGGTCTGCCCTCGACGGTCCCCGGCTCCAGTCAACTCGTCGATCTGAACGTGGCGGCGGAGCTCACGCGGTCCTCTTCGACTCGGCCGACTGCCGCTGTGCTCCAGAGGGGGGCCCTCCGAGTCGCCTTCGAGTTCAGCGAACTGCCGGCTCCTCCGGTCGAAAGTCATCTCTGGCTCTCGGCGCCAGCGGCGCAAGGGCTCTGGACCCTCGAATCGGCCAGCCCGATCCGAATCAAAGAAGTGGGGAACTTCCGCTCGGGGGTGGCGCGACTGGCGCAAGATGCGCAAGGATTCAGCCCCGACTCTCCCGTCTTCCGATGTGAACTCCAAGTGAGCTCACCCGAGCCGCTGGAGTTCCGATTCATCAGTTCCAGCGGCGAGACTTACCGGGTGCCGATCAATGAGACCGAGGCGACCGCCGAACAAGCTGAGCCCGGGCTGATCTGTCCGCCCGGGGACACTCCGACTCCGATCGGGATCGACTTGACGGCCTTCTTGGCTCGACCCGGCATCGGGCGGATCGTCGCCGTGGAACTCGCACCAAGTCGGTCGTCTCAGCTTCGCGAGCGGGGCCGCTTCGGAGAGTCTCTGTATGTCGTGACGAATCTGCGCTGGTCGCCCTTGGAGACGGGCTCGACTCCCTCTCCGCGCGGGTGGATCGAGCCCGACGCCGAAACTCGGGAGCTGCAACAACTGGCGGCCCAGTCCGAAGGAAAACTGGAAAGGCTCCTTGAGCTGGCCAAGAGTCCGCGCGATTTTGTCCGGCTGAACGCCGTCCATCTGCTGGGTCGATTTGTCGCCCCCGAACTCGTCCCGGTTCTGAGCGCTCAAGCCACCAGCGCCAACGCCGGAATCGCCGAGCTCGCCACCGAATCACTGGCCGCCCAAAGCCCCGAACTGGCCCTGCCGGTGTTGCGCAAGATGCTCAATTCCGGGCCGTTCGATTTCAGTCGCCAATACGCGGCGCGAGCCCTCGCTCGAACCCGCGAAGCCAACTTAGCGGGCCCCATCAGTGCCTTGATCACGGCCCGGTTTGGTTCAGCAAGGATCGATGCCGCGCAGGCCCTGGCTCAGCTCGACGGCGAGCCCAAAAAGATCATCTTGGTCGCCTTGCTCCAAGACTCGGACCCGCGGGTGACTCTGGCAGTGATGAAGCTCGTGGACCCTGAACTGGAACTCGCAAATCGGCGAGCCCTTCAAAGCGCGGTCAACGACCCCAGCGAGGCCGTGCGCTTGGCGAGTTACGATCTGCTTTTCCGCAGCTCGATGGCGGATTATTGGCGAGAGGCTCTGAAAGGCGTCCGCGACGAGAGCGTCTGGATCCAGAAAGGCGTTTTGGAGATTATTCAAAGCCGACCGCGGCCCGAGTTCCGCCCAGGGGTTCTGCTGGCTGTGACCGATGCCAATCCGCAGATTCGAGCCCGTGCGCTGGCGGTGCTTCAAGCCTTTCCTGAGGTCGTCAAGCTGGAGGAGATCGAGAACGTTTTGCGAGACTCTGATCCCGAAGTCCAGGCAAGCCTCATCGCGTTGGCGCGCTCCCAATCGCTGGTTCTGCCCGCAGAGACCAAAGCGAACCTCCTCCGGTCGGACTGGCCGAGCGTTCGTGAACTCGCAAAGGATCTCCCTTGATGAAGTTGCTCTTCGGATCTGACCACGCCGGGATTCACCTTCGAAAGAAGCTTGTTGAGTGGGCCGATCGCCAAGGGCACCTGACCGAAGTCTTCGGTGCTCCAAGCGAGGAACCTTTCGACTATCCGGATGCCGCGGACGAGGTCTGCCAAGCGCTTCTGGCGGGCCGAGGCGATCTCGGCGTTCTGATCTGCGGGTCCGGCATTGGGATCAGCATCCGTGCGAATCGCCATCGGGGCATCCATGCCGCGCTCTGTTGCACCCCCGAAATGGCCGAGCTCGCAAGGCTCCACAACTACGCCAATATCGTCTGCCTCGGCGAGCGCTTGACCCAGCCCGATCTGGCCGAGGCGATCCTCGCAAGATTTATCGAAACCGGCGAAGACCGGCAAGATCGCCGGGAAAGACGGGTGGCCAAGACCGATGGTCCTACCGATTTGAACTAAAGTTATCGTAAAGTGGTTGAAGAGTCCGACACGCCTTTTGATTCAAAATGAGCCAAGCCAAGAAGTTTTTCATCCCTGCCGGAATCGGCATCGCGCTCTTTGCGAGTCTCACCGCCGGGGTCGTGCTCCGCGATCGTACCGATAAAGGAGTCTTGCCCGACCCCGATGCGTCCCGTTCCATTTTGGCTTCGAAGATCGACGAGCGGGGCGACGTTCCGGCGGGCGATTACTTCTTCGACCTCGCGGAGCTTCTTCGCGACGCCTACGTCGATCCGGTTCGTGATGAGCAGAAGCTGGCGGTGGGAGCAGTGCGCGGGATGGTGGCGAGCTTGGCCGATCCGGATTCGGCCTTCTTCACCCCGGACCAACTGAAGAGCTATCGCAATCAGCTCAAAGGAACTTACGAAGGGATCGGCGTTGAAGTGATTCTCCAACTCACCGAGGACCAGCGCAAGATCATCCAGGACCGCAAGCGGGTCACCGACTTCGTTCAGATCGCACCCAGCCTGGTGGTTACCGCCGTCATGCCCGGGAGTCCAGCCGAGCAAGCCGGCCTCCAAGCCGGGGACCGGGTCCGAGCCATCGACGGCAAATGGGCGGTGACGAAGGAGACCATCGAGGAATTTCGAGCTCTCCAGGCCCAAGTCGCCGAGGGCAAGCTACCCGAAGCCGAGATTGACGAACTCCGTGAACAGCTCGCTCAAAAGGCGAAGTCGGGGATCACTGCCGCTCGGGCCCGGGAAAAAATGATTTTGGGCCGATCTGGAGAGATCGAACTCGCAATTCTTCGAAAAGGCGAGCCCCTCACGATCAAGGTGAACAAAGGAGTCACGCAGGTGAAGGCAGTCCGGCCCGCCGGCGACGCCTTTCGTCTTCAGATGATCGAAGGTGCTGCAGCTGAACTGAAAAAGCTGGTGACGAACCAAACTGAGCTGACTCTCGACTTGACCCAAAGTGGGGAAGGGAGCCTTGCCGAGTTGCGTCGCGTGTTCGAGGTCTTAGCCGCACCAGGTGAAATCGGCACCCTGGTGAACGAGCGCAAGAAGCCGCCGGTCTCGATCGTTGTGGAGAAAGGCAATCCCCAGCCCCCCGCATTGACTCTCGTTGTCGATGATACGACTCGGGGTGCCGCCGAAATGTTGGCCTTGGCGCTTTCGACGCGTGGCCAAGCCAAGCTCCAGGGCTCCCGAATGGCCGGAGATCGTACCTACAACGAGCTCAAAGTCTTGCCCGATGGGAGCGGCTATCTGCTCCCGGTCGGAAAGTTCCGACCCGCCCTGCCGGCCGCAGCTGAGGTGAAATCGTGAAATCCTTCCTGAAAGTCCTCGCCTTTATCGTCGGGGCCGTGGCGTTCTTCTGCGTCGGCTTCACTTGGAAAGACATCAAGAATCAAGAAGCACCTTCCGCCGAGTCGTTTCAACGGCTGATCAGCGCCGAGAAGCGCGTTCAGCTGACGCCCACTCAATTATTTAAGAATCACTACACGCATATCTCCAGTTCGTACTATCGCCCCGTCGACGTGGAGCAACTGAAGTACGCGGGAATGAACGGCCTTATGGCTTCGCTCGGCGATCCCCACACGATCTTCATGGAGCCGAAGATCAGTGCCGATTTTCAGACGGGCACCAGTGGCAACTTTGTCGGGATCGGGGCTCGTCTGGAGCCCGACCCGCTCGGGGCCAAAATTGTGAGTCCGTTCCCGAACGGCCCCGCCGACAAAGCGGGCATGAAGGCTGGTGACATCATCGTCGCCATCGACGGCGAATCGACTGCCAACCAAGAAGTCGACGATCTGGTCACCAAGATCCGAGGTGAAGAGGGCACCCTGGTGCGAATCAGCGTCTCGCGCGAAGGTGTCGACGAGCCCATCATGCTGACCATTCGTCGGGCTCGGGTCTTCACGCCGACTGTCGAAAGCCGGATCTTGCCCGGCACCACCATCGGATACCTTTCGATCTCCGAGTTCTCCGAGCCGACCGCCTCTCAGTTCGACGAGTCGCTCCAAAAACTGATGTCTGCCCAGATTTCGGGCTTGATCATCGACCTGCGCAGTAACGGCGGTGGGCTTCTGGAGTCTGCCACCGAGATTCTGTCCCGCTTTGTTGCCGACCGGGTTGTCGTCAAGATGAAACGGCGAAACGGCGAAGAAAAAGTCGTGAAGACCTTCTCGGGCATCGACCGCGAGCTCAAGGTCCCAATCGCCGTCCTTGTCAACGAAGAGAGCGCAAGCGCCGCCGAAATCATGGCCGGAGTCCTCAAGGACTATCGCATCGCGACCTTGGTCGGCGAGCACACCTATGGCAAAGCGTCGGTCCAGCAGGTCTTCCCGATGGCGGACGGATCGTCGGCAAAGATCACAACCGCCCGCTACTTCCTTCCGAGCGGGACCGATATCAGTCGGACCGTAGACGAAGAGGGCCAGTACGTTTCGGGCGGACTGAAGGCCGACGTCCGAGTCGAGCTGGAGACTCGGCGAGGTGTTGTCGTGGGCGACATTCGGACCGACAATCAGCTTCAAGCCGCGGTCAAGGTCGTGAAGGGGGAACCCGTGTCGAGCGCCCCGACGCCGCCCCCGGCACCGACTCCGGCAACGCCCTAGCCTATGCTTTGGCGAGAACCGCATGTCACCCAGACGCTCCAGCTAGACATCATTCGCCCCCTGACCGGGCAGAATCTCGTCGGAGGGCGGGCATGGGTCGTCCATGACGGTCTCTGGGTGATGGGCGTCGGGCCGGAGTCGTTTTCAGATGTTGAAATCTGGCACCGCCTCGTTCAAGAGCGGTTTGGCGAGCCTGAGTGGGCCTCATGGGGCTTCGTGCACGCATCGAGCGAGATCGTTGAAGATTTGATGCCCCCGAGTCGGGCCCCCCGGACTTGGCTTTGGCAGGTCCCCGAACCCGATTGGACCGAACCCTATCATGGGCGTGCGGTGGCGGTCTGTTGGCGAGCCGGGGTCGTCCTAGCTCAGGCGGGGCGTCCGACCGAGGAGGCCTGGGACGCCATGCAACTCGCGCTCGGGTTCTCGCCAGAAACCTCGTAATGCCGCCACCCCATTCCGGGGCTCAGCCGTGGAACGAACTTATTGATGAGTCGATGGGGCTGGATATTTGGAGCGTGGGCTTTGGCGGGACTGGCGGGGGCGCAACCCGAGTGGACGGGTGAATATCTCGTCCAATTTGAGCCAAATGTCTCCAGTGAAAGCCTCCTGAGGGTCCGCTCGCTGGGCGCGCTTCAGGCGAGCCGAAGCCAAACCGACGGCGTGGTCAAGCTCCGTCCGCCCGCCTCGACGAACCGCTCGATGTCATCAGTTCTCGCCGAAATTCGCGCTCTGCCCGGCGTCCTGCATGTCGAGCCAAACTACGTCTTTCGCGCCACTCAAACGACCGATCCCCTGATGGCGCAACAATGGGGGCTCGGCAAAATCCGCGTCCCGCAAGTTTGGAATTCGGTCTTGGGTCTGGGCGTCATCGTCGCCGTGGTCGACACCGGCATCGACACCGGACACCCGGAGTTCTCCGGTCGAATCGCCGGAGGCAGCAACTTTACCGGAGGCTCGTCGGGCGACTTTCAAGATCGCAATGGCCATGGCACCCACGTGGCGGGGATCGTCGGAGCCGCTTGGGGCAACGGACAAGGCGGAGCCGGAGTCGCACCCAATGTTCAACTCTTGGCCGTCAAAGTTCTGAACGACCAAGGCTCCGGCACGACCGATACGGTGATGGCGGGCATCCAATATGCCGTTGATCAAGGTGCCCGAGTCATCAACCTCTCGCTCGGCGGAACGGGGCAGTCGACGCTCCTGGCCAACGCCATCCGGCAAGCGGTCCAGCGCGGAGCGCTCGTGGTCGGAGCCGCCGGGAACAGCGGTAGCTCGACAGAAAGCTATCCCGGTGCGCAGCCAGAGGTCCTCTGTGTCGGGGCGACCCAGTCGAATGACGCTCGTGCTTCGTTCTCGAACCACGGTCCCTGGGTCGATGTGGCCGCCCCCGGCACCGCGATCTGGTCGACCTTGCCCAGCGGCCAATATGGCCAGCTCCATGGGACGAGCATGGCGACCCCGTTCGTCGCGGGTCAAGCCGCCTTGGTGTGGCAACATCTCGGCCTCAGCGCGACTCCGGCCCAGGTTCGTGCTCGGATCGAAGAGTCGGCGCGCCCCATCGGATCATGGGTTCAGAAAGGTTTGGTCCAAGTCCCCGAATCACTGACGACCCAAGCGACCCCGACCGTCACCCAGACCACGCACTTTGCCACCACCGTCCGAACCACGACAGGTTCGAACCAGAGCAGCCTCTTGACGCTTCTTCAGTCCGCCGACGATCAGCGATTTCGAATTCGGAGTAGTCCAGGCTCGCGCCAACGACCGGCGGGCCTCTGGGTGACGCTCCCGTTCAGTCCACGAGTCCCCAACGAGGGCGGAACGGTCGTTCTGAATCTCGAAGCGGTGGCCTCGACGCAGGTTCTGGCTCAGCTCTACTTCTTCGACCCGTTGGCCCGTCAATGGCGATCCCAGCGGAGCATCCGGTTGGGCACCACCGAATCGCAGCTGGAACTTCCGATCTCGAACCTGACCAAGTGGCTCTCAAACGGCTCTTTCCAGATCGCACTTTCGGCCTCCAACTCGCGGGTGACGTCGTTCGAACTCAGCCTCGATCTGGCGAGAGTGACCTCGTCCGACGCCGCACCCGTCCCGTAGGGAAGGATTTCATCATGATCGGATCGATCGGTTACTTCCTCGCCGCTCTGGTGATTGCCGCTCTCATCAGCGGCTTTTGGGTGAGCCTGCGGCCCATCCAAAATCGCGGCGATGTCAACCATTGGCCCGCTTTCTTCATCAGCCTGCTCCTCGTCGCTGGGGGGCCGTACCTGTGGGTGGAAGCCCTCAGTCGCCAGCGAAGCGCCGAGATGCAGGACGCGGTCGCCAGCGTTCTTGAGAGCGAAAAGGTCAACGAGGGGTTGCGCTACTTTCGCGTCGTGTCGATGCGCGGTGACCGAGCCCGAGTCGTCGCCGTCGGGCTCGAGCGGGAGACGACTGGCTTTACGGAGCGACCTGTGTTCGCGATCACCCTGGTTCGGGGAGATGACGGCTGGGAGGTGGAGGACTACACCGTCGTTCACTCTCTGAGCCGAAACGCGGACGGGGCGAGCCTGCCTCCGTACTGGTAGAGGGGCAGGGGTTCGGTGGGTTCGGTGGGTTAGGGAGTTCGGGAGTTCGGGAGTTCGGGAGGCCTGAAGGGCCGACATCTCGCAGCGAACGCCATGAGGCCTGATGAGGCTTCCCGAATCGAGGGAGATGATGGCAGCCGCACGACCCCGAGCCAGAAAAAGTGGGCGGCTCTGCGCCGCCGCCCCCGCAGAACCACCATCCTGCGATACAATAAAGCCATGCCGCGCTATCACCGATTGGGACAACTCCCCCGCTATCGCCACACACAGTTTCGCAAGCCGAATGGCGAGCTCTACTCTGAGCAACTCTTCAGCACCCGGGGGTTTTCTGGCCCCATGGCGACGATGTACCACATCAACCTGCCGACCGAAGTCGCGGGTTGGGAAGACATCGGCGATGTCTCTGTGAAATTCCTGACTGACGAAGCGCTCCGCCACCGTCACCTGAAGACCCGGACGATGCCCGCTCGGGGCGACGCCCTTTCTGGTCGGATTCCGCTGATGGGAAATAACGACGTGATCTGGTACCAGGTTCACGTCGCCGAGCAGATGAAGGACTTCTATAAGAACGCCGAAGGCGACGAGCTGCTCTTTGTTCACAACGGCAGCGGCGTCTGCGAGACGATGTTTGGCGACATCAACTTTTCGCCTGGCGATTATCTCGTCATTCCGCGAGGCACGATCTATCGAATGCAGTTCGACTCGCTTCCGACGATGATGTTGGCGATCGAGTCGCATGGCCCGATCGAGATTCCGAATCGCTATCGCAATGAGGTCGGTCAGCTCTTGGAGCACGCTCCCTATTCAGAGCGAGACATCCGTCCGCCGCATGAGCTCAAAACCTACGACCAAGAAGGGGAATTCCACGTGATCGTCAAGGCTCGCAAGCGGCATACGCGATACACCTACCGATTCCACCCGTTCGACATCGTGGGTTGGGACGGCTTCTGCTATCCCTGGGCATTCAATATCAAGGACTTTGCCCCGATCACCGGGAAGCTCCACATGCCGCCGCCGATCCACCAGACGTTCCACGGCCACAACTTCGTCATCTGCAGCTTCTGCCCGCGGATTTTGGACTTCCATCCAGATGCCATCGTCGTTCCGTACAACCATTCGAACGTCGATAGCGACGAAGTCCTGTACTATTGCAACGACAAGTTCGGCTCGCGCAAAGGGATCGAAGAAGGCTCCATCACACTCCACCCGCTTGGGATTCCTCATGGGCCTCAACCTGGCGCGGTCGAAGCCTCGATCGGAGCGACCAAGACCGAAGAGCTCGCGGTGATGCTCGACACGTACTACCCGCTGATGCTGACCGAGCAAGCTCTGGCCTTGGAAGACCCGAATTACTGGAAGAGCTGGCAGACCAAGCAGCTGTCGGGCGTCTAAGACCGAGGGCCCTGGAGCCTCGTTCTTGAGGCTCCGGGGCGGAGAAGATTGGAGCAGCCTCCCCCTGAGCTTGATATCTGGATTCAGCGATTTCTGGATCACTTGGCGGCGGGGCGCTCCCCTCATACGGTCCGGTCGTATGGGGCCGACCTCGCGCAACTCAGTCAGGTGACCGACGGGGAGTTTCGCCTCGACCCTGAGACGTTGCGCGCCTACCTGCGGCGATATGGGACCACCCCGGTCACTCGGGCCCGCAAGCTCAGCACGCTCCGGAGTTTCGTCAAGTTTCTTCGCAAGGGCCAAGCCTTGGCCTTCGATCCGACTGAGCATCTTGAGGCGCCGATCCGGCGCAAAAAGCTGCCGAAATCGCTCAGCCAACACCAAGTGGTCGAGCTTCTAGACCAGGCCGCACCCGGGCGGACACCCCGCCGAGACCAGGCGATCTTGGAGCTGATGTATTCGGCCGGCCTTCGAGCGAGCGAAGTCGTGGCCGTGAACTGCAGTGACCTGCAAGCCGGCCGAATGCTCGCCGTTCGCGGCAAAGGAAACAAAGAACGGGTGACCCTTTACGGCGAAACTGCGGAGCAGGCCCTGCTCGACTACCTGCAGAACGAACGGACGGCGGCAGCCGAAGGCGACGCGCTGTTCACCAATTCTCAAGGCGGACGGCTCACCACGAGGACGGTCCAAAACATCGTGAAGAGATGGGCTCTTCACTGCGGGTTGCCGCCGGACGTGTCGCCCCATACTCTGCGCCACTCATTCGCCACGCACCTCTTGGATGGAGGGGCCGACCTGAAATCCGTTCAGCAGCTGCTGGGACATGAGAGCTTGGCAACGACTCAGATCTACACCCACATCAGCATCGAGCGGCTTCGCGAGACGGTCCGCCGAACCCATCCCCGGACCCAGCTCGAATCGAATCGCTAAATTTTCGCAAGGAATTCCGAAAAAGGGGACGAAATGATGGGACATCGGTGGATTTGCCATCATGCCGAGTGTCTTTACGAGTTTGATTCTTGATGTTGTCGATGTCGAGCGATCCCTTGAGTTTTACTCGGGATTGCTCCAGTTGCCCGTGCGACAGATCGACCAGTGCGACGGCCACCGCCTGGTCTATCTCAAGACCGGCCAGACCGAAATTCTCCTCATCCAGCAGCCTCCATCGGATCAGGTGGACCAACCGGATCGATCCAGCGGCTTGGTGATTAACTTCTTAGTGCGGAGTCTTCCCGACCTTGTGAGTCAATTAGAGAGTCGTCAAGTGCCGATATTGCGCGGCCTGGAGCAAGACTTTTATGGAGATCGGTCTTGTCTTGTGGCTGACCCCGACGGTTATGCCGTTCTCTTGAGCGAAGAAGGCCAGGTCATCTCCCCACGTGTGGATCTCTTTTGACGAGGGGGACTTGAATCCGAGGTCACGGGCGCGTTCGCCGCGAGCTCGGTTGGCGGTGGCTTCGTTAGTGTTTCGGGTGGGCGTAGCTCGGGACGCGACGCTGCTGGTGTTCTTGGTCACCGGGGCGTTCATCTACTTCCGCAATGTGCCGGTCGGGGGCCAAGGCCTGTTGAGGTTGATCTTCGAGCCCACGATCGCGGCACTGGTGTTTGTCGTCTCGTCGTCCTTGGTTCCCAAAATTGTCGGATCGAGAATCGTTCGTTGGCCGCACCTCATCACCTTGCCGGTGTATTTCGGCTCGATCTTTGCCGCTGTCCGGATGATGATCGAGGGCCCGCGTCCGAGCCTTCGCCCGTTGGACGAAGGTGTTCGAGTCGACGCGCTTTATGGCGAGCCCCTGTTTGTGGGTGCGGTGTTGTTGCTCCTCTCGCTTTGGCTCGGAATTCAGCTTTTGTGGCAGGCCCGCCGTTGGCGACGGGTCTTCCGTCCGAGATCGGATTCCCCCGGCTAAGTACAATAAGGGCTCATGCGAATTCACCTAGGACTCGACCGATGGCACCCCGAATGGGACCGGTCGGTAGTCTGCATCGGGTCGTTCGACGGCATCCATCTCGGGCACCAAGCTGTGATCCAGACGGCGGTGAACGAGGCCAGCCGACGACGTTGCCCCTGCTTGGTGACGACGTTCGACCGGCATCCGCTGGCGATTCTTGCGCCTGACCGATGCCCTCCTGCTTTGGCCACTCTCGACCAAAACCTTCGCGAAATCGAACGCTTCGGGACGAGCGTCACCGTCATCCTTCCCTTTGACGAAGCGATGCGCCAGACACCCGCGGAGATCTTTTTGGAGCGCATGCTCCGGGGCCACCTCAAGGCCGAGCATATCGTCGTTGGGCACGACTTTTCGATGGGTAAGGATCGCCAAGGGACGGCGGAGTGGATGTCGCACCGGATCGAGACGACCATTGTGCCGCCGTTTGAAATCCAAGGAGAACGCGTGAGTAGCCGCGCCCTTCGCGACGGAGTCCGAGAAGGGGCCTTGGAGCGAGTCACGCACTTCCTGGGACGGCCGTTTGCGCTGGCGGGAGTGGTAGTGCCTGGCCAACAGCTCGGGCGGACGCTGGGGTACCCCACGGCGAACTTGGGCCGGAGCTTTGAACAGGTCGTGCCAGCGGACGGCGTCTATGGCGGAATTGCGCGCTTACGGCAAGGGTCTTGGCGAGCGGCCATGAGCATCGGGCATCGACCCGCCGTCGGAGGAAAAGCCCGGACCGTCGAGGCGTTTCTGCTTGATTACGATGGGCCTGAGTTCTATGGCGCGGCGATGGAGCTTGAGTTTTGGGTTCGTCTTCGTGAGGAACGGGACTTTCCCGACCTGGACGCGCTTCGGGACCAGATGGCCCGCGACGTCCAGTCGACGAGAGAAAGCGTGTTACTTCCCGAACGTCGAGCCCCCTTTCACACCGTCCATCCCACGAGGTAACGCGATGCAAGCAAAAGGAAAGTGGGCACTCGCCATCGGATTCGTCGCTCTCATCCTTCTCGGACTGAGACTCCTCCTCGTCTCAGGCGAAAGCGACAAAGACCTGATCCAAGCCACCATCCGCGAGGCGATCGAAGCAAGCAAAGAAGGTCGATCGGGCGGCGTCTTGGAACAGCTCAGCCGAAGCTTTACGTTCAATGAGGAGCAAACCTGGGACCGGAACCAGATCGCTCAGGTCATCAAGAACAGCAAGCCCGAGGTCATCATCTTCAACATGGAGCCGGTCATCAGCGGCGACACCGCGACCGTCATCTCGCGTGCGCAAGTCAAAGGGCAATTCGTCTTTGCTCCGATCAACCTGGAGATTCCCAGCGTGAAGATCGAACTCGCTCGGGGAACCGAGATGCGCTATGGCATCCTTCCAAAGAAGAAGTGGCGAATCACTTCGATTACGGCCCCGGGCCTAACCGGTACTGAATTCATGCCGCAATAGGCCAGACCTGGTAAATTCATCGGACGGACGTTGCGTGACGCCCGACCACCGAGCGGCCCTCGGGTCGCTCTCAATCAACACGAGGAGGTTCTTTGAACCATGAAAAAATGGACACTTTGCGCTCTGGTCGCCGCGATGGCGAGCCTGATTTTGGCGGGATGCGCACCCAAGCAAGAGGAAGGCGATCCGGCCGCTGGAGGCGGAATGGAAGGCAAGACTCCGGCTGGCGCCGATGCGAAGAGCAGTACGGCCACCCCGACCCCTGGGACCGAAACAAGTACGACCGGCAAGTAAACCTTGCCCCGCTCGATGCCAGCCTCAGAAGCTTCTGAGGCTGGCATCCATTTTTTGGTCTCAACGAATCAGCCACAATCGGGCCATGAGTTGGGAAGCGATTGTGGAGGGATGCAAGTCCGAGATGGAGGCGGCCCACACCGCCCGTGAGGCCGTGCTCGGACAGACTCGCAAAATCATCCAGACGAGCAGCAAATGCATCCGGCATGTCCACCGAAAGCAGTTCGTTGAGGCGAAAAACCTGCTGGAGGAAGCCCAGACGTTGGTTCGTCACACCCGGGAGCTCGCGAGTGGCCAGCCCCGAGTGCTTTACGCGGGCTATATCCAAGACGCAGAGAAAGAGATGGTCGAAGCGGCCGCGCTCCTGGCGATGGTCCAGGGGCAGCCTTTTCCTTCGCCACAAGAGCTCGGCGTCGACCTGACGAGCTACCTCAATGGCATGGGCGAAGCCGCGAGCGAAGCCCGGCGATATGTGCTCGACGAGATGCGACAGGGATCGCTCGCTGAGGCGATTCGGCTTTTGGGATTGATGGAGACGATTTACGATGATTTGATCACGTTCGACTTTCCTGACTCACTCACCGGCGGGCTCCGGCGCACGTGCGACGCGCTGCGAGCCGTGATCGAGCGCACCCGTAGCGACCTGACTCTGACGACTTTGCAACAAGACCTGCTCGCCGAACTCCGCCGCACCCGGCCTTCTTGAGCCCTGGCGCCGCCCCTCCCCGAGGCCACGCCCTCGCCGCCGCCCTCCGAATGTCGGGCTTCCCGGCTCCGCCTCGGGGCGGCAAGCAGACCCGCCCCCGAACCCCCCAAGCTCTCGGGCGGCATCATCCGAAACGGGCCCGAGGAGATTCCTTCCTCCGACCAGGCGACACTCAAAAGGGATCGTTTAGACTAGAATGAGCTCTGAGAATGAGATCGTTCTTTACTGCTGGTGGGACGCTCAAGTTAGACGCACCGAGCTATCTGGTGCGTGCGGCGGATTCTGACCTTTTGACGGCGTTGCGTCGAGGCGACTTCGCCTATGTTCTGGACTCCCGACAAAAAGGGAAATCCTCCCTCATGATCCGAGTTCGCGAGAGCCTGGAAGCCGAAGGCGTGCGCACCGTTCTTCTGGACCTTCAGCGATTCGGCTCGAACCTCGATCCCGAGCAATGGTACGGCTCGATGTTGCTCGCCGCGGGCCAAGAGCTAAGGCTCGAAGACCGGCTCTTAGCCCTTTGGGACGAGGATTCGACCGCCGGACCGATGAAGCGGTTCTTCAATGCTCTTGAGCGAGTGACTTTGGAACTCGACGGGAAGGTCGTCGTCTTCGTCGACGAGATCGACTTCGTGCGTTCGCTCCCTTTTTCGACCGACGAATTCTTTGCCGGCATTCGCGAAAGCTTTAATCGTCGGGCCGCAGGGGCTCCATCGCCGCTCACGTTTTGTTTGCTGGGAGTCGCGACTCCCAGCGAGCTGATCCGAGACGTCCAGATCACTCCTTTCAATGTCGGGACTCGCGTCGATCTCACGGACTTCACGCTTGCCGAGCTGGCCCCTTATGAATCTGCCCTCAGCGAAGATGGGCGCGATGGGCGCGCCCTCGTGCGACGCATCCACCATTGGACCAGTGGCCACCCTTATCTGACGCAAAAGCTCGCGACGGCTGTCGCCCAAGACCCCGCCGTCAAGACCGCAGGCGGGATCGACCGGTTGGTGGAGACGATGTTCTTTTCGCTCAAGGCTCGAGCCGAAGAGCCCAACCTCGCCGACGTTTCGCGGAGGGTGTTGGAGGCGCCAGTCGAAGGAGTCAGCCCCGAAGAAGCGCGGTCGCGCGTGCTCGATCTTTATCGCCAAGTGCGAGATGGCAAGCGCGTCCGCGATGACGAAACCGATCCAATTGTTTCGGTGCTCAAGCTGAGCGGTCTGACCCGAATTCTGGAAGGCTATCTGATCGTTCGCAATCGGGTCTACTTCCGCGCCTTCGACCGAAGCTGGGTGGAGGCGAATCTTCCCGACGCCGAGATCGTGCGGCAGCGCCGAGCGGCGCGCTCGGCCGCGCTTCGCGTCGGCATCGTGACGGGGGGCGTGGCAGTCGCGATCGGGGCGCTTGCGATCTTTGGCTTTTCCAAGGCGAGCGAAGCCCAAGCGGCGTCGGCCCGAGCCCAAGCCTTTGCCCGCAGCGAAAGCCAGGCGAAAAAGGAAGCCCAGCGGGCTTCCACCGAGGCGGCTCAGCGAGCCGAGGAGGCCGTCAAAGCGAACGAGAGCAAGACCATTGCTCTTCAAACAGCCGAAGCCGAGAAGAAAAAAGCTCAGGAAGAAAAGTTGCGCGCGGACGCCCAGGCCGAAGAAGCCCGCCTAGCGAACGAACGAACCAAATCCCTCTTGGCTCAGGTCACCTTGCAAAAGAACCGCGCGGATACTGAGCGGAAAAAGGCGGAGGCGGCGAAGAGCGAAGCCGATGCTCTCGCCCAGAAAGAGAAAGCCACCGCAGACCGTGAACGCCTTGCCCGCACTGCCAATGATAAGCTCTTGTATCAGGCCAACATGAACCTGATCCAGACGGCCTTTGAGTCCAACCAGTTCGCCCGGGTCCAAGCGCTCCTCGAAGAATCAGCAAGGCCTCAGTACGCGTCGTTTCGCGGTCCGGAATGGGGCTATTGGGACCACCGGATGAACACCCATTTGCTTTCGCTTTCAGGGCACAAGTCGGTGGTCCGTGCTGCTGCGTTTTCCCCCGACGGGACCAGAATCGTTACCGCGAGCGACGACAAAACCGTCCGGCAATGGGACGCAGGTGCCGGCCAAGAAATTGTCAGTTTCCAAATCGACGCTGACTCGGTGACGTCCGCCGAGTTCTCTCCTGACGGCACTCGGATCGTCACCTCGAGTTCCGACAACACGGCGCGGGTCTGGGACGCACGGGATGGGCGAGAAATCACCAAAGTCGTTCTTAAGGCGGGGCCGCCCGGCACCGGGACCGAATACTTCAGAGCTTTTTTCGCACCAGACGGAAAGAAGATCGTCGCGCTGAACGGCAACAACACGGCTGGAATTTGGGACGCGCGAAACGGGCGCGAAATCGCTAAGTTGGCTGGACATTCGGACTCGATCAAAAGCGCCTCGTTTTCCCCCGACGGCACACGGATCGTCACCGCAAGCGACGACAAAACCGTCCGGGTCTGGGACACAGGCACTGGCAAAGAACGTATCAGTTTCAAATCAGGCAGATATTCAGCGACGTCCGCCGAGTTCTCTCCCGACGGCACTCGGATCGTCACCTCGAGCAGCGACTTTGCCGCTCAAGTTTGGGATGCGGGCACCGGCAAGGAACTTGTGAAGCTTGAAGGTCACAGCGGCTCGACGACGTCTGCCCACTTCTCTCCCGACGGCACTCGGATCGTCACTTCGAGCATCGACGGCACGGCCCGTGTCTGGGACCTTCGCACCGGCAACGAGTCCGCCGAGTTGGTAGGTCACACCGGCTGGGTCGAAAGCGCCTCCTTCTCTCCCGATGGCTCCCGCATCATCACAGTAGGCGAGGACCGCACTGCCCGGATCTGGGACTCAAGGGACGGACTAGAGATTGCTACGCTCATCGGGCATTCGGGCGATGTTATCAGTGCCTCGTTCTCACCTGACGGCATGCGCGTTGCAACGTCGAGCAGCGACGGCACCGCTCGAGTCTGGGATGCTCGAATAGATCATCTGGCTGCCGGGTTCACAGGATGGAACTTCGTCACCGGTGCTAGATTTACTTCCAAAGATACTTTGCTTGTCTCTGGCGACGCAAGGATTGCAACCTGGGACCTGGTCGCGGGCAAGGCATCAAACCTGAGGGTCATGGACGGAGACTCATCACCTGTCCGCAGAGCATCCTTTTCTTTCGATGGTACCCTTATGGTCACCGTAGGGCAAGAGGATGCCGCGGAATTGTGGAGTGTAAAAACTGGTAAGAGGATAGCCAGATTGAAGGGGCACAAGGAGCAAGTCACAAGCGCTTCGTTTTCCAACGATGGTACTTTGATAGCCACCTCAAGCGAAGATCTGACAGCTCGAATCTGGGACGCCACAACCGGTAAAGAGATTGTTCGGTTGCAGGGGCACTCCTTCTTTGTTAATTCAGCGGAATTCTCTCCAGATAACACTAAAGTCTTGACTGGCAGCGCCGATAACTCAGTTCGACTATGGGACTTAAGTAGCGGCAAACTCATTTCAAAGCTTGTATCGTACGAGGGGCCGATTGCTTTTGCTGATTTCTCGCCGGATGGAACCAAAATCGTAACAGCGAGCGAAGGTAACGACACGAGTGTTTGTGTTTGGGACGTGGCTACGAGTAAACGGATTAACAGGCTCGAGGGACACACGGGCGCAGTCAACTTCGCCTCATTCTCTTCAGACGGTTCCCGTATCATATCCGCAAGCGAAGACAATACCGTCCGGATGTGGGACGCTCGCAACGGGCGCGAGGTCCTTCGGATAGATTTTCCGGATTACCTCACGAATGCTTCCATTTCGGAAAATGGTCAGTTGCTTCTCGTTACTGCGGGATACAGAGCCCAGATTATTCCGTTGAGTCGCGAGGCTGCCGCTGAGCTGACGTTTGTCACCCAAGAGCAGTTTGTCACTGACGAATTGGCTAAGTCCGCCGCCGCTGGCGACCGCTTTGCTTGGGAATGGCAAAAGAAGCACTGGCTCACTCCAGAAATCGCCGCAACCGAGGAGTTCCGAGCGGCTCTTCGAAAGGCCCTGGAAAGCCCCAACCTGGACATCGCCATCGAGGCGGCAAAGAGGTTAGGGGTTGCTCCGGCCGAATCCGTGCGGGGCCGCTACGCGGCTGCAGTCGCCGCTGAAAACTGGGTCCTCATGTCCGATTATCTGCGAAAAATCGTGGCTGACCCCAGCGCCACCATGAATGAGCGCAAGGAGTTAGCCTTGGTCCATCTCAGGTTTGGCGAAACCAAGGAATGGGCGGAAGTGGCGCGCGGCGCCGTCCGGGCTCTCAGGCCCGATTCTTCGGCTGACGATGTTTTTCAAGCTGCAATTGCCGTGCGTTGTGCGCCTGGGGCGCTGGAAGACTACAACCCTTTGATCTTGGCGGTCGATAAGGCGGCGGCATCGAATCCTCAGGAGTACGGCTCCGCCGCGAGCCCTGGCGCGCTCCTCTACCGCGCGGGCCGATTCGCCGAGGCTGAACAACGCCTGAAACCGAGCGTGCAGGCCAATAGCCCATTCGGACAAATCTTTATGGCGATGACGCTATCCAAACTCGGGCGAGGCGACGAAGCAAAGAGCTTGTTCCAAGCCGTTGACAGTTGGGCTAAGTCCAAGCTCAGCGATGGAGATACGCGGACCAATCTCGACAGCCAGACTTGGAACATCCGCGTCGAACTTTCCTTCCTGCTCAACGAGGCGCGCGCTTTGATCGAAGGTGGCGGATTGCCGCAGAACCTTCTGGTGCCGAAGTCCAAAGAGCCGGCCCCATTCAATCACAATTCTTTCAACAACCCGTTCCTCGCGATGCTTTTTCATCGCCTCTCCAGCTTATGAAGAAACCTGCAACCGAAACTGCTCACGTCCTGATGACCGATTGGGTTCGCTACTCTCCGCTCTCGATCGAAGAGAAAACGGCGCTGGATCACGAGCTCAAAGAGGCTGTGCTGGGTTGTCCGGCTGTCGCCCGACAAGACCCCGAAGACTGCCTCAAGCTGGATAGCGGCGACGGCGTGAGCTTGGTCTTCTTTGGCGAGCCGACCGATGCCATCGAAGCGGCCGAGTACCTTCATGGTCGCATCCGCGAACATGCCAAAGCCAAACTTCGAATCGGCCTGAATACCGGTCTCGTCACTCGGCGCGAAGACGCCAACGCCAAAACGAACGTCACCGGCCCTGGCATCGAATGGGCTCAGCGAGCCATGGCTTGTGCCGATGGCACCCAGATCGTGATGACCGACTATTTCGCTGTGAATCTGCGAGCTTTCGCCGCATGGCGAGATCGGGTGGCTGATCTGGGAGAGCAACGCACAAAGCACGATGAACCGTTTCGCCTCTTCGCCCTGCGACATCCGGTCGAGACTGGGAGCGAAATGCAAAAGCTCGCCATCGTTTATCGCCGCAAAGCTCAGCCCGATGATTACGTCGTGGACTTGCTCGAAAAAGGGCTGCCCGAATTTGGCTATCGTGTTTTCATCGACCGGCATTTGAGCATCGGTGTCGAATGGGCGCAGGCGATTGAGCGAGAGATCCGGGGCGCCGATGCGATCGTCGTGGTCTTAAGCGAGCGGGCGGCCGCCAGCGAGATGGTTCTTTTTGAGCTTCAGACCGCCATCGACCAATATCAGCAAACCGGCAATCCCAAGATTCTTCCGATCCGAGTTGGAAGCGACGAACCGATCAACGGAGACGTTGGCGCAATTCTCAATCCTTTCCACTTTGCCCTTTGGACCGGTCCTGGTGATGATCGTGCGTTGCTCGTGGCGATTCACGATGCCTTGACCCAGCCAGTCCCTATGGTCAACCTGCCTCGGCTCGAAAGAGTCGGTGGCGCGATGCCCCCCGATTCCCCGTTTTACGTGGTCAGGCCCACCGACGACGAGTTCGTCAATGCGCTCTTGGAAAAAGACAGTATTGTGCTCGTGAAGGGGGCTCGGCAAATCGGCAAGACTTCGCTCATGGCGCGTGCGTTGCGGCGAGCCTCAGAATCAGGATCGCGAGTCGTTTGGACCGATCTGCAGGCGTTCGGACGTTCACAAATTCAAACAGACCAAGATCTTTACCTGGCGTTTGCAGCAGAGTTTGTTGACCAATTAGGATTGCAAGGGGACCCATTCGAAAAGTGGCGACCGATGTTCGGCGCGAATACCAATTTTGAGAGGTTTCTAAGCTCGGTCGTCTTTGCTCAAGTCGAATCACCGATCATCTGGGCTATCGACGAAGTTGACCGACTCTTTACGATGCCTTATTCCGGTGACTTCTTTGGAATGGTTCGGTCCTGGCACAATCGTCGAGCCGCTCGGGCCGAAGAAACTTGGAGTCGCTTTAGCGTCGCTCTTGCCTATGCAACCGAAGCACACCTCTTCATTAGCGACCTGAATCAATCCCCTTTCAATGTGGGTACGCGGCTGGATCTGGCCGACTTTGGTCCGACGCAGATCGAAGATCTCAACAATCGCTATGGACGGCCACTTGCCAGCGAATCTGACGTCACGAAGTTCATTCAAACAGTCGGCGGCCAACCTTATCTCTGCCGACGTGGGTTCGACGAAATGGTTCGCAACAACATCTCTCTCACCGAGCTCGTCGATTCCTCTGCGCACGAAGAAGGCCCATTCGGGGACCATCTTCGACGCCTGCTTGTGGCGCTTTCTGGCGATCCGTTGATGTTAGAGGAAGTTCGCAAGTTCCTGGGCGGAGCAGTCCTTTCATCCGAAGAAGTGTTTTTCAGGCTTCGCTCGGGAGGTCTGATTTCGGGATCCCATCGTGGCGATGCGCGCCTGCGCTGCGGAATCTATGGCGAGTATCTCCGGCTGCACCTTTTGTCGTGATTGCTTGTTGCCGAGAGATTTTCTGCTGACCGCCCATCCAGGGTTCTCTGACCTTGCGCTGATGAGGACGATGCGGGCCGCGAGCACCGGGGGCAAAGAGTTGAAAACAGTCGCAACGGCTTGTCGAGAGACTGTCGTATACTGAGGCAGGAGCATGCCCGCGAACAACCCCAGGAATGAACCGAACGACCGAGAGTCGGTGGCCACCGCCCTCGGCACGGCGAATGATGCCGTCGTCGCCCTCCAAGGAATTGGGGAAGGCGCCCAGGCGTTGCTTGAAGAGTCGGGCCTCTGGGAGAGCATCGCGAACTGGATCAAGGAAAATCCGAATGTCGTCACCGCAGGTACCGCCCCCGGAAGCGGAAAAAGTCTGCGGATCAAGTCATCGATGAGTTGATTCCGCTTGTTGCAAAGAGCCAGATTCCGATCTCGTCGAAAGTCCCGAAGGGCCGGCAAGATGAGAGCGACGGCCGAAGGCTACTCTCCAAACCTGTGGCCCCGAGTGGCCCAAATGTGTCAAATTAAATCATCGCAATGCCGATCTCCGAACTCCAGCTCGAAGAAGACGTTCTCAAAAAACTCGAAGGTCAAAAATTCTCCCGAAGAGAGGACATCCGCGATCGCGCCGCCCTCGAAGCAAACTTCCGCCAAAAGTTCGAGGTCATCAACGAACTCCGGACGAATACCGCCTACGACTCGCACCAATAAGACGTGATGCTCGCGGTAGACGCCAGTGCCAGAAAAGGAATAAAAATCAAGAGGATCGAGAGCAATTCATGAAAGCAGGAACAACAGGAGCAAATATCGGTTTTGAGGCGGAACTCTGGAAGGCCGCCGACCAGCTACGCGGGAGCATGGACGCAGCAGAGTACAAGCACGTCGTCCTCGGCCTTCTCTTCCTCAAGTACATCTCCGACGCCTTCGAAGAGCAGCAGGTCAAGCTGGTCGCAGAAGCCGACCAAGGGGCCGACCCTGAAGACCCGGACGAGTATCAGCGCGTTGGGGTGTTCTGGGTTCCGGTTGAGGCTCGCTGGGGCACGATCAAAGATCAGGCCAAGCAACCCACCATCGGTCAGACCGTGGATAACGCAATGATCGCCTTGGAGCGCGAGAACAAGTCGCTCAAAGACGTTCTACCCAAGGACTACGCTCGCCCTTCACTCGATAAGACCCGTCTGGGTCAGCTCATCGACACCGTCAGCAACATCAAGGTAGGCAACAAGGAAGCTCGCTCCAAGGATGTTCTTGGCCGCGTTTACGAATACTTCCTCTCCCAGTTTGCCAGCGCGGAAGGAAAGAAAGGTGGCGAGTTCTACACCCCACGCAGTGTGGTCAAGCTTCTGGTGGACATGTTGGAACCGTACAAAGGTCGAGTCTACGACCCCTGTTGTGGCTCATCAGGAATGTTCGTGCAGAGCGAAGAGTTCATCGCCGCCCACGGCGGAAAGATCGACGACCTCAGCATCTACGGGCAAGAGAGCAACTACACCACTTGGCGGCTCGCCAAGATGAACCTCGCGATTCGGGGGATCGACGGCAACATCAAGCACGGCGATACCTTCCACGCCGACCAACACCCCGACCTGAAGGCCGACTACATCATCGCCAACCCCCCGTTCAATATCAGCGACTGGGGCGGTGAGCGGTTGAAGGAAGACAAGCGGTGGCAGTTCGGCGCGCCTCCGGCGGGTAATGCCAACTACGCCTGGGTGCAGCATATGATCCACAAGCTTTCACCCACTGGGACGGCGGGTTTTGTTTTGGCGAATGGCTCGATGAGCAGCAACCAGTCGGGCGAGGGTGAGATTCGGAAGAAGATCATCGAGGCCGACCTGGTGGACTGCATGGTCGCCCTGCCCGGGCAGCTCTTCTACAGCACCCAGATTCCAGCTTGTCTATGGTTCTTGGCGCGTGACAAGAAGAATCACAAGTTCCGAGACCGTCGCGGCTCAATCCTCTTCATCGACGCCCGCAAGATGGGTCGGCTCGTGGATCGGACGCACCGCGAACTGACCGAGAAGGAGATCAAGCGCATTTCGGACACCTATCACGCTTGGCGAGGTGAGGATGTCGGGTTTGACTATGAAAATATGCCCGGTTTCTGCTTGTCGGCAAGTCATGCTGATGTCGAGGGGCACGGGTTTGTTCTTACGCCAGGTCGCTACGTCGGATCAGAAGCCGCCGAAGAAGATGGTGAGCCGTTCGATGAAAAGATGCAGCGGCTGGTGGCGCAATTGTGCCAGCAACAGGAAGAGGCAAAGCAGCTGGACCAGGCGATCAACGAGAACTTGAAGGGGCTGGGATATGGCGAGTAGGTGGCCGTCGCTTCCCATTTCTGACTTAACAGATGCGATCATTGATTATCGCGGCAAAACACCGACTAAAACCGCATCGGGAATCCCACTCATTACTGCAAAGGTCGTTAAAGGAGGTCGAATTGAAACTCCAAACGAATTCATTGCCGAAGCTGATTTTGACACCTGGATGCGAAGGGGTATGCCGCAACCTGGGGATGTTCTAATCACCACCGAAGCCCCCCTTGGAGAGGTTGCACAGCTCGGCACTGAACGTGTCGCATTGGCCCAAAGGCTGATCGCTCTTCGGGGAAAGAGAGATGTACTGGATTCGAGGTTCCTCAAATACGCTCTTCTCTCTGAGTCGGTTCAAAATGAACTGCGCTCCAGGGCTACGGGAACGACAGTTCTAGGCATAAAGCAGAGCGAACTTAGAAAGGTTTCTATTCCACTTCCAAGTTACCAAGAACAACTGCTCATCGCCAAGATTTTAGGTGAACTTGATGACAAGATTGAGTTGAATAACCGGATGGCGGCGACGCTGGAGGAGACGGCCCGAGCGATCTTCAAGTC
>ERZ761609.1091-NODE-1091-length-26202-cov-27.852373_pt1 | contig 26202 bp, 18 predicted proteins | sample MGYA00511163_ERZ761609 | MGnify/ENA primary metagenome ERZ761609 (study PRJEB28899, sample SAMN02445070) | bioreactor sludge metagenome | biome: EBPR sludge | place: Australia: Brisbane, Thorneside Wastewater Treatment Plant | collected 2011-12-16 ... | reverse complement strand
GCCGGCGCGCGCGCCAGCGCCTCAAGGCCGCGCCGGGTCAGCATGGCCAGGCCGGGCTTGTCACCGCTTTGAAACGCCATCGGCACCATCAGAGCCTGGCGGTCCGCCGCGGCGACGACCCTGCCGAGAAGATGCGTCTTGCCATATCCAGCGCGCGGGGCTGTGAGCAGGATCGGCGGGCCGCCTGCGCGCGACTCCACCGCATCCAGCAGCGCGTCTAGCAAGTCCGCGTTCAGGCTTTCCACAGTGCCTCCGGCCTCCAAATCAAACGGCCCTGTGCAGACATCCGCGCTGAAAGGATTACCTCCGGCGGAGGATCGTGGATGGGCAGCGCCTGAGTTCACTGGGGTCTGGACTTTCGTCACGGGAGGGGATGTTTAATCTTTGTGAAATTATGGCTAACTATTGAAACTATTCTATGCCATGAAGTTTTAATGCAAGCGGTTCATCCATTTGTGAATAATTTCAATCTCGCAAAAGTGATACAAGCGGGTGTGCGAGGGGAGTTTGTCGGTCGCTGATCCGGGCAGACAAGATTCGCCTGTCCCGGCGACTTCCCCGCCTGGAGCGTGACCCCATGAAAAAGGGCGGACCGAAGTCCGCCCTTGAGTTGATTCATCAGTTCTCTGCAATGAGGCGTCTCGATCAAACTTCCTCTCCCACCGCGTAGCGTGTGAAGCGGCGCACGACGAGGTTTTCGCCGAGTTCGGCCACCTTGCTTTTGATCAGGTCGCCGATGTTGATGTCGGGGTTCTTGATGAAGGCCTGCTCCAGGAGGCAGTGGTCGGCGTAAAATTTGTCCATTTTGCCGTCCACGATCTTCTCGACGATGTTCGCGGGCTTGCCTTTGACCTGTTCGGCGCCGATTTCGCGCTCTTTGGCGACGAGGTCGGCGGGCACTTCCTCGCGGCCCACATATTTCGGGGAGGCGGCGGCGATGTGCAGGGAGATGTCCTTCACCAGCGCCTGGAAGTTTTCATTGCGGGCGACGAAGTCGGTCTCGCAGTTCACTTCGATGAGCACGCCGATGCGGCCGGCCATGTGGATGTAGGAGGCGATGATGCCTTCCTTGGTTTGGCGGTCGGCCTTCTTCTCGGCTTTGATGGTGCCTTTTTTGCGCAGGATGGTCTCGGCCTTCTCCAGGTCGCCGTCGGCTTCCTTGAGGGCGGCCTTGCACTCCATCATGCCGGCGTTGGTTTTTTCACGGAGGGTCTGGACGAGTTTGGCGGTGATTTCTGCCATGGTAAGTCGGGGTTCGGGGAAAGGGTTGAGGTTACTTGGATTCGGCCATCGCCGCGATCACCGGGTCAATCAGCTTCTGCAGGATGATGCGGATGGAGCGGATGGCGTCGTCATTGGCGGCGATGGGGTAGTCAATGATGTTCGGGTCGGCGTTGGTGTCCACGAGGGCCACGATCGGGATGCCCAGACGGCGGGCCTCATGCACGGCGATGTGCTCGCGGGCGGAGTCCACGATGACGACCGCGTCGGGGAACTTTTCCATGCCGCGCACGCCGCGCAGGTTGCGCTCCAGCTTGATGCGCTCGCGGTTCAGGCCGGCGAGCTCCTTCTTCGACATCATCTTGAACTCGGGCTTCTTCTCGATCTCCTCAAGATAATTCAGGCGGGCCACGCTCTTGCGGATGGTCTCCAGGTTGGTGAGCGTGCCGCCCAGCCAGCGGTGGTTGACATAAAACTGGCCGCAGGCCTCGGCGGCCTCGCGGATGGCCTCCTGGGCCTGGCGTTTGCAGCCGACGAAAAGGATGCGCTTGTTTTTGCGGGCCAGTCCGGCCAGGAATTCGGCGGCGGTGGCGATCTGGGTGAGCGTCTCCTCGATGTTGAGGATGTGGATCTGGTTCCGGGATTCCAGGATGAAAGGCTTCATCTTGGGGTTCCAGCGGCGGGTTTGATGGCCGAAATGGACTCCGGCTTCGACGAGTTCTGCGAGGGCTTGTGACATGTGGATTGGGTGCCGTCTCCTGCACGCGGATTCCGGCGGGGCCGGCGCGCTCAGCGCATGGGGCGCTGATCCAGAAGGTGGGGCGTTTGTGGTTTGAATTTCCCATCCGCCGGGCACCATGCCGGGCAAACGGGCCGGGATAGTAGGAGACATGGCCGGGACGGCAAGCGGTTTTTCGCGACGTTTCCGGGCGCGTTTTTCCCACAGCTTTGAGGGGCCTCCCCGGCTTCATGCCGCGATTCCTTGAAATGCCCCGCCTTCCTGCTTCGTGCTCTTTCCTCCATGAAACCCGCCTCCTCCTTCTCCCGCCGCCACTTCCTCTCCGCCGCGCTCGCCGGCGGTGCTGCCAGCCAGATTTCCGCGCAGGACGCGCAGGCTCTGGCGAAAGACGGCCAGTTCCAGGAACCCGCGCGCGGCATCCCGATGGCGGACGACGCCGATGTCATTGTCTGCGGCGCCGGACCCGCGGGTGTCACCGCCGCCATCACCGCCGCGCGCGCCGGAGCCAGGGTGCGCCTCTTTGAATGGCGCGGCTGCCTCGGCGGCATCTGGACCGCGGGTCTGCTGGGTTACTTCCTCGACTTCAACAAGCCCGGCTTCGCCAAAGAGCTGCGCGACAAGCTCGACGCCCGCGACGCGCGCGCCAACTCCACCAGCACCAGCCGCTTCTGCTACGACCCGGAGGCGCTCAAGCTGCTGCTGGAGGAGCTTTGCCTGGAGGCGGGCGTGAAGTTCCAATACCACACCAAAGTTTCCGCCGCCTTTCGCGAGGGCGCGCGCCTCACCACCATCGTCACCGAGTCCAAATCCGGCCGCCAGGCATGGAAAGCCCCCGTCTTCATTGACACCACCGGCGACGGCGACCTCGGCCACCAGGCGGGCTGCGCCTTTGAGATCGGCATCTCCGAGGACTGCCCCTGCCAGCCCATGTCCCTGAACGCGCTCCTCGTCGTCAAGGACGCGGAAGCGCTGCGCGAGTTCATCCGCTTCGGCCAGCCCAATCCGGGGGAGAACTCCGACAGCGAGAAAAAGCAGCGCATCAAAGACGCTCTCGTCTCCACCGGCCACTACCCCTCCTACGCCGGCCCGACGATGTGGCATGTGCGCGACAACCTCGTCTTCGCCATGATGAACCACGAGTATGGCGTCAAAGCCTGGGACGCCGCCGAGATCACCGCCGCCACCGTGCGCGCCCGCGCCGAGATGAACAAAATGGTTGCCGGCCTGCGCGCCCTTGGCGGCCCCTGGGAGGGCACCCAGATCGTCGCCACCGCCGAGCAGATCGGCGTGCGTGACGGACGCCGCATCCGCGGCCGCTACGTCGTGCTCCAGGACGACCTCGCCAATGGCGCGCGCCATGACGACGCGGTCACGCGCGTCACCTTCGGCATTGATGTCCACGCCCTCAGCGCCGACGACAACAAGAAGCACGCCATCATGCCCAAGCCCGTCAAGATGAAGCCCTATGACATCCCTCTGCGCGCTCTCATCGCCAAAGACGTGGACGGACTCATGATGGCGGGCCGCTGCATCAGCGGCGACTTCATCGCCCACTCCAGCTACCGCGTCACCGGCAACGCCGTGGCGATGGGCGAAGCCGCCGGCGTCACCGCCGCGCTCGCCGCTTTGTCCAAGCGCCTCCCTCACGAGGTCGCCTGGAGCGAGGGCGAGGCCCGCCTGCGGGAGATGGGCCAGCGGGTGTGACTGCGCCGCCTGCGTGGATCACTGGCTGGCGGCACGCCTTAGCAGGCGCTTCAAAAGGACGGAATCCATGCTGCTCAAGCGGGCGAATCCCTCCGGCAGGCCATTTCGGATCAGCCGTAGAAGCCGCCCGTCTTCTTCGATCTCCGCCCGCCAATCCGTGCCATCGGCTTGCACAAGGCCGCCGTTTTTGTGGCGAAAGCGGATCTTGCCTCCCGGCAGGTCAATGCCGCTGATGACCAGATCACCATTGATCATGAACACAGCCTGGCGGCCCAGCTTTCCCTCGCCGCCGTCCGCCTTCGATGGCGGGGATGCAGGCTTCTTTTTCCGCAAAAACGTCGGCACATCCAGATCCTCCCCGTGAACGACTGTCGGCTCCTCTTGAACAAAGCGGCCCTTCTGCGGCTGCTGGACATCCGTTGCAGTTGGTTCCTTGGGCTTGGCTGGAAGCAGATTCAGATGTGTTTGCGGCTGGATTGCGGAAGGCAAATCCGGCGGCGCCGGCACTTGAGGCAGAACCACCGGCCTCTCAGGCGGCATCCGCACTGGAGGCGGCGCTTCGTCGGGCTTCCTCGTTTGAGTGGCTGCTGGCGCCGGCTCTGGATGGGCAGGCGTTGCGAAGATGCCCGCCAGGCGTGTTCCGAGAGACTGCAACGCCGAGGATCGCTGCCGCGCGCTGCCGGCGGCCTGGGCGTCAGTTCCGGGAGACGGTGACGGGGCGGACGTTTGCTTCCTTGCAGGCTCCGCGAGCAGGCGCTTCAGCTCCCGGATCAGGCGGTCCGCGTGATGATGAAAGTCCCGCCCGGTGTCCAGGCGCAGGGCATTGAGGAAAGGCAGGTCGGACAGCGACTCCGGCAGCTCCTCCACCTTCGGCATCGCTGTCTGGTCCAGCAGGATCGGGATCACCAGAGCGCTTGCCGTCATGGCCTGCTCCACCTCCACGCGCACATGATCCGCGCTTTCATCCAGCCTGCGGCGTCCGTCCGGCCGTGAGCCGAACCACCGCTCGCCAATCACCACCAGCACCACGCGCGACCTTGCCCACACCTCCCTCACATGGCTTCTGAAATCCACACCCAGCGGGATCGAGTCCTGGTCCAGAAACACCGCCTCTTTGCCAAATTCCGCCGTCAGTTTGTCCGCCAGCCTGCCTACAGCAGCCTGGCTGTCTTCCCTGCGGTAGGAGAAAGCGATCATGACGACGGCGCAAGCATAGCCAGCCCTCATCCCGGCAGGCAAGCACTCTTTGACCAGGCGCGCAGGAATGCCGGCCCTGCCAGCGCGAGCCGCCCTGTCATGACTGCCCCGCGCATTTCCCGCCAGCGCGGGTCTCCGGGCCGCGTAGTCTGTGCCCCATGTCCCGACTGCCCGCCCCCCTGCTCCTGCTCTCCGCATCCCTCCTCCACGCCGCCCCGCCGCCGAAAGCGCCCGACGTGCCCGCCGAGGTGCCGCCGAAGATCGAGACCCTCCAGCCCGGTGTGAAAATGACCCTGCTCGCCGAGCACCCGGACCTCGTCACACCCACCGGCATTGATGTGGACGACCAGGGCCGCGTCTGGCTCGTGGCCTGCCACACCCACTTCCGCCCGGAGGGCTACACCGGTCCCGGGCACGACGAGGTGCTCGTCTTTGACGCCGAAGGCAAAAACCGCCGCGTCTTTTACAACGCCACCACCGCCACCATGAATCTCCAGCTCGGCCCCGATGGCTGGGTCTATCTCGCCGAGCGCTCCCGCATCCTGCGCGTGAAGGACACCGACGGCGACGGCAAAGGCGACCTGGAGGAAACCCTCGCCGTGCTCGACACCCTGGCCGACTACCCGCACAACGGCCTCAGCGGCATGGCCTGGGACCCGCAGGGCGGGCTCGTCTTTTCCCTCGGCGAAAACTTCGGCAAGGACTGGACCCTCACCGGCACCGATGGCGCGCAGGTCAGCGGACGCGGCGAGGGCGGCGTCTTCCGCTGCGCGCCGGATGGCAAAGCTCTGCGCCGCATCGCGCGCGGTTTCTGGAATCCCTTCGGCCTGCTCGTGCGCGCCGATGGTGAAATCTTCGCCGCCGAGAACGACCCTGGCAGCCGCCCGCCCTGCCGCCTGCTCCACATCGTCGAAGGCGCCGACTACGGCTACCAGTGGGTCTATGGCAGCGCCCCCGTGCATCCCTTTGTCGCCTGGAATGGCGAGCTGCGCGGCACCCTCGGCATGGTCCACCCCTGCGGCGAGGGCCCCTGCGCCATCCTCGACCTCGGCGGCGGACTCATCATCCCGAGCTGGAGCGACCACCGCATTGACTACTACCCGCTCACCCGCAAAGGCGCGGGCCACACCTCCGAGCGCGTGCCGCTGGTGAAAGGCAGCGACTACTTCCGCCCCACCTGCATGGCTCGCGGGCCGGACGGCGCCTTTTACCTCACCGACTGGGTCTTCAGCTCCTACCCCATCCACCAGCGCGGCCGCCTCTGGAAGCTGGAGATGGATCCGCAGGCCGCCACCTGGATCAAAGCCGCGCCCGATCCTCTGAACGAAGCCGCCCGCCTCGCCCATGACCTCCGCACCGGCAAAGCCACCCTGCCTTTCGCGAGGCTGCTCGCCCTTGCCCAGGGCGATGATACCTGCCTCGCCGATGCCGCCCTCACCGCCCTGGCCCGCGCCAGCACCGGCTGGACACCCGAAACCCTGCGCGCCATGTCCGCGCCAGACCGCCTCTGGTCCTTCATCGCCCTCCGGCGCAAGGACATCACCGACGAGCAATGGCCCCGCGCCTTCCTTCGCGACACCGACCCCGAACTGCGCTTCGAGGCCCTGCGCTGGATCGCCGACGCCGTGCTCACCCCCTTTCTCTCCGAGGTCGAGGCCATGCTCTCGGACACCACGCTCGACTTCCGCCTCTTCGAAGCCGCCCTCGCCGCCTGGAACACCCTGCGCGGCGAGCCCGGCGCCGGCGTCACCAACCCCGGCGTCCTCGCCGCCCGCATCACCGACCCGCGCACACCCGCCCGCATCAAAAGCTACGCTCTCCGCCTCGCCCCGCCCGACCACAAGCTCATCACCGTCCCTCTCCTTCAGGAGTTGCTCGACTCCGGTGATGACGATCTCGCCCTCGAAGCCGCCCGCACCCTCGCCGCGCGCAACACCGACGACGCCCGCCTCGTCCTGGCAAAGACCGCCGCCGATGAAAAACTCCACCCCGCCCTGCGCGCCGAAGCCATCGCCGGACTCGCCGCAGGCACCCAGCCCGGGCTTCACGCCCTGCTGGCAAAGATCGCCGAAAAAAGCCCCGGCATCGTGCGCCAGGAGGCCCGCCGCGCCCTCCGCTTCACCGAGCACGACACCACCTTCACCCCGGACGCCGGCCGCCCCGCCTTCGATGCCACCACCGCCTGGTTGCAAAGGCTCGACGCCCTCCCCGGCCAGCCCGACCCCGAAGCCGGACGCCGCCTCTTCTTCCACACCAAAGTCGCCCTCTGCGCCTCCTGCCACCGCCACAGCGGGCGCGGCACCGTCCTCGGCCCCGACCTCACCCTCATCGCCCGCCAGGGCGGCCGCGAGGACATCCTCCGCTCCATCCTCGAACCCCACCGCGAGGTCGCCCCGCAGTTCTATCCCTCGCAGGTGAGGCTCAAGGACGGCACCGAATTCACCGGCATCCTCCTGCGCTCCTCCAGCACTGAAGTCTTCCGCGACCTCGCCGGCAAGGAGCGCAGCTTCCCCAAAGACGCCATCCACTCCCGCACCGAGTTAAAGACCTCCCTCATGCCCCCCGGCCTCGTCCTCTCCCTCACCGACACCGAACTGCGCGACCTGCTCGCCTTCCTCCACCCGCGCTGACCCCGCGTGCAGAGCGGCGGAGCTCACGCCGGCAGCGCCTTCGCCTGTTGCGGCCCGCACGGCGCGTCGAAGAGCCGCAGCGCTCAGCGGATCATCCGGGTGCCCTGGGTGGAGGTCTGTTTGTGGAATTGCAGTGCCGTGTCCGCATACTCCCGGTGCCGGGTGTAATACTGCTCCTCCCCGGTCCTCTTGTAATCCGCATAAGCCCGGTCCGCCGAGTCAATGTAGAACTTGATGTGGTCCCCCTCCGCCGAGCGGAAGCGCGCGAGATGGCTGTGGGAAGGCAGGTCAAAGAGGCTGCGCTTGTTCGCCACGATCTTTTTCGGAGCCTGGCCCGCCGCCGCGCCGGTCAGGCCGCCTGTGGAGCCGCCGCCGCCGCCCATATTGGCAATGTGCTGTATCGCCCCGGCGTCATCCCCCGCCATCATGGAGACACCGCCCATCAAAAGATTCGCGTCACCGCCCGCCAGTCCGCCCAGGGCGAACATGCCGCCCAGGATGTCCGTGTCCGAGTAGGAGCTGGACGAGGAGGCCGCCGCCACGGGCTGCTTCACGCTGCCGTCGGGGTTGTAAATCGTCTTCGAGAGATGGCTGCCGTTGCTCCATTGGGACACATACCGCGTTCCGTCCAGCGTCCGCTGCTCGCATTGGCCGTGAAGCTGGCCGTAGCCGTTGTAACTGCCCTTTTTCATCACATAACTGTCAGGAGTGTCCGCTTGGAAATAGCGGGATCCAAACTCTCCGACTTGAATGCCTTTGGAATAGGTTCCAACAACCTCAGCATAGACTATTCCATCCTTGAAACTACGCCACACATACGGCCCGTGGAATTTGCCGGCGGCGCATTCGGTGTCCATTTCCAGCCGCTTTTTGCCATCCACGGCATAAAGGAAGAGTTTGCCCTTGCCGTTGGCGAAGCCTTTCTCCGTCTTCCCGCCCGTCCACTCCATCGTCTCGCCGTATTCCAGCGTCCAAGCATAAGGCAGGTTCACTTTCGCGCCGTTGTTGCGCGCCGTCGCGGGCAGGACGCATTGGCTGAGCAGCAGGGTGGAGGCCAGGGCGGCCAGGAGCAGGCTTGTGGATTTCATGGGAGCGGGAGCAGGTTGGAGGTGAGAGGGAGCCGGCCTGCGCAGGCCGGGATTCCCAGCTTTCTGCGCCATCCGCGCGCGGATGTAACGAAAAAAAACGCGCCCGGTAAAAAATCCCCGCGCCCGGCATTTGTCATCAGGCACAGCCCGCAGCCGCCTCAGTCCCCGTCCCCGGAACGGCACATCAGCCGGATGGCGTTGACGAGCAGGAGCGCGCCGGCGCATAACGCCAGGAACGTGCTGCCTGTCATCGCGGCGGTAATAATGATGACCGGCAGCAGCAGCACAGGCAGGCCGATGGGGCCAGGCTGTCGGTGGCGTCATTCCCTTTCATGGCCGCACCCTTCGTGACCTTGCCTGCCGCGTCAACCGCCGCCCTGCATGCCCGGCCAGACACCAGTTTTCAGGAACCATGCCAGACACAAGCCCAGCGTCACCGCCCTCGCGCGGTGAGAGCGCGTGAGTCATTCATGAGACTCGAAGCGGAAGAGGTGTGTGCCCGCGCTGCTGGCGTGTCACTTGCCCTTTTTCGGCTTCTTGGCGAGCGGGAAGTCCGGGTGGTCGGTGCGGTTCTCCGCCATGAGCCTCTCCATTTCGGCGGCGCGCTCGGGCAACTGGGCGGCGAGGTCGTTCTTCTCGCCGATGTCCCCGGCCAGGTTGTAAAGCTCCAGCGGCTTGTCCGGCGCGGGGCGGTAGGCTTTCCAGTCGCCCATGCGCAGGGCCTGCTGCGGGGCGGCCTCCCAGTAGTGCAGTTGGCGCGGCTTTTGCTGCTCGGGCCGGCCCAGCAGCGTGGGCAGGATGGAGACGCCGTCGAGCCCCTCCGGCGCGGGCGCGCCGATCAGCTCGGCGAAGGTGGGAAACATGTCCGTGAAGTCGCTGACGCGGTCGCTGACACTGCCGGCCTTCACTTTGCCCGGCCAGCGCGCGAGGCAGGGCACGCGGATGCCGCCTTCATAAAGGCCGAACTTCATGCCGCGCAGCGGGCCGGCGCTGTTGAAGAACACGGGGTCCTGCCCGCCGGCGGTGATGGGGCCGTTGTCGCTGGTGAAGATGACCAGCGTGTTCTCCGAGAGGCCCAGCTCGTCCAGCAGGTCCAGGATGCGGCCCACGTCGTGGTCCAGGCGCGTGATCATGGCGGCGCGGACGGCGCGCGGCTGGTCCTGCGGGCAGTAGGTCTTGCTGCCCTCGAACTTCTTCGGCTCCTCCCATTTGCCCCGGTATTCGGCCAGCGAGTCCTCCGGCACCGCCACCTCCGCGTGCGGGATGGTGAAGGCGGCGTAGAAAAAGAAGGGCTTGTCCTTGTGCCGGCGGATGAAGTCCAGCGCGCGCCCGGCGAAGAGGTCGTGCGAGTAGGTGCCGCGCCTGCCGTCCGCGTTCTCCGGCAGGTCCATGCGGCTGCCGTCATTCCAGAGATACTCCGGGTAGTAACCGTGCGCGTGGGTCTGGTCCAGGTAGCCGAGGAATTCGTCCATGCCCTTGCGCCAGGGAGCGCCGGTGGTGCCGGAGTCCCCCAGCGCCCACTTGCCGATGCCGCCGGTGGCGTAACCCGCCTGCTGGAACATCTGCGAGAGCGTGAAGTCCTCCTCCGGCAGCGGCGTCTTGCAGTTCTCCCGGATGCGCCCGTGCCCGGTGTGCAGTCCGGTGAAGAGCGCGCAGCGGGAGGGGTGGCAGGAGGGCGCGCCGGAGTAATGCTGGGTGAAGCGCATGCCCTGCTCCGCCATCCTGTCCAGACGCGGGGTGCGGATCAGCTTCTGCCCGTAGCTGCCGAGGTCCCCGTAGCCTAGGTCATCCGCCAGGATGTAGATGACGTTCGGCGGGGCGGCAGCCAGGAGCGGGCAGACGGCGAGTGCGAGGAAAAGCAGGGCGCGTGGACATTTCATGCCCCCTGGCAACGCGGCCACCCTGGCCGCCTATCAAAAGGCCGCCACGTCCATGACACCCGGCGCCACTCCGGCACGGCGGTCAATGCGGGGGCTTTCTGCGGGAAGGCAAGCTTGGGGTTGTCCGAGAGGCGATTCCAGTTCACAACCTTCATGCCACACATCCGCCCTCCCTTTGAAAAACCCCAAGCTCCTCCTCCGCGCTGACGCCACCGCCGCCATGGGCACGGGGCATGTGATGCGCTGCCTGGCGCTGGCGCAGGCGTGGCAGGACATGGGCGGGACGGTGGGTTTGCTGGCGCGGGATTTGCCGGCGGCGCTGGCGGCGCGCTGCGGGGAGGAGGGCGTCACGGTTTTGCCTTTCGACCCAGTGGCGCCGGATGGGGAGCAGACGGCGGCGGCGGCGCGCGCGGCGGACTGGACGGTGCTGGATGGCTACCACTTTGACGCGGCTTTCGGCGAGGCGCTGGCGCGGGCGGCGCGGCGGCTGCTGGTGGTGGATGATCTGGGGCTGCCGGTGCCGGGGGCGGCGGCTCTCGTTTTGAATCAAAACATCACGGCGGATGCGGGGCTGTATCCGCCGGCGGCTGGCGGTGCCGGGCTGCTGCTGGGCTGCCGGTATGCGCTGCTGAGGCGGGAGTTCCGCGCGCCGCCGCCGGTGCGGGACTTTGCGGAGCCGTGCCGGCGCCTGCTGGTGACCCTGGGCGGCAGTGATCCTCAGCAGGTCACGGGCAGGGTCATCGCCGCGCTGCGGACGCTGCCGGGGATGGAGGTGCGCATCATTGTCGGCGCGGTGAATCCGCGTCTGGAGGAGCTGCGGGCTCTGTGCGCGGAGAGCGGCGGGCGTTTGGAAATCCTGGCCGGGGTGAGGGACATGGTGCCGCTGATGGACTGGGCGCAGCTCGCCATCAGCGCGGGCGGGACGAGCGTGCTGGAGCTGGCCTCGCGCGCTTTGCCGACGCTGCTGATCACGGTGGCGGACAACCAGGCGGCGATCTGCGCGCTATTGGCGGAGGCGGGGGTGATGCGCCATGCCGGCTGGCATCATGAGCTCGATGTGTCAACGCTGGCTGCCATGATGGAGGGGCTGGCTGAGGACGGGCCGCGCAGAGCCAGGATGGCGGAGCTCGGGCGCGCACTCGTGGACGGCCTGGGCGCGGTGCGGGTGGCGGGGGAGATGCTCGCGCGCCAGGCGGCGGAGGGCATTCACTTGCGGCGCGCGACTCTGGATGACGCGCGGCTTTTGCTCGACTGGGCAAATGACCCTGTGACGCGGGAGGTGTCCTTCCAATCCGGGGTCATCGCCTGGGAGACGCATCTGCCCTGGCTGGAGCGCCGCCTGGCCTCGGCGCAAAGTCTGCTGCTGATCGCCGAGGAAAGCGCGGGCGTGCCGCTGGGCATGGTGCGCTTTGACATCGGGGACACGGCGGCAGCAGGCGCCACGATCTCGATCAACCTGGCGCCGGCGCAGCGGGGGCGCGGCCTGGGCCCGGCGCTGATTTTGCTCGGCTGCCGGGAGCTGCGCCGGGCGCATGGGGAGATGGAAATCCACGCCTTCATCAAGCCCGGCAATGCGGCCTCCCTGCGCGCGTTCGAGCGGGCGGGTTTCCAGCCGGCCGCGCCTGCGGATGTGGCTGGACAAGCCGCGCTGCGCATGATTCAGAGGTGAGGCATGAGCGATCTCTGCATCCACATCGGCGCGCGCGCCATCGGCCCCGGGCACCCCTGCTACATCATCGCCGAGATGTCGGCCAACCACGGCCAGTCGCTGGACCAGGCGCTGCGCATCGTCCACGCGGCGAAGGAGGCGGGGGCGGATGCCATCAAGCTCCAGACCTACACGGCGGACACGCTGACGCTGGACTGTGACCATCCCTGCTTCCGCATCGGCGCGGGCACGCTGTGGGAGGGGAGGAATCTGCACCAGCTTTATCAAGAGGCCTTCACGCCCTGGGACTGGCAGCCGCGCCTGAAGGCCGAGGCGGAAAAGCTGGGCATGGACTGCTTTTCCACGCCCTTCGACGCCACTGCGGTGGATTTCCTGGAGGGCATGGGCGTGCTCTGCCACAAGATCGCGTCCTTCGAGATCGTGGACCTGCCCTTGATCCGCCGTGTGGCGGCCACGGGGAAGCCGGTCATCATGTCCACCGGCATGGCCACGCTGGCGGAGATCGAGGAGGCGGTGACCACCGCGCGCGCGGCGGGCTGCCGGGAGCTGGCGCTTTTGAAATGCAACAGTGGTTATCCCGCGCCGGCCACGGAGATGAATCTGCGCACGATCCCGCATCTGTCGGAGGCCTTTGGCGTGCCGGCGGGGCTCTCCGACCACACGCTGGACCTGGCCGTGCCGGTGGCTGCCGTGACGCTGGGGGCCTGCATTTTGGAAAAGCACTTCACGCTGGACCGCAGCGTGCCGGGGCCTGACAACGCCTTTTCCCTGGAGCCTGCGGAGTTCGCCGCCACGGTGAAGGCCGTGCGCACCGCGGAGGCCGCGCTGGGCCGCGTCCATTACGCGCCCTCCGCGCGGGAGGCGCCGAGCCGCGCCTTCCGCAAGAGCCTCTTCGTGTGCGCCGACATCGCCGAAGGGCAGCCCTTCACGGAGGAAAATGTACGCTGCATCCGCCCCGGGGACGGCCTGCATTCGCGGCATCTCGATCAAGTGCTGGCCTCCCGCGCGCGCCGTGCTCTGAAGCGGGGCACGCCGCTGACGCTCGCGGACTTGGCGTGAAAGTGGCGTCGGGTGGCTGCGGTCATTAAAGATGGCGGCAGTGGCTGGAACTGGGGCGCTCCCATGCATGATCCTGGGCGATTGGAAATTCTTCCGCCCCGGAAGTGGCTGAATGATCGTGGCAAGAAGGGTTTGCTGCGGAGACGGGACGGTCTTGACCTCATTCCTCCGCCTTCCAAAGACGTTGAACCCACGCGTCATCCCATGCGCCGCCTTCGCTGATCGTTTGCGGCAAGGAGGGGCTGCCCTTGGTCATCACCACAACCCAGTGGTCGTCGAAGCCTGAGCAGTTGGAGATTTGAAATCCATTCTTCGCATTCGCGGAGATCCACGCTTCGGGCCAGGCGGCGGGGCCGGTGAAGACTTGCTCGCCAAGGTTGGTGCCTCGCGTGATGACGACTGACCAACTGTCCTGGGAGCGGTCCTTTTCATTGTCGTCGCCGGCGAGAGAGGTGATGCGCCAGCCCTGGGCGAGATGCTCGTGGAGCCACTTTCGCCGCGAGTCGTCGAATGACCCGGGCAGCGGGTAGAGTTGTTCTTTCCAACCCGTGTCCCGCGTCAGGACGAAAACCCACGAATTGACAAAGCCCGCGTGACTGGTGATGCGCCAGCCGATGCTCTGGAGATCGTCAAGGGAGCCTGTGTCAAAATCGAGTCCGACGAGTTTTTGCTCGCGGCCTGGCTTGCCAGTGTGGGACATGACGACGCGCCAGTGCTCGTTCTCACCGCCGATGCTGGTGATCTCCCAGCCGTCATTCCACTTGTCCCTGATCCAGCCGATGGGCAATTCCCCCACCGGATGAACGACCTGCCGCAGGAAACCTATGCCGTGTTTCATGACCACGCGCCATTGATCCGCGAAGCCGCCGATGGCGGTGACGCGCGCGCCTTTGTCCTCCGCAGTGGCGGAGACTTCGCCGGAGCGGTGCCCGTTCGTTCCCTCATCTTTCTCCGAGGCTAAAATGCCCTCATCCACTGGTTTCCTGGGCCTGGCGAGCGCGGCGAGAGTAAGGTCCGCCCTTGATCCGGCTGTCCAATCCGCTGCGAGTGCCAAGGCTGCCTCCGCGTCCATCACCCCGCCGGAAGCCACTTCGGACTCAAGGTTCCCCAGCTTGTTGACGGAGCGCTCCAGAATGAGCCGCACATCCGCCGCCGTGAGCCGCGGATGTGCGGCGCGGATGCGCGCGGCCACGCCGGCAACGGCGGGCGAGGCCATGGACGTGCCGGACATGAAGCCCTGCTGGCTGGCGATGAGGGTGGAGAGTATCTTCTCACCTGGCGCTGCCACCTGCACGCTGGCGGAGCCGTAGTTGGAGAAAGAGGAAAGCTCGTTGTCCTCGTCCACGGATGCCACGGTGATGACATTCGGGAAAAAGCGCGAGAGGTAGGCGGGCGACGGCAGTTCCTCGTCATTGTCCTCCGCATCATTCCCGGCTGAGACAACGAAGATGACATCCGGATTCTCATGGAAGAGCAGCGCCAGCTCGGCGGCCGCATTCACCAGCAGCTCGAAACCAAGATCGCCGCACAGATCGAGGCCGGCCGGGCAAGTGTAGCTGTCAATCGAGTCCGGGTCCAGGCCATGCTCCCGGTAGATGTTCTGGAGCTGCATCGCGGTGCGCAGGAAAAAGGTCTTTGTCTGCCCCCAGCTCATGTTCACCACGCCGGCTCCCGTGGTCCTTAAATAGGCGCTGCGGCGGCGTCCCTCCTTGAGCGCGTTATCCAAAAGGCTCTGGCGCATTTTCAGTAGAAACTGCTCATAGCTGATCGTGCGCGGCGCGAGCCGCCGCGCCAGATTGACGAGTTCCGAACGGGCCTCCTTCGGCATCTGGAAGCGCCCGTGCATCATGCCGTGCAGCAGCGCCTTTCCACCGCTGCTTTTCAGCACGATGCCGGCGACATGCGTGCCGTGCGAGGCGGCCGCAAGCATGCGCGTGAAGACCCTGTCGTCGAGGTCCACGCCGCTTTCCTCGAGCACGTCAAAGCCGAGCTGGCGCACGAGCGGATTCTCATAGGCGCCCTCAAGGTCCTCCAATGTCTGATCTTTCCATTCATCGCCTCCATAGCCGGGATCATCATCGCGGTTGAGGAGTGTCACAAAACGGCGCAGGAGGTCCTCCTGCGCCTTGTCCGCCACATTCGCCAGAAGCGGAACGCGCAGGGGTTCGTCGGCGGAGGCGTTCCAGCCATGCACATCATCCACGAAACCGTTTTGATCATCATCCACGCCGGCTTTTCCCTTCAACTCGGCTTGGTTGACCCAGTAGCGCGCTTTCAGGTCGCGGTTGTCGTGGTCTATGAAGTTGTCGCTGATGATGACGAGCTCCGGTCTGGAAGGCCTCGTCCGCGCGGGTATTCCATGAGTCTGCACATAAGCGTAGCAGCGCAGCAGCAGGTTTACCGGGGAGATGCCCGCTGATTCCATCTTCAAATGATCGCGCACCTTTTTGCCGGAATTGTCGGACGTCGTCGCCCGCGCCCCGGCCCATAGGAGGGCGCGGCACAACTCGAAGTTGCCCGTTTTCGCGGCGAGCATGAGCGGCGTCTCGCCATGTTCGTTGGCGGCGTTCGCATCCGCGTCATTCAGCAGAAGCCGCACGCGCTCCACATCTCCCTTTTCACAGGCGGCATGCAGATCGGCCTTGGAATCCGCCGCGACCGGATAAGGCCAGGTCATCAGCATGACAAGCGCGGAGACAACAATACGGGAGACATCCATGCGGACCATTCCAGCATGAATCCCACTCTAGTGCCAGCTTGATCTGTCCGGCACCGCCGGACTCGGCGCCGGCCTCCCCGGCGCGGCGGCGCGGGCATAGCACCGATGCTGGCTGGCTGCGGTCATTGAAGATGCCGGCAGATTCAGGGAGGCCCGCGGAGGAGTGGTCAAAAGTTTCCCTTGGCAGGGGGCGCTGGCTTTCCATGATCGGCGGACATGTTTTCCCTTTCAGACAAGACGGTGGTGATCACGGGCGCGGGTTCGGGCATCGGCAGGGCGGTGGCGGTGATCTTCGCCCGCCAGGGCGCGCATGTGGAGGTGCTGGATCTCTCGGCGGGGGCGGCGGAGGAGACGGTGGCGGAAATCACGACGGCGGGCGGCAGCGCGCGCGCCACGGCCTGTGACGTGGGGGAGGCGGAAACGGTGCGGGCGGTTTTTGCTGAAATCACGGCCAGGCGGCCAAGGCTGGACGTGCTGGTGAACAATGCGGGCATCGCGCACATCGGCACGCTGCTGACGACGCAGGAGGCGGACATGGACCGGCTCTACCGCATCAACATCAAGGGTGTCTTCAACTGCGCGCAGGCGGCGGTGGAGCGGATGGTGGCGCAGGGCGGGGGGGTGGTGCTGAACCTGTGCTCCATCGCGGCGCAGATGGGGCTGGCGGACCGCTTCGCCTATTCGATGACGAAGGGCGCGGTGCTGACGATGACTTACTCGATCGCCAAGGACTTCATCCACCAGGGAGTGCGCTGCAACTGCATCTGCCCGGCGCGAGTCCACACGCCGTTTGTGGACGGCTACCTGGCGCGCACTTATCCGGGCCGGGAGGCGGAGATGTTTGAGAAGCTCAGCGCGGCGCAGCCCATCGGGCGCATGGCGCGGCCTGACGAGGTGGCGGCGCTGGCGCTCTACCTGTGCAGTGACGAGGCGGGCTTCGTCACCGGCTGCTCGTATCCGCTGGACGGCGGGGCGGTGAATTTGCGCTGAGCCGCCTCAACGCGCGGCGTGGCGGGCGATGAATTCGACGATGGGGGCGCTGTCCTCCAGGCCGTGCGGATGGTGGCCGATGCCGTGCTTGGCGATGAGGGTGATGCTGCCGCCGAGGGCGCGGTAGCGCTCGGCGATGACGCCGGTGTTTTCCTCCCAGGGCACGACCTCGTCGGCGTCGCCATACACATGCAGGAGGGGGACGCCGGCTTTGGCCAGGGGCGCGAGGTTGTCCACGGGGTTGACCCTGGCGGCGAGGGCGGCGGCCTCGTCGGGGAAGGCCCAGAGCTTGAGCACGCGCTCCCAGTTTTTGGGATCGCCTTTTCCTTTGCCCTTGCCGCCGGGCCAGCTTTTGAAATCACAGACCGGAGCGTCCGCGTAGATGCAGGAGACTTTTTCCGGGTTCGCGGCGGCCCAGTTGTAGCAATACAAGCCGCCGCGGCTGAGACCGACGAGGGCGGCTTTCGGGGCGAGTCCGTATCTGCCCGTCATTTCGGCATAAAAGCCATTCCAGTGCGCCACGGCCCGGGGTGAGCCGAGCAGGTCGGGCACTTTCAGGTAGGCGATGTGGAAGCCTCTGGCGAGCAGTGCCGCATCCGGCGCGGGCTTGTGGCCGAAGAACTCGCCGTGCCAGACCCAGGGGCGGCCCGGCGCGGCTTGCCTGGGTGCGACGACCACGGCGGAAAGTCCGGCCTGGGTGGTGAGATCATGCCGTGTGAAGCCCTGCCACTCGGAGACGGTGCCGGGGAAGGCGGCGGAGTGTGCCGTCCGCGCGAGTTCGCGGGCCTTGGCGTCGAGTTCGCGGGCTTTGGCCTGCGCCTCGGAGAGCGGCAGGCCGGCTTTGACGCCTGGGCGCAGGTGGCGGGTCTCGGTGAGCCAGGCGTCCCGGAGCAGAGCCTGCTTTTGCTTGATGAGGTTAAAGATGTCCGCGCCGAAGGCATGGTCGGGCAAACCGTCGGCGGTGGTTTTCAGCCCCCAATGCTCCAAAAGCGGGCGCGCCATCACGAGGTGGCCGGCGGCATCGGGATGCACGCCGTCTTTGGCGAAGGTGAAGGCGGGGTCGGCGCCGCGGGCTGCGGCCAGGGCGGTCTTCATGGCGTTGTGGACATCGAGCACCTGCCAGCCTTGCGCGCGCTGGTCGAGCAGCCACTGGGCGTAGGCGGAGAGCACGTCATTGTAGCCGCTGTAGGGCTGCGGATAGGCGTCGAGACCGGCGGGCAGCAGGCGCGCGGCGATGGGCGCGGGGTCGAATACCGGCGGGGTCAAATGCAGGACACTTGCGCCGATGGCGGCGGCTTTTCCGCGCAGCTTCTCCATGCCCTGCTGGTAGGCGCGGGCGCGCTCCTCGCTCAGAGGGTGGTAGATGCCGCAGTTCATGCCATAGCAGGCGATGACGAGCTGCGGCTTCACGGCGGCGAGCACGCGGTCCAGGCGCTCGTGCAGATTCGGACGCGGAAACTTGCCGCCGGCGTGGCCCTCCTCGGAGAGGCCGGAGACCGTCTCGCTGGCGAGGCCGAGATTCAGCAGCTCGTATTCCTTGTCCGGGTGCTGCGCGATGAGCGCCGCCTCGATGATCTGAATGTAGGTGCCTGCGTAGGTGATGCTGTCGCCAAGAAAAAGGATGCGCCTCTGCTCCGGCGGGGCGGCGGTGAGAGTGGCGGCGGCGAGGCAGAAGACGAGGCTGAGAAGGCGGCGCATGGGTTGTGGAATACGCGCCGCTTTCCGGCGAGTCATCAGGATTTGTCAGCGCCGGCCGTCGGCGTTGACTTGGACGCTGTAGAAGCCGGTCTTCGCCGTGATGTAAAGCGTGCGCGTGCCTTTGGCGCCGAAGACGCAGTTGGCGGGGCGCTCGGGCACCTGGATGACGCCGAGCAGCTTGCCTTCGGGGCTGATGACGTAGATGCCGTTGGCGGCCACGTAGAGGTTGCCGTGCTCGTCGCTGGTGAGACCGTCGCCGCCGCGCTGCTCGGCGGGGTCGAAGACGCAGAGTTTGCGGCCGTTGGCCACTTTGCCGTCGCCCTGGATGTCGTAGGCCCAGAGGCTGTTGGCGCCGTTGTCTATGACGTGGAGGGTCTTTTTGTCGTTGGAGACGAGCACGCCGTTGGGGCGCACGAGGTCGTCAATGACGCGGACGACTTTGGCGGGCTTGGTGCGGTCTTTGTCGGGCGTGGCGTAATAGACGCCTTCGACGCCGAGGGGCATCTCCTCGGGTTTGCGGCCATAGCCGGGGTCGGTGAAGTAGATGCCGCCTTTGCCATCTATGTCGAGGTCGTTGGGGGCGTTGTAGGGCTTGCCGTCGAAGCTGTCGCTGATGACGGTGACCTCCCCCGCGCCCTCCTGGCGGGTGATGCGGCGGGCGCCGCCTTCGCAGGCGAGCAGGGTGCCGGCGGGGGTGAGCATGAGGCCGTTGGCGCGGCCGGTCTGCTCGCGGTGCAGGGTGGTCCGGCCGGTGGCGGGGTCATAAATGTGGATGCGCTCGTTGGGGATGTCGCTGAACCAGATTTTGCCGTCCGGGCCGAGGGCGGGGCCTTCGGTGAAGGTGAAGCCTTCGGCGAGTTTTTTCACTTCCGGGTTCTCCGGCAGCACGCTGGCGAGGGCGGCGGCGGAGGGCGCTTCTGGAGTCCCGGCAGCGGGGTTTTCCTGGAGGCGGATGTTCCGCCAGCGCACTTGCAGGCCGGCGAATTTGTCCGGCACGCCGTGGACTTGGAGGGCGATGAAGCCCTGCTTCGTCATGTCATCCCGCAGGTCGGCGGCGGGCACGCCGTTGAGGAAGGTGCGCAGGCGGTCGCCGATGGCCTCGATGCGGACGTGGTTCCAGTCCCCCTGCTTGAAGGCAAAGCGGGCGGCGTCGTTGTTGGCGAGGTTGTTGAGCCAGCCGCGGCGGCCTTCGTCATAAATGCCGGCGGTCCAGCCGCGGTCGCTGGGGTCAATCTCGCACTGGTAGCCGTGGACTTGGCCGTTTTTGTAATCGGGCAGGCTGTTGCTGCGGAACTGGATGCCGGAGTTCAGGTTGGGGTCCACTTTGAACTCCAGCTCCAGGATGAAGTCGCCATAGAGCTTCTCGGTGCAGAGGAAGCTGTTCGGCGTCTTCGGCACGCTGACGCCGGTGATCTCGCCGTTTTCGATTTTATACTCGGCCTTGCCGCCTTTGAAGGTCCAGCCGGTGAAGGTTTTGCCGTCAAAAAGGGAGACCCACTCGGCGGCGGGCGCGGCGCTGGCGGCGAGGGTGAGGAGGCAGGTGGTGAGAAGCGTGGTCGGTTTCATGGCGGGGCTGAGTGTGCGCGTCTGGCGCGGGGGCGCAATCTTTTCCGCTTTGCGCCTTTGCCGCGTCCGTCTATAGACAGCGCCGCATGGCCGTCCTCGAAGTCCGCAACCTCACCAAACGCTGGCGCAGCGACCGGCTGGCGCTGGATGATGTCAGCTTTGATTTGCGCCAGGGGGAGATCCTCGGCCTGCTCGGCCACAACGGCGCGGGCAAGAGCACCATCCTCGGCATCACCCTCGGCATGGTGCGTCCGGACGGCGGGGAGGTGCGCATCGGCGGCCACTCCGTGCAGCAGGAGCGCGCGCAGGCGCTGCAAAGCATCGGCGCCATCTATGAGGCCGCGCATTTTTACGACTACCTCACCGGCTGGCAGAACCTGCGCGTGCTGTGCTCCCTCTCCGGCTGGTGGGACGAGGCCGAGGCGCGCCAGGTGCTGAAACTGGTCAATCTCGGCGAGCGCGCCGCGCACAAGACAGGCACCTACAGCCACGGCATGAGGCAGCGGCTGGCCCTGGCCCAGGCGCTGCTGCCGCGCCCGAAGGTGCTGTTGCTGGACGAGCCGACGGACGGTCTCGACCCGGAGGGCATCCGCGAGTTCCGCGAGTTCGTGCTGCGGCTGCGCGCCGAGTTCGGCATGACCCTGCTCATCAACTCCCACCTGCTGGCCGAGGTGGAGCAGATGTGCGACCGCTGCGTGATCCTCAAGCAGGGCAAAAAGATGTACGAGGGGCCTGTGCCCTCGCAGGAAAAAAAGACGCGGCAGTATGCGCTCAAGACCCAGGATCCCGTGAAAGCGCGGGAGGCGCTGGCCCGCGCGGGGGCGTCCTTTGACCCGGTGGGCGGCCTGGTGGAGCTGCCGCCGCACCTCACAGGGCCGGAGATGCTGCGGCTCATCGTGGAGAGCGGCACGCGCGTCGAGTCCTGGCAGCCGCACAAGCCGACACTGGAGGAGTTTTATCTGGGCCTCACGGGCGCGGGGTGAGGCTGCCGGAGGTTTCAGCGCTGGCGGGACTGGCGAGCTGGAGCAGGGTGGGGAGCTTTCGCAGGGGATCGCCGCTTTCGTTCGCGGCGGTGGCCGGCGGCGCGGAGGGCGGCGCGTCGGGGGACTTGAGCAGGCGCAGGAGGTCGCTGTCGGTGCTGAGGATGAGGCTGGTGTCGGGAGTGAGGGACTTTTTCCAGGTCTCCATGGTTTTGAGGAAGTGGAAAAGCTGCCTGGCATCCGAGGTGGAATCATAAGCGGCGGCGTAGATGCTGGTGGCTTTGGCGTCGGCGGCACCCTCGATCTCCTGGACTTTGCGGTAGGCCTCGGACTCGATGGTCTGAAGGTCGCGCTCGCGCTGGCCGAGGATTTTGGCGGCCTCGCCGGCGCCCTCGGATTTGTAGCGCTGGGCGATTTGGGTGCGCTCGCTGATCATGCGCTGGTAAATGGTCTGGGAGACGGAGGAGTTGTAGTTGATGCGCTTGAAGCGCACGTCCATGAGCTCGATGCCAAAGATGGTGACCTTGTCGCGGGAGCGTTCGAAGATTTCTTTTTCGAGGACGGCGCGGCCTTTCTGAATGGGAGGCAGGACACCGATGCGCGCGTCGGCGATGGAGGCGCCTGCGGCGGCCTCGCGCGGGACGACACGGTCCTTGGTGGTGCGGACGGCCTCAATGAAGTCGTGGCGCGCAATGACGTTGCGGGTCTCGCTGCCGAGGATGTCGTTGAGGCGGGAGATGGCGCCGCGCTCGTCGCGGAGCTTTTCAAAGAAGAGGCGGGGATCGCTGATGCGCCAGCGGGCGAAGGTGTTGACTTCGATGTACACCTTGTCGCGCGTGGGCATGGCGGTGGAGACGCCGTCCCAGGGCAGGAGGCGCTTTTCAAAGCGGTTGACCTTTTGGATGAAGGGCAGCTTCACATGCAGGCCGGCATCCTTGACGGGTTCGCCGACGGGTTTGCCGAACTGGGTGATGACGATCTGCTCGGTCTCGCCCACGGTGTAGAGGGCGGCCATGCCGAGGATGTAAAGAAAGACGGCGGCGATGAGGACGAGGAGGGAGGCGGCGGGCTTCATGGGGACACGGGTTCGGGCTGCTGCAGATGCATGAGGGGAAGAAACTGGGGAAGGGTTTCATCCACGATGACCTTGCCGGGAATGGCGGGGAGGACCTCGCCGAGAGTTTCGAGGTAAATGCGGCGGCGTGTGACTTCGGGGGCTTTTTGATACTCGGCGAGCACGGCGGTGAAGCGCGCGGCGTCGCCTTCGGCCTCGTTGACGCGCTTGGTGGCGTAACCCTCGGCCTGGCTGATGCTCTGCTCGGCCTTGCCGCGCGCCTCGGGGATGACGCGGTTGTACTCGCTGCTGGCCTGGTTGATGGCGGTTTCCTTTTCCTGCTGGGCGCGGTTGACCTCGTCGAAGCTGTTTTTGACCTCGACGGGCGGATTGACGTTGCCGAGCTGGACCTGGTCAATCTGGACGCCCATTTTAAGAGTGCGGGTGAGCTCCGCCAGCCGCTCGAAGGCGCGGGTCTCGATGTCCTGGCGGCCGATGGTGAGGACCTCGTCCACGGTGCGGTCGCCGACGACCTCGCGCATGACGGACTCCGACATGTCCCGCAGGGTCTGCTGGGGGGCGAGGAAGTTGAAGAGGTAGTCGCGCGCGTCGGAGATGGTGAACTGGACGACCCATTCGACGACGGCGGCGTTGAGGTCGCCAGTGACCATGTTTTTCTCCAGCATCTGGTCCTGGCGGTCGGGATTGAACTGCATCTCGTTGGTGGCGCCGCCGGTGCCGTAACCGAATTCGAGTTTCAACTGGCGCCTTGTTTCCAGGACGGTGACGCGGTCAATGCCGAAGGGCAGTTTGAAGTTCAAGCCGGGCTGCGCGGTGTCATGATACTTGCCGAAGCGCTGGACGACGCCGACGGCCTCGGCGGGCACCTGGAAAAAGCTGGAGAGCGCGCCGATGATGACGAGGAGAGCGGCCAGGCCGAGCAGGATCTGGGTGGTGTTGACCTGCAAATTCGGCGGCCCGGAAAAGGGGGACTGCGGCGTGTTGGGTGAGGGCATGGGGCAAGGCTAGCTGTGATTGAGTGTGCGGCAAGCCGGGATGTGCGGATGGTGCTTCCATCAGCGCTCGCGATCCTGCCAGCCATGCGCTGGTTCGAAGCGGTTTCGGGCAAAGTCCGCCAGGGCGCGCGCTCGGTTCTGCCAAGTGATTTCCTCCGCGCGCTCACGGGCACGGTTCACGGCCTCCGAATAGGTGGCGGGGCAGTCGAGCAGGCGCATGGCTTCGGAAACGAAACCCTGCTGGTCATCCGCCTTGATCCAGATGCCGGCGTCTCCGAGCACCTCCCGCACGGATGGCAGCGCTGTGCCGAGCGCCGGGATGCCGTGCGAGAGGTAGTCGAGCGCTTTGACCGGGCAGGTGAGGTGCCGGTTGTAATAGGTGTCGGCGAGCATGACCACGCCCAGGCTGGCGCGGGCGGCGAGGGCCTCGTGCAGACGCGCCGGAGGCTGGAAAGGCACGGCGTGAATCCAGTCCTGAAGTCCTTTCTCCGCCGCGGACCGGGTGAGCGCGGCGGCATCCTTTTCATAACCGCCCCAGAACTCGACACGGACTCCGTGCGCGGCCAGGGATGCGGCGCATCCGGAAAGGAAGGAGACGCCCTTTGCCCCGTGCATGTGGCCGACATAAAAGACGGTGCGCTTGAGCCGCTTGATCTCGCTGTCCACCGGCGGCGCGGGCTTTGTGCCCAGCGGAAGGGAGATGACAGGCGTGCGCGGAAAGAGATGCCTGTACATGGCCCCCATGTCGCGCGTGATGCAGACCAGGCCGCCGAGCCTGGGCAGCAGCAGGCGTTCGATCCAGCGCTCCCGCAGGTGTTTGACGCGGTCTATTTCCTGCCGCCAAGTGAGGTCGGCGTAAAGGTCGTGCAGTTCGTAAAAGCAGCGGATGCGCGCGTCGGCCTGCAGGAGCCGCATCCAGGGCAGAAAGCTGGAGTCGCGTGTGAAGACGGCCACGCGCCCGCGCCTGGCGAGCCGGCGCGCGAAGGCCGCGGTTTGGGAATAGACGCCCGCTTTGCCGCCGATTCCGGGCAGGAGCGTGGTGTGGCGGTAGCGCTTGACGTGGAAGGCTGGCAGCGGCGGCAGGTCGTAAAACTCGCGCAGGTCATCGGCGGTGTCGGAAGGCTGGCCGTCCGCGAGGTGCAGGTGGGACTCGAATCCGATGGCGGCGAAGGACCATGCGTTGTGCACCGTGATGTTGATGACCGGCCCCGGCTGCCGCCATTCACGTCGGTTTACCCAGAGCACGGTCATGCGGGATCAGGCGCGGGCAGGGGAGAGCATGCCCACGAGAAGGCGCTCCAGCACGACTTTATTGTCGAGCTGCGTGGTGACGAGCTTGAGATTCGCGTCGAGACAGGAGCAGAGGGCGCCTTCGAGTTCGTCGAGAGTGAAGCTGGCAGCCTCGGCGAGCGCGAGGAAAATGGGATAGGCATTGAAGCCGGTGCCGTCCTTTTTGCGCGGGATGTGCGCGGTGACGGCGGGCGGCAGCGCCTCGAGGCTGGTGCAGAAGGCGTTGTAATTGCCGCGGTTGACGCGGTGCTTGGAGGCCAGTTCCCTGGCCATTAGCATGCTCCTCACGCGCGGGACGATGGCGGCCAGGAGCACGCCGACGGCGTTCTGCCCCTGGTAGAGCAGGACGTCGAGCAGGCTCAAGGCGCGCGGAAGATCGCGTTTGCCGATGGCGTTGCCGAGGTCCCAGAGCACGCCCGCGCGGCTTTGCGAGACCAGGCCGCGCACGGTTCGTATGCCGCAGCGGCGGCGCTCCCCAAGGTAGAGGTCGAGTTTTTCGATCTCGTTTTCGAGCTGTCTTGTGTCGTCTCCCGCCATCTGGACGAGCAGTTCCAGGGCGCCGCTTTCGAAGACCAGACCCAGGCTGCGGGCGATTTTTTGGGCATGGGCCAGGACAGGCCCCTCCCAGCCCTGCTTGCTGGTGTCTGGCTTGTCGAAAATCTCGATGTTTGCCAGCTTGCCGAGGCGCTTCCAGGCGGTGCGGCGCTTGTCTATGGAGCTGGCGCTGAGCACGAACCTCACCTCCGGGCCCAGACCGGCTTCGATGACGTCGAGAATGCTTTCGAAGCCCTCCACCGAGTCCTGCGCTTTGCCGGTCTGGGATTCGCCGAGAAAGTTGGCGGCGCGCAGCCACACGACCTTGGCTCCGCCAAAGAAGGGCAGCGTCTGCAGCGCCTGGATGACCTGGCCGCAAATCCTGCCGGCGTGCTCGGCATTGTCGGCGTTGCCTTCGATGATTTCGTTGGCGAACTCGCCCGCGTCCGGCGGGGTGAGCCTGCGCACGATCTGCATGGCGGCTTCCTTGACGCGCGCGTCATCGGTGCCGAGGACCACATGAATCTGGCTGGCGGCTGAGGCGGATTTTTTCGGGGCTGGCATGGAGCGCAGAGAACAGAGGATTCGCGGGACGAAAAGAAAATCCTCCGGTTCCTTGTGACTTCTCCGCCTCATGACGGCGCGGGGCGGCTGTGCGCGGCGATGAGCAGGGCCGTTGTGCCAGTGACGGCTCGGTTTTCAGCGCACGGCGGCCAGGTCCCGGGCCTGGCCAGTCCAGTCCTCGCGCTCGATGCGGTCCTTGAAGGCGAGGTGGCGCGAGATGTCCCGCACCTGCTGGGGTGTCCATGAGGCGATGTGCTCGTAGCGGCGGACACCGAGGGAGCGGAGTTTCTGCTGGATGCCGGGAGTGATGCCGCGAATGCGGGTGAGATCGTCGGGCGCGAGGGCGGAGTCGTTTTCAGCGCCCGCGTCTCCGCCGTGGATGATGGAGGCCAGACTGGCGCGGCGCGCCGCCGGACGCGGCGGCGGCGCGGCGGGAGAGTCAGTCATGAGAAAGCTGAGCGGCTCGAAGGCGGGGGAGTCCCACGACTGGCTGCGCGCCATGGCGCTGATGACGCCGGTTTTGCGCGGCTGCCTGGGCGCGCCGGAGGCGGGGGCATTGTTGTTGGAGACCAGCGGGGCGGGCGGCAGGGTGCGGGGTTTGAAG
>ERZ761609.1089-NODE-1089-length-26246-cov-19.607957_pt1 | contig 26246 bp, 24 predicted proteins | sample MGYA00511163_ERZ761609 | MGnify/ENA primary metagenome ERZ761609 (study PRJEB28899, sample SAMN02445070) | bioreactor sludge metagenome | biome: EBPR sludge | place: Australia: Brisbane, Thorneside Wastewater Treatment Plant | collected 2011-12-16 ... | reverse complement strand
TACTGACAGCCATCAAGTAGTACAGAAAAGCAAAGATCGACTAAGACCTAAGTACAGGCACTACTCCGGAGTAATCATTGACATGTTCTACGATTATTTCCTCGCTAAAAATTGGGATCATTTTCATAAAACAAGTCTTCCTGAATTTGCAGAACGGTTCTACTTATTGCTCAAAGAAAACGAGGAAATGCTTCCTTTGAAAGCTCAACGGATGATGCCCTACATGGAAAAGGGGAACTGGCTCGTTAACTATGGAAAAAAAGAAGGACTGCATCGTGCGCTTTCTGGTATGGCCAGGCGCACTTCATTTGATTCTAGAATGGACGAATCCATTGTAGAGCTATCCAAATACGAAACTGAATTTGAAAATGAGTTCTTTGAATTTTTCCCTGCGTTGGTTACATTCTCCAACAATTGGATTGAAACTCATTGACAAGAACCCATCCGTTTTATTTTCTAATTTCGCACAACAATAATTTAAGATATATGGTAAATGACCCGGAACTTGATGGCAAGTACCTTGGAACGATTAGCCAGGACTTTGTTAAGGTATCAGAAACGCTGAAGGAGTCTTCTTATCAAATCCGAAAGGCAGGATTCGATTTCCCCATCTTTCCCATTGCCAAAGATTCCATATCCATCGGACAGATTCTCCTCGCCAAAAAAGATTTGCAATTGGACTGGAACTACTACGCATCGTTTCTGGGCGAGTTCATAGAAAGAGAATTGGTAGCCACTGAAAAAGAAGAGGCTTTTAAATCTTCCTATAAAGATCCAGATGAATATTGCTGCCTTTTTGTTGTAGATCGTGACTTCACCAAATTCGTTTACATCCCCTATCCGATTGATTAATCTTTCCTAAAATGATTCCACCCCTGTGCCGTTAACGGAATTGGAGTCCCTTGCTTTGTGATGAGCAAATTTTGCTTTGGATTATCGTGAACATGCCCAATGAAGTGAATGTCCTGATGGTTTTTTATCTTCTCGAAGTCAGATTGATTAATGGTAAACAACAATTCGTAATCCTCTCCTCCATTCAGTGCGCATGTAACCGGGTCTATTTTTAATTCAATGGCCGCAGTTTCATATACTTTCGTATCGATTGGAATTTTATCTTCAAATATTTTGATGCCAACCCCAGAATTTTTGCTGATGTGAAGCAGTTCTGATGCGAGCCCATCGGAAATATCAATCATGGAAGTAGGCAGTATTCCCAATTCAGCCAATTCAAAAACAATATCTGTTCTTGCCTCAGGTTTTAGCTGACGACCCACCATGTACTCAAAATTTTCCAGCTGAGGTTTCATTTCCGGATTGATCAAAAACTCCTGTTTGTTCCTTTCCAATATTTGAAGCCCCAAGTATGCTCCCCCCAAGTCACCTGTTACACACACGATATCATTTTTTTTGGCTCCACTTCGGTATACCACTTTGTCCTTTTTTACTCTTCCAATGGCAGCTATGGAAATCACTAATCCGGAAGCAGAGGATGTAATGTCTCCGCCCACCAAATCCACATTATAATTTTTACAGGCAGCATCGATGCCATCGTATAACGTATCAACAGCCTCTACTGAAAAACGATTGCTCAAGCCCAAACTTACCACGATCTGCTCTGGCCGGCCATTCATGGCTGCGATGTCAGAAATATTAACAACCACTGCTTTGTAGCCAAGATGCTGAAGCGGAGTATAAGACAAATCAAAGTGGACACCCTCCGTAAGCATGTCGGTACACAATAACATGGATTCGTCACCTGCATCAATTACCGCAGCATCATCACCTATGCCGAATAATGAAGATTTATTGCTCAGCTGGACCCCTGAGCTAATCCTATCAATAAGTCCAAATTCACCTAATTGATTTATTTCCAATCGTTTCTCTGCCATATTGTAACTGCCGTTTAACGGCTTTTTGGTTGTTTAATCCTGCAAAAGTAAGACATATCTCCTGTTTGATTTAAATTCCACCCTTGTACCGTATCTACGTACAAATTATGTTTGCGATATGAAGAAGGTAGTTGGAATATTTTTGGTAGTAATGTTGTTTCTGGGCGCATGTGCCACCCCCAAACCTTATTATGAAACCTCGAAGGGGAAAAAGAAATTAAAACACTACAATAAGCTCCAGTTCGGCCAGGAAAACAAACGCTAATTTTTTTTCTCCTGACATAACTCCACCAAAACCCCATTAGTAGACTTAGGGTGCAAAAAGGCAATTATCTTATTGTCAGCACCTTCTTTTGGCTTGTCATTGATCACAGTAAACCCTTCCTCCACCTTTGCGGCAATGCTTTTGTTAATGTCATCCACGGCAAATGCCAGATGATGAATACCCTCGCCCTTTTTCTCTATAAATTTTGCAATGGGAGAGTCAGCGTTCGTGGCTTCGAGCAATTCAATTTTGACTCCCCCCACATCAAAAAAAGAAGTTCTTACCCCTACTGAGAGGACCTCCTCAATTTTATAGGGTCCTTTTCCCAACAATTTTGAAAATAGACGATTGGCCTCCTCCATGTTCTTTACTGCTATTCCTATGTGCTCAATTTTGTCCATACGCTTGGTTTAGGGGAATTGTTTAATTTTGTGCGAATTGAGAAACTTTTAACCTGAATTTTACATTAGTACAAAGATAAGTGTATACTGACAATGAAAATCGTTAAAAACGTAAGAACTCCAGTATCGAACATCAGATAGTTTTCATTCGTCATTGATTAATATTTTTTTCAGAGTTTAGTATTTGAATTAATAATACGATGCCAGACATTACTAGTGATATTCACGTAGAAGCCGCCCGTATTCAACAACAAATAAAGGCTTATTTAGGTCTTCGCACCAGCGACTTGGTTTTTGAATACAGCATTTTGGATGGCAAAACAAAACTTGATCTGATCACGCTGAATCCAAGACACAATCAATCTTTTCTTTTCCATTCAGAAACCGGATCGGATAAGGTAGATGCCTTGAATAAGATGTGGACTTACGTTCAGAATTTCAAAGAGAAGGACAACTCCTACACTATCCAATGGGTAGCCGGAGGTGATCATGAATTGCACACTTCCTATTTCAGGGCAAGTAATATTTTTAATGCTTTGGAGAAATTGTACTACGGACGAGACCGCAATATGATTACAGTATTTAGTGTCGTTTTAAACCCCGTATCATAACATTATGATAAGCGTAACTGATAAAGCAAAAAACAGAATTTCTGAACTTCTTCAGGAAGAAGGAAGAACGGGTACCCAAATTGTAAGGGTCTCTGTAAAGGGTGGTGGCTGTTCAGGTCTTATGTACGATCTTGATTTTGACGACAAGATTGAGCCGGCCGATCAGGTATTTGAAGATAAAGGGGTGAAAATTCTGGTTGACAAAAAAAGCCTTCTTTATCTCTTAGGAACTACTCTTGACTTTTCTGATGGACTCAACGGCAAAGGGTTTCAGTTTGTCAACCCCAATGCCTCGCGCACTTGCGGTTGTGGTGAAAGCTTCTCCATCTAATCTATCGTAGCTATACATTTTAGTTCTATCGCAATTGGCGTGGGCAAGGCAGTAATCTCTACGGTTGTCCTACACGGCATATTGTCTTTGAAATATTCTGCATAGATTTTATTATACGTAGCAAAATCGTCCTTGATATTGGTGAGAAAGACTGTTACATCTACAAGGTTCTCCCACTTCGTGCCCGCATCTTCCAAAATGTATCGCACATTTTGAAACACAGAATGGCATTGCTCCTCAATGCTATAGGAAATAATGTTCTTGTTTTCATCCAGAGTCACCCCTGGTATCTCCTTCGCCCCTTTCTTCCTTGGCCCAACACCGGAAAGGAAAAGTAAATTACCCACTTTACGGGCATGTGGATACATACCAACCGGATCCGGGGCTTTGCTTGAAGATACTGGTGTGTTACTCATGAAAATTTATTTAATTTCAAAAACTAAACTCGACCACATACTTTCCCATTCTGCTTTTGGTGAATTGGATCTCACCATCTTAACACTGCTCACCATCCATGGCCCTGTACTGCTGATAGGAAAGCGAATCATTCCATCCGATTCGGTATAAATATTCTGAAGAAAAATCCGGTTGCCTACATGGCTCCAAACTTTAACCAACCCACCATTAACGGGGTTACCCCGATATAATACTTTGCAGTCCAAATAGTCTCCCGATTTTAGCGCATATGGATTTTGAAGGGGAATTATTTCAAATTTTAACCCTGCTGGCTTTTTATACGTGTCATCCAGCCTGTCTCCTACTTGTACCAATAGTTTGGAATATCGGGTATAAAGTTCTGTTGCGGTTTTGTTTTGCTCGCCCAGCTTTTCGCGCTCCTCCTTTATATAGTCCAATCCGTCTTCACTAAGGTAAGCATCAAACTCTTCTGATGATTGTTCTATAAAGGAGGCATCGCTTTGCATGGCAACCAGGTGCGTACCCACATTATTAAATACATACTCAAGGTTATTGCCTCTGGATTTATCCACCTTGTCAGTCAGCACAGTTTCACCTACACGGTTGTGGATGATCAACTCTTCTACTTTATGTTTATTCAAATCCCAATGATCTCCCTCAAAGCCTTCACCCACCCTAAAATCCAGAATTATTTTTTCACCCACCTCAAATCTGAACTTGTTGGGCAGCATCCAAAATTCATGGGCCTGAACCAGTCCAATCAATGCAACCAGCAAAATGAGTGATATCCCCTTCTTCATCACCTGTTCATTAACTCCTCAATCTCCTCGGCTTCAATAGGAATGTTCTTCATTAAATCCACAACTCCATTTTTCTTAATAACCACATTATTTTCAAGCCTTATACCAAAACCCTCTTCCTGGATATAAATACCGGGCTCTACTGTCCATGCCGACCCGATGGCCATCTTCGCATGCATATCCCCTACATCATGAACGTCAAGTCCAATCAAATGGGATGTGCCATGATAAAAATATTTTCTGAATCTCGGGTTCTCTGGATTCTTCTTTATGGTTTCGGACTTAGAAATTAGTTTTAGTTTCAGCAACTCTTCTTCCATCATTTTTTCTACCTCCCTTTGGTAGTTGAAAAAATTAGTGGTTGGACCCATCAGTTGAATGGCACCGCGCATTACCCTCAACACTGCATTGTATACATCTTTCTGCCTTTTAGTAAAGCGGCCACTCACCGGTATGGTGCGTGTTAGATCTGAGTTATAATTGGCATACTCAGCCGCAACATCCAACAAGATCAAATCACCAGCTTTGCACTCCTTATTGTTTTCGAGATAATGAAGCACACAATTATTAACACCCGATGCAATGATCGGTTCGTAAGCAAATCCACGCGATCGATTCATTATAAATTCATGCACATATTCCGCTTCAATCTCATACTCCATTACCCCTGGTTTCACAAAACCCAGTATCCTGCGAAATCCTTTCTCCGTAATATCACAGGCCTTCTGCATCAATTCAATTTCTCTTTTTTGTTTTATCGTTCTCAAGCCAGCCATAATGGGCGCTACCCTTTCATAACGATGCAACGGATAAGTGGACTTACACCATTCAATAAATCTTGCATCTCTTGTCTGTACCACTACACTCGACCTGTAGTGTTCATTGGTGTTAAGAAATACAGAGGACACTCCTCCCATCACCATCATATGATGAAAAACTTTCTGAAAATCGCCATTCCAGCGAACTGTTGTAACACCCGAAATTTCTTTAGCTTCCTTTTTAGTCAATTTATGTCCTTCCCATTTTTCCAGCAGTTCATTGGGCTCTCTGAGAAACAGCACTTCTCTTAAATTCTTATCCGGAAAATCAGGACATATCACCAAACAACTTTCCTCCTGTTGTACTCCTGTTAAATAGAAAAGATCATTGTTCTGCTTAAACGGCATTGTGCCGTCCGCATTGGTGGGCATGTGATCGTTTGAGTTAAAAACTGCAATGGCACCTTTTGGCAATGCCTTTACCAATCGCTTTCTATTGGTTATAAAAAGTTCACTTCCTATGTCCTCGTACTTCATATCACATTGAATTCAGTGGGGAAAGTTAGCAAATACTCCATCACCATAAAAAGTCCCATCCTAAAGATGTTCTCCCTAAATACCTATTTTTGCAACGTTCAAATACGACAATGCAATTTCAACTTCACAAGACCGATAACGAAACAAAAGCCAGGGCGGGTACTATTACCACCGAGCACGGAGAAATACCCACTCCCATCTTTATGCCTGTAGGCACGGCTGGTTCTGTAAAAGCAGTACATCAGCGTGAACTAGAACACGATATAGACGCAAAAATTATTCTTGGTAACACCTATCATCTCTTTCTAAGACCCGGAATCGATTTGCTCGAAAAAGCCGGAGGACTTCATCGTTTTAATGGATGGTCAAGACCCATTCTCACTGACAGCGGTGGGTATCAAGTATACTCACTTTCTGAAAACAGAAAAATAAATGAGGAGGGGGTCACCTTCAAATCGCATATTGACGGATCAAAACATTTTTTCTCACCCGAAATTGCCATGGATATCCAGCGCAGCATTGGGGCAGATATCATTATGGCATTTGACGAGTGTACACCCTACCCATGCGATTATGAATACGCTAAAAAATCGATGGAGCTCACTCACAGATGGTTAACACGTTGTGCAGATCGCATAAAAAATACGGAGCCCAAATACGGTTATGGCCAGGTCCTCTTTCCAATAATTCAGGGAAGCACTTACAAAGACCTGAGACAACAGTCTGCAGAATTTGTGGCTCGCCAGGAATTACCCGGCAATGCAATAGGCGGACTTTCGGTAGGTGAACCACACGAACTGATGTATGCCTGCACTGAACAAGTATGTAGTATTTTGCCTACTGACAAGCCAAGGTACCTGATGGGTGTAGGCACACCTGAAAATATACTTGAATGTATCGCTTTGGGTATTGACATGTTTGATTGTGTAATGCCAACAAGAAATGCCCGCAACGGAATGCTCTTTACCAGTGAAGGGATTATCAATATCCGTAATGAAAAGTGGAAGGACGATCTTGATCCCATTGATGCAGCACTGGGTGGATATGTGAGTACCAGCTATTCCAAGGCCTACTTAAGGCATTTAATTATCAACAAAGAAATTTTAGGCGCACAAATTGCTTCTATTCACAACCTCACCTTCTACCTTTGGTTAGTAAAAACGGCCAGAGAGCGAATAATGGAGGGCAACTTCCTAAATTGGAAGACACAAATGGTTAAAAAAGTTACTCAACGCCTTTAGCGACTCATCAGCAGGATGAAAATCATTGATAAATACATCATCAAAAAAATACTTTACACATTCATTTTTGTGGTGTTAATCATTGTGGCTATTGTGGCCATCATCGATCTGGCGGAAAAGATGGACAAGTTTGCCCGCAACAACCTTGACACAGCCACTATTCTGGGATACTACAGGGATTTTATTCCCTGGATCATCGGGTTGGTCAGCCCGATTATGGTTTTTATAGCGGTAGTATTTGTTACCTCACAAATGGCAGCCCGAACAGAAATCATAGCCATTTTGAGCAGTGGAGTTAGTTTCAGGAGGTTACTGGTTCCCTACTTTTTAGCCTCGTTGATTATTGCCGTTTTCAATTTTGTGTTGAATGGCTGGGTGATACCGCAGTCCAATCGATCTCGGCTTGCTTTTGAAATTCAATACCTCAACAAAGCGTATTACTTTGATCAGCGCAATGTGCACATGCAAATTGAACCCAACGTCTATTTCTACATTCAGAATTACAATGTGAACACCAACACCGGCTACCAATTTTCTTTAGAACGGTTTGACAACAACCGGCTGGTCGAAAAACTTACTGCAGACAACATCACATGGGACTCAACGAAAGGAAAGTGGACGCTGCGTTTCTGGAAAAAAAGGAGAATTGATTCTATTTTCAGTGTCGGCTATCAACCTACTGCCGAATCAAGGCGCGTGGGTGAATCACTGGATACCACGTTGTCTATTACACCCACAGATTTTGAAAACGAAGAACGGAAATTTGATGGCATGACCATTAATGAACTATCCGAACATATTAAAAAGATGAAATTCAGAGGTGCTAGCGGAGTTGAAGCATTTGAAGTAGAGCGACAAATACGATTTTCATCACCCTTCACAATTTTCGTACTTGTATTTATGGGTGTTATCGTCTCATCTCGTAAAAGTCGGGGAGGAACTGGCTTCCAAATTGCGCTCGGCTTTCTGCTATCGTTCATATTCATATTGTTTTTCATGATGTCTCGCACATTTGCAGAGGCCGGTTCTCTTTCGCCATTGCTGGCTGCCTGGATACCCAACATCACCTTCACGGTGATCTCGCTTGCCATGTATAAATATATGTATCGGTGATTGCCTCTACCGCAGACTACTTTAAATTACATTTCATAGTTTTCCTCTGGGGCTTTACTGCAATTCTGGGTTTGCTCATTTCTATACCTGCTGTTGAAATGGTTCTGTTCCGGACGCTTCTGGCAGCAATTGGCCTTGGTGTTTTAATTTACTTCTCTAAAATATCACTCAAGGTTTCACGAGGGGATCTTCTAAAAATCGTAGGAACTGGATTCATTGTTGGTATCCACTGGATTACCTTCTTTGCTTCGGCCAAGGTATCCAATGCTTCGGTTAGTCTGGTGGGATTTGCCACAGCCTCACTGTGGGCCGCATTTCTAGAGCCTCTATTTGGCAGAAAAAGAATAAAAGGTTTTGAAGTTGTCCTGGGGCTTGTTGTGGTATCGGGGCTTTACGTTATTTTTTCATTTGACTTTCGTTACCCATTGGGGTTAGCACTGGGTATAGCCTCGGGATTTACCATAGCCTTGTTCTCCATATTCAATTCCAGATTTGTAAAAAAAACAAATCCCTATACCATCACTTTTTTAGAAATGATCGGGGCCTTTCTGTGCACAGTACTTTTTCTTCCATTGTACAAAAATACCTGGGCGATTGATCATCAATTGCAATTAACACCCAGCACATCCGATTGGTTTTACATTGCTATCTTATCATTGCTCTGCACAGTATATGCTTATTCTGCATCAATCGAGCTACTCAAAAGGCTTTCTGTGTTTTTTGTCCAGCTCTCAATGAATCTGGAACCTCTGTATGGGATCATCATGGCGGTACTAATATTTGGAGACAGTGAAAAAATGCAGGGGAGCTTTTATATTGGAACAGCCATTATACTCTTTGCGGTACTTGTCTATCCATTAATTCAAAACAAAATATCGGGTCACAAATTACCTGACCAGTAGATTGCCCCCTCAAATTGATCTTTTAATACAACAGGTTTATCAAACAATCCATAGACTGAAGAGCCTGAACCACTCATGCTTGCATACCGTGCTCCTGCATTGTAAAGCTCTTTTTTCACTTTTTCAATTTGAGGATACTTATTAAAAATGCTGGCCTCAAAATCATTATGAAGCATATCTTTCCATGCCTCTATATCACCCAGCAAAATATTATTAAGAGGGGCTCTTGATTGATCAGGTATTACACCTTTATAAGCTTCCTGAGTTGACACATGTACATCCGGCTTCACAATAACAATGAACATTCCACTCAATGAAACATCAATCGGTTTTAACACTTCACCCCGACCCGACCCCATCATGGGATGATCCTGCAAAAAAAAGGAACAGTCACTTCCCAACTCAGCGGCAATCTCATGGAGTTTATGCACTGGTAACTCAAGGGAAAACAATGTATTAAGGGATTTCAAAGTAAATGCCGCATCCGCTGATCCTCCTCCAAGACCAGCACCCATAGGAATAATTTTATGGAGATGCATCTTGATGGGCGGAATGTCGTACGCGTCTTTCAACTTGTTATAAGCTCGAACACATAGGTTTCCCATATCATCATCTGGAATCGAAATGCCCGAACGAGTAAATGAAAATTTTTCAGAATAAATTACTTCCAATACATCATGCCAGGGAACAGGATAAAAACATGTTTCTATATTATGAAATCCATCCGACCGCATGGATAGCACCTGTAAGCCAAGATTTATTTTGCAAAATGGAAAAGAAACCATTTTCGGAGTGGTGTGAGATCAGGATTTTTCTAATCCAATGTCAATCTATTATTTTGAAAGTTTTTCAATTAATTCCTCTGTCATTCCTGTGGATGAAAATCCTCCATCATGCATCAGATTCTGCATGGTTACCATTCTGGTAAAATCCGAAAACATGGCGACAATATAATTGGCACAATCCTCTGCAGAAGCATTGCCAAGGGGTGACAACATCTGAGCATACTCATAGAATACATCAAAACCTGAGATGCCCGCTCCAGCTGTAGTTTTCGTAGGAGATTGAGATATGGTGTTTACTCTCACATTCTTCAATTTGGCAAAACGATATCCATAACTTCTTGCTATTGACTCAAGTACCGCCTTGGCTTGAGCCATATCAGAATAATCAGGATATGTGCGCTGTGCCGCTATATAACTCAGTGCAAGGATAGACCCCCACTCATTCATAGCATCTGTCTTCTCCGCAGTTTGCAATACCTTATGAAACGAGAGGCCTGAAATATCCAGGGTTTTTAGAAATAATTCATAGCTAAGATCTCCATAAGGCCTATTCTTTCTCACGTTCGGACTCATCCCAATAGAATGAAGAACAAAATCCAGCTTCCCCCCTAAAACCTCCATGGACTTAGTAAATAATATATTTAAATCTTCCTCAGAGGTAGCATCTGCCGGAATCACCTCAGCATTACAGGCCTGCGCCAGCTCATTAATTTTACCCATACGCAGAGCAATAGGTGCATTGGTAAGGGTAAATGAACCCCCTTCTTCCTTTATTTTTAGTGCAGTCTTCCATGCGATGGAGTTTTCATCCAGTGCACCAAATATGATTCCCCTTTTTCCTTTTAGAAGATTGAATGCCATAGTATTTTATTTTAATGATTCAGCTCACAATTATATACAAATTCCAGTTTACAGCGACTATTTTTGGCCCTATGAATAATGCACATAGCCCAATTGGCATTTATGACAGTGGAATTGGAGGACTCACGGTTGCTCACGCCATAACCCAACTCCTACCCAACGAAGATATCATATACTTTGGTGATACCGCCCACCTTCCTTATGGTGATAAATCTGAAGCTGCTATTCAAGCCTATTCAATAAAAATTGCTGATGTATTACTAAAAAAGGGATGCAAGGTAATAGTAATTGCCTGTAATTCCGCAAGTTCCGCTGCCTACGAATTATTGAAAGAATATGTGAGAAAAGATGCACATATCATTAACGTAATTGATCCTATGGTAATGCATATAGCAGAAAATTTCGCCAACACAAAAATCGGACTGATCGGAACAAAACGCACTGTCATGTCTGGAGTGTATAGTCAGCGATTAAACGAAATGAATCATTCAATAAAACTCGAGTCTATGGCTACTCCGCTGCTGGCACCCATGATTGAAGAAGGTTTTTTTAACAATCAAATCAGTCATGAGATAATTAGCCAATACCTATCGGGAGGAGAACTCAAAGGCATTGAAACCCTGATATTAGCCTGCACACATTATCCACTTATTAAAAAGGATATAAGTCAATTTTATAATAATCAGGTAAATATTCTAGATTCTTCTGAGGTAGTCGCGCTCGCACTAAAAAATCATCTCGAGAAAAGTGAACTCATTAATCCTAAATCCAGTTCAACCAAACGTTTCTTTGTTTCCGATTTTACTCCATCATTCGAAGCCTCTACACGTTTGTTTTTTGGTGAGATCGTACATTTGGAGCAGCACAGGCTGTGGAACTAACATGTTCTAATTGAACATATTCATGTATTGTTTATCTCAATATTCAAGATTTTACATACAACTTATTGGCTTACTTTATAGTTTAAAATTAGTGTCCTGGGCATTATTTTATAATCTCTGGTTACCTTTCGGGGGGTATGCAGGTTAATGGCTTAATGGCAAACCGCTGTCAATGTATTTAATAAATAGTAAAACCGCATTTTGGTATATCTTGTATCAAAAATGAAGCTAAGGAAAAGAAATACCTATAGTATTATAACAAAGTATAGCTTTGTTGCTACGGCATTATTCTTATCGCTCACGATAAATGCTCAAACCTCCACACCCAACATTGACTCTCTAAAAATCCAATTAGGTAAGGCTTCAACAGATTCATCGAGGCTAACACTCCTTTTTGAGCTATCAAAAAAATATCAATATCTTGATTTTACTCAGGCCAAGTCATTGTTAGATGAGGCAACTGAATTATCTGAAAAGCTCAACCTGAATTGGGCTAAACTAGAAGCCTATCAGCAACAAAGCAATCTCGCATCAATTCGAGGCAATTACATTTCTGCACTCAAATTTGATAAGGCTGGATTTCCATTGGCCATTGCAACAAAAGACAGTACAATTATTGCAAGGGCGAACAACTTCCTGGGGTACGATTATGTCAACCTTGGAGAGTATGACGAGGCCTATTATTACTTCACCGAATCTTTCAGAATTTCCAGAGCCATAAAAGACTCCCTTCTCACTGCCATCGCCCTACACAACGTTGGTACGGTATTCAAAGAACTGGGACAGTATGATATTGCTTTAGATCACATTGAGCTTGCAAGCAAATTGAGTAATCAAATCAATGACATTGATGGCCTGGCCTATACCTATTACGAAATAGGAGATATCTATTTAAGAAGTAATAAGTATGATGAATCAGAAAAGGCGCTTTTCAAGGCACTTTCAATTGCTCGTGAACAAGGTATTAATATTCTTGAACCTGATATTATCTCGCGGATAGCGAGGTTGTATCTACGCAAAGGAGAATTCCATACAGCTTATACCTATTATGACTCTGTCGAGATGCTCCATGCCAAAACACAAAATGAATACGGTCTTGCCGAGTCTATTCTTGGGAAGGGAAGAGTTTCATTAAAGCAGAAAAATTTTGATGATGCAGCCAACCAGATTCTTGAATCTTTAAATATCTCAAAGAGAATCAATGCAAGAACATTGGAAATTGAATGTTACCGCACATTGTCGCAATTGTACGAAGAGCGCGAAGACTACAAAAGCGCATTGGCTTACACCAAGCAATCCAAAATACTGCAAGACAGTCTTTTTGGACAGGATATGGTTCAAAAGATTTTTCAGGATCAGCTCAGGCTACAAACCGAAAACAAAGACCTGCAAATTGCAGCGCTTAGTGAAACACAAGAAAAGCAAGCAAGTGAACTTAACCGACAATCTTTCATAAAAAACATTTTAGCGGTTGTTGCCGCACTTACGGTAATACTGCTTTTCACAGTATACAGAAGTGGGCAGCGAAGAATCAGAATAAATAAGCTTTTAATCGAACATCAAAATGAAATTAAGAAAAGAAGTTTAGAGCTTGAGCAACTCAATCAAGTGAAGGACAAATTTTTTTCCGTGATATCTCATGACTTAAGGTCTCCCATTAATGCACTGGCAGGAATTCTTAACCTCATGTCAAAAAATCAGATTACAAATGAAGAGCTGCCTCGCGTAATCAAGGAACTTCAACTTCAATTTAATCACACTAAAAACCTTATTAATAACTTACTGGATTGGGCACTGCTTCAAATGGACAAGTTAAGGATCCAGCCTGTTAAAATTAATCTGAGGTCCATGGTGGATGATAATTTCGAATTGCTTGACTCTTTGCACATCAAAGCAGTGAAGCTCGTTAATGAAATTCCGGAGGGTACATTGGCTTTTGCAGACCTCAATATGATCAACCTCGTTTTCCGAAACCTCATCCTTAATGGGATGAAGTTCACAGAACAAGGAGGTGAAATCACTATTGGAGCTGAGACCGATAATGACGAGCTCACTGTATGGGTTAAAGACAATGGCGTTGGTATTAGCCCGGAGATTCAAAAACTACTATTCGAAAAGACATCGGGATACAGTACCCGCGGAACAGCCAATGAAAAGGGTACGGGCCTTGGCTTGATTCTTTGCAAGGAATTTGTGGAACGAAATGGAGGCCGTATATGGCTGGAAAGTGAGGAAGGAAAGGGTAGTACCTTCTTTTTCACGGTTTCCAAATTCAATGAGCCGGTATTTGCCTAGAAAAAAGTTCAGTTTCTTGTAAATTTTATTGACCTCAATTTGGTTAAAGGGTACAGCTATCAGTCCATTTTTGTTGATGGGTTGAATTAATAGAATTAACTTTGTGCCTTAACTATCATCTATGAGTGATACCGTCCTTCACGAATGTGGTATAGCACTTATTCGCTTGCGCAAGCCACTATCCTATTACATTGAAAAATATGGGACAAGTTATGCGATGAATAAGATGTACATTTTGATGGAAAAACAGCATAATCGAGGCCAGGATGGTGCCGGTGTTGCCAACATCAAAATCGATCAAAAACCGGGCTTTAGGTATATTAGCAGGTACCGGAGCATGAAACCGCAGCCTGTCGCTGACCTTTTTAGAAAAATAAGTAAGAAATACAAAAAAGGACAAAAAAAGGGGGCAGAGCTTTTTAGGGACGAACAGTGGCTAAAGAAACATGTGGCATTTACCGGTGAGCTTTGGCTAGGGCACCTTCGCTATGGTACACACGGACAAAATAGCATAGAAAACGTTCACCCCTTTCTGCGTCAGAATAACTGGAGGAGCCGAAATCTGGTGATGGCGGGCAATTTCAACATGACCAATGTGGACGAGTTGTTTGACATTCTCGTAGGGCTGGGTCAGCACCCTAAGGAAAAAGTGGATACCGTTACCGTAATGGAAAAAATTGGCCACTTTTTGGATGAAGAGGTGCAATCGTTATACAAAAAATACAAAGACAAATTCACGAATCCTGAGATTTCAGACATCATCGAAAACGAAATTGACCTGCAGCGCATTCTAAAGCGGGCCTGCAAAGATTTCGATGGCGGTTATACAATGGCTGGCCTTACAGGGTCAGGTTCTGCATTCGTAGTAAGAGATCCCTCTGGGATTAGACCTGCCTATTATTACGCTGATGACGAAGTAGTGGTGGTCGCCTCTGAAAAACCTGCGATAAAAACAGCTTTCAACATCGAATATGATCAAATCGAGGAGATAGATCCCGGGAATGGTTTGATTATTACCAAAAGTGGAGACTTTGCCCAGTACCCTATCATTAAGCAACTGGAGAAGAAATCGTGCAGTTTTGAGCGTATATACTTTTCAAGAGGTACTGATCCGGAAATTTATCAGGAGCGCAAGACCCTTGGGAAATTGCTTGTTCCGCAAATTTTGAAGTCCATCAATTTTGATCTCAAAAACACCATCTTTTCCTATATACCCAATACCGCTGAAACGGCTTTTCTTGGTATGATGGGCGGAGTGGAAGATTTTCTCGTTAGCAAACAGAAGGACATCCTAATTGATAAAAAACCTTCTGTCGATTCCCCTGAAGAAATTCTAAGTTTCAGACCTCGTGTAGAAAAAATTGTGCTGAAAGATGCCAAGCTCCGCACATTCATTGCTGATGATGAACACAGAGGTGACCTTGTAGCACACGTATACGACACTACCTATGAGGTAGTAAGTAAAGGAAAAGATACCCTGGTGGTGATTGACGATTCAATTGTTCGGGGTACCACGCTGGAGAGAAGTATTCTTAAAATGCTGGATAGGCTGAATCCTAAAAAAATTGTTGTTGTGTCTTCTGCCCCTCAAATTAGATTTCCGGATTGTTATGGAATTGACATGAGCCGCATGGGAGACTTTGTTGCCTTTCGGGCCATGATTCAGTTAACCAAAGATCAAGGAAAAGATTATTTGTTAGGTGAGGTTTACGAACAATGTCTACAATCAGAAAATGAAAACAATCCTCAGAACTATGTAAAAAGGCTTTATGAACAATTTACCTATGAGGAAATTTCCGATAAAATCACCGACATTGTTCGACCCGAAGGAATGAAGGCAGAATTGCAGGTAGCATTCCAAACTATTGAAAATCTACATAAGGCCATTCCTCATCATGCGGGTGACTGGTATTTCACCGGGAACTACCCAACAAAAGGAGGTATGCGTGTGGTCAACAGGGCATATGTGAATTACATGGAAGGAAAGCTTGTTCGCGCCTACTAAGCCCTATTCAGGAAGATAAAAATCAAAGACTATTTTTTGCATACAATTAAAATGTCCTTTAGGGCATTTATTGTATCCAATCTTAGAGCACGGCCTACAGTCTAATTTATTGTTTTCTAGCACTGTAAATTTGGTGCGGTATGGATACATCCCAAACAGCGGAATTGTATTACCCCAGATACTGAACACCTCTTTTTTAAATGCTGCTGCAATGTGCATCATGCCCGTATCATGCGTGAATACATAAGCAGCACGTTTCACTATACTCGCTGACTGGTTCAGGTTATATTTTCCGCAAGCATTAAAAACAATTGTTCTTTTGTTGAATTCAGACTGTAGCCCCTCCTCCATCTCACCTTCAGTCTCATTCTTTTCAAAAAACAACCTGACTTGTTCACCTTCTGCAAAGTCTTCTTTTCCACCCAGAAGTATTATAGGTCGATTGATCTTATCACAAAGCTCAATCATCCTTCTTACTGGCAGTTTTTTTGTAAAATGTTGACCCCCGATCGCATAAGCCACAAAGCCCGCTTGATGGGTTGCCGGAATCCATTCCAAAGGCACTTCATCAGTCTCAGGCATAAAGTAGTCAAGACCTAGAGAATCATTTTTAATACCCAGATGAGATGCTGCCTGTAGGTAGCGGTCCACTATGTGTACAGAAGGAAGTTTATTGATTTTTAAGTTGACAATAAGCCACTTTTCCCAGTTCAGCTTGTTGAAGCTGGAAGACTTTACCCCAAGAGAAAACTTAATAATACGGGTGCGCAGATTGTTATGTAAATCAATAACATGATCAAATTTTTCCTTTTTCAGGTCTGCTATTAATGTGCTCAACTTACTGTCAAGTAAGTGAAGTTTATCTACATATGGATTCTCTTTCAATAGTCCAGCAAAACGGACTTTGGTAGCATAATGAATTTCAGCATTATCAACCTGAGTTTTAAGTACCCTTATTACTGGGGTGGTGAGCACAATATCTCCGATGGAGGAGAAACGAATTATTAAAATTTTCATTTGAACATCAAATACCCGCCCAATCTAACTTAATCCGGGTGAGGAAACGGGCGAGACAGGGCTAAAACTCAATTCAGTTTTTGTGAAATCATTAAAACATTTAACAACGGCACTATATATACGGAAAAATACGAATTGTATTCACTATTTTAGAATTCTGCATGACGTATTAAATATAAACAAAGCTGTACGATGAACTATTGGTTGATGAAAACAGAACCAGGAACCTATTCCTGGGAAGACCTTGTCAAAGACAAAAAGACAGTATGGGATGGTGTTAGGAACTTTCAGGCGCGCAACAACATAATGGCAATGAAAAAAGGAGATATGGTATTTATATACCATAGCAACGTGGGCAAAGATATTGTGGGTATTGCCAAGATCACCAAAGAGCATTTCCCGGATCCAACTGCGGAAGATTGGGCTGTAGTTGAAATTGCTCCAGTTAAAAAATTAAAAAAATCAATTACGCTGGCAGATATAAAGGCAACTAAAAAACTTGCCAATATGGTGCTGGTAAAAAATTCTCGTCTTTCCGTTCAACCCGTGAAGGAAGCTGAATTTGATTTTATTGTGAAGATGAGTCAGGAGTAGAAATGATTGCTATTAGGATTTTATCAGGTGTGTTTTCAATTAAGGTTAATCTCCTGATTATTCTTATGGCTTTTAGTGTTCCCTCTGTTTGGGGTCAGTTTAATGCATTGGAACGATATGAAAAAGATGTAAAACTATCTGATAATAACTTCACTATTATCCCATTAGAAAAAAATGGCATTGCTCTCGTAAGGGAGAAAAACAAATACAGTGCCGGCAATCGGTTAAGAGAAGTTATTCTACTTGGTACTTCGTTGGAGGAAATATGGCAAGCAGATCTTGAAGTTAAATCCAGTTATGATTTAATTGGCTATGAGTATGGCAACAATCTCATTTTTTTGCTTTTCCGTGAAGGCAATGTAGAAAGCAGGGAATTTATTTTGATCTCTCTCAATATTATCAATCATGAAGTAAATCAATTTGAGATCAAGCATGAGTTTACACTACGACCTACGCATTTTACAATGGTGGGAGAGAATGTGATTTTTGGCGGTTATGTCGCCAACGAACCTGCCATAATGCTCTATGAAACATCAAAAAAACTGTTAAAGGTAATTCCTGGATTCTTTTTAAAAGACACTGAGTTACTTGACGTACAAGCGAACAAGAACAATACTTTCAATACACTCCTCATTGAAAGGAATTCATTGGACAAACGCCATCTGGTTTTAAAAACTTTTGATGAGCATGGAGGGCTTCTCCTGGAAGACAACATTGAAATTGAAAGAGACATAAATATTCTCACGGGAATTACGAGTAGTCTGGAGCGAGAGGAACTTATTTTGTTAGGCACCTACACTGAAGGGCCTGGCCGAGAAGCACTTGGATTTTATTCTGTAATGATAGATCCTTTTTCCGAACAGAGTATTAACTATATTCCCTTTGTTTCCCTTAACACCCTTCTTAACTATCTTCCATCGAAACGCGTTTCTAAAATAAAGGCTAAGTCTAAGGAGCGAAGTGAGTCGGGGAAGGCTCCCGATTACAAAGCTTTTGTGCTCCCTATTCGTATAGAAGAAAACGAAGAAGGTTTCTACTTGCTTTCTGAAATGTATGACCCCGCGTCCTCCACAATCAGATCAACCAGAGGCAATTACAACGATCCTTACTATGGATATGGTTATCCCCCCTATAACTACAATCCTTTTACCAATAGGTATTCCAATTCCCCCTACTCATATAACAATACCAGTCAAAATACTTCTGCTAAGATGATTGAATCCATTCTAATTTTATTTGACAATCAAGGAAAAATGGTTTGGGACAACAGCTTAAAGTATGACAACGTAAAAAGATATGTTACCGAACAGGTTTCCGACTTTACCATAAAGGACGAATTGGTATTCCTGGCCTATAAAAATGAGAGTGAACTTCATATCAATACAAGTGCTTTGACAACGGAGCCTGAGATGGACACGATTAAAATACCTTTAAAAAACCCCTCAGATATAATTAGAAATGAAGTAGAAGAAGATTCAGGAATACGTTACTGGTATGGAGATTTTTCTTTTGTGTGGGGATATCAGTCTATTAAAAGTACAGACCGAAAAACTGAAGATTCTGTGAGGTATGTATTCTACATCAACAAATTTGAAGCCGAATAAATTTTTCTATTTCCTGGTAATTTTACTACTGAGCTTTAGTGAAATATCAATGGCTCAGGTTCAACAAATCGGCCGTTTCGAAATTCCAATTTCAAATTTCGAAAACTCGAATTTTTCTGTGGTTTCAGCAGGGGCAAATGGGCTTATGATCTACAGAAGATTGTATAGCTCACCTCTTGATCAATTAGAAATCACCAGAGTGGACACAATCTTCAGAGTGGTTTGGAACAAAAAACTTGAAATAGCAAAAGGATTAAGGGCCGTTCGTGCGCTGGTGAAACACAATTCACTCTTTGTTCTTTTCAAGGCAAATAACAATAGGTACGGGGATTTTCTAATTGCTGCCATTGATATCAATGATGGTGCTTATAGGGTCTACAGAGTGCAAAACCTCATTTCATTCAACCCAATCGAGTTTATCATCACCGATGAGGCTGCCCTTATTGGGGGGTACTTCAACTACAGACCCTTGATTGTGCATTTTAATTTTGCGAGTCAGAAGTCAAAAATACTCCCTGGTTTTTTTAACGAAGTGGGCGAACTCACACAGGTAAAACCATACGATGATGGTAGTGTAGAGGTTATAGTGAGTAGCGACAATTATGAAAAAAAGAAATGCTTGTGGATAAGAAACTATGACGCAAAAGGGGATTTAATAAAAACCACTATTCTAGAGCCTGGAGACAAAAAAAATCTAATTTTTGGAAGGTCTATCCCTATCGGGAATGATGAACAGGCTGTTGTTGGAGTCTATGGAAGGTTTAAAGAATATTCTCGAGGTATTTTTATAGCCAGAATAGATCCGGTAGGTGAATATCAAATTAAGTATTACGATTATGGCGACCTCAACCACTTTTTCAGTTACATGAAAGCGACTCGTCAGGAAAGAATCAAACAACGGATTGAAAGGAAAAAGATAAAAGGAAAAAAAGCCAAGTTCAATTACCGCTTCATAGTACATGAGGTAATTGAAACTAAAGACAATTACGTGATGCTAGGTGAGGCTTTCTTTCCAAAATATGCTTATGTAAATGGATTATCTCAGACCAGGATTTTAATTGGATATCAATACACCCACGCTGTAGTAATCGGATTTGACAAAAACGGAAAACTCACCTGGGACAATAGCTTCGAAATAAATGACATTATCACTTCGAATCTTAATCAATATGTCAAAATTCAAGCTCAAGAGGATAAAATTTACCTTCAGTACGTTTATGAAAACGAAATTCGAAGTAAAATTATCATGGAATCCCAAATAGTTGAAGGAAAATCATCTGATGAGGTAAAGCTAAAATTTGAGGATGATGTCCTGAGAAACACGGAATTTGAGAGTAGTAGCCTTGACTATTGGTATGATAGTAAGCTGTTTGTGTATGGTGTTCAGCAGATTCGAAATTATTCCAAATCGCAACGGAATAACAGCAGGAAGGTTTTTTTTATAAACAAAGTGGACTATCAATAAGGGTTAAAGGCATTTTTAGTATCTTCGCGCCACGGCCTATGCAGAAGAAACTTATTCTCGACTCTGATCTGCTTGATATCACGCTTAACAGGCTTTGCCAGCAACTTATTGAAAACCACGACCGTTTTGAAGAAACTGTGCTTTTAGGGTTACAACCCAGAGGCATCTACCTAGCAGAACTTATCCATCAAAAGCTTGAAAACTTAATAAAAGCCGAAATTCCTTTCGGGCTTCTGGATACTACTTTCCACCGCGATGATTTCAGGAGACGTGATACCCCTGCCAAGGCAAGTGAAACACGAGTGCCCTTTGTGATTGAGGGGAAAAAAGTAGTATTAATCGATGATGTACTCTTTACTGGCAGAACGGTAAGGGCCGCCATGGACGCCATGATTGCCTTTGGCCGACCAGCCAAAGTGGAATTACTGGTATTGGTTGATCGAAAATACAACCGAGACTTACCCATTGCTGCAGACTATGTAGGAAAGTATGTAAACACAATCGCATCACAACGGGTGTTGGTAGAAATGCTGGCACAAGGTCATAAACAAAACAGAATTTGGTTAATCAACAATGATTAGCAACATGCCGAAACTCAGTCAACCACATCTACTCGGAATAAAGAACATCACCCCAAAGGACATTGAGCTCATTTTTGAAACAACATCCAATTTTAAAGAAATAATTAATCGTCCGATTAAGAAGGTACCTTCTTTGCGAGATGTTACCATCGCCAATATATTCTTTGAGAACTCTACCAGAACCCGGCTTTCTTTTGAGCTCGCTGAAAAGAGGTTGTCCGCAGACATGATCAATTTTACAGCGTCTAACAGTTCCGTAAAAAAAGGAGAAACACTGTTGGATACCGTTAATAATGTTTTGGCCATGAAAGTAGACATGGTAGTGATGAGACACGCCAGTGTAGGAGCCCCTCATTTTCTGGCCAAACACATCAAAGCCAAAATCATAAATGCGGGTGATGGCACGCACGAGCATCCCACTCAGGCGTTACTGGATACATTTTCCATATATGAAAAGTTGGGAACGCTGGCAGGGAAAAAAGTTGCGATCATTGGCGACATCCTCCATTCCCGTGTTGCCTTATCCAATATTTTTGCCTTACTCAAAATGGGAGCCAAGGTAATGGTTTGCGGTCCTCCTACCCTATTGCCAAAATACATAGCTACCCTTGGTGTTTCGGTGGAGTACGATGTAAAGAAAGCCCTTGAATGGTGTGATGTAGCCAATGTTTTGCGCATTCAATTAGAAAGACAGCAAATAAAATACTTCCCGTCTCTTAGAGAGTATTCAATATACTATGGCATCAACAAAAAACTATTGGATGGACTCAATAAGGAAATTGTACTCATGCACCCAGGGCCGATCAACAGAGGCGTGGAATTAAATAGTGATGCTGCAGATTCCCATCACTCAATTATTCTTGATCAGGTAGAAAATGGTGTGGCTGTGAGAATGGCCGTATTGTACCTGCTTGCCGGGGCAGCAGGCTGATTTTGAGTTGATTTTCACCCTTATTTAGCCCCTGGCACTGACAGAATTTGATAACTTTGTAGCCCTCTAAAATTTGACGAAATGATCTATAATTCAATTATCGAAACGATAGGAAATACACCTCTTGTTCGCCTGAACAAACTCAATAAAGGCATAAAAGGAACTATTCTGGTAAAAGTGGAATACTTCAACCCCGGTAATTCTACCAAAGACAGAATGGCTTTAAAAATGGTCGAGGATGCTGAAAAGGCGGGACTGCTGAAACCAGGGGGAACGATCATTGAAGGAACCAGTGGCAACACAGGAATGGGATTAGCACTAGCTGCCATTTCTCGTGGTTATAAGTGCATCTTCACCATGGCAGATAAGCAATCTCAGGAAAAGATTGACATTTTGAAAGCAGTAGGCGCAGAGGTAATTGTTTGTCCTACGAATGTGGAACCAGAGGATCCCCGTTCATATTATTCTATTGCCCAAAAATTAAACAAAGAAATTCCCAATTCTTTTTATCCAAACCAATACGATAACGCTTCTAATGCACAGGCACATTATGAAACCACAGGCCCAGAACTTTGGACTCAAACTGGTGGCAAGATCACACACTATGTTGCTACTGTAGGAACCGGAGGGTCAATGAGTGGTACTTCAAAGTATCTAAAAGAACAAAAGAAAGATTTAATAAGTATTGGAATCGATACTTATGGATCTGTATTCAAAAAATACAAGGAAACAGGGGAGTTCGACAGGAACGAAATTTATCCTTACCTGACAGAAGGTTTTGGAGAAGACATACTGCCAAAAAATGTAAACTTTGATGTCATTGATCAGTTTATAAAGGTAACGGATAAAGACGGAGCCATCATGGCCAGACGGCTCTCCCGCGAAGAGGGCTTGTTTGTGGGGTGGAGCAGTGGATCAGCAGTACATGGCGCTCTTGAATATGCTAAAGACAATCTTAAAGAAGACGACATAATGGTCATCCTTCTTCCCGATCATGGTACTCGCTATCTCGGTAAAGTTTATAACGACAACTGGATGAAAGACCATGGGTTCCTTGAAGACAGAACCTACGCAACAGCCAAAAAAATCATTCAACAACGCAATGGCAAAGACAGTCTGTTCACTGTAACAAAGACTTCAGCAATAGGCGATGCCATTTCTATCATGAACAAAGAAGGTATCGATCAGGTACCTGTAGTTGAGAAAAATGAATTCGTGGGAAGCATCTCCTCTTCAAGCCTTTTAGAAAAAGTAATTCAAGACCCTGGTATTACTTCTAAACCAGTAGGTGAAGTGATGGATATGCCGATGACTTTTGTAGCCATGGATAGCACACTTGATGTGTTATCTTCATTGCTGAACAAATCAAATAAGGCTTTGCTTGTAAGGGACGAGGCAGACAAGGTGCACATTATCACTCAGCACGATATATTGATGGCAATGAGTTAAAAAGGGGGCTTATTTTCCCTTTTTAATCTCAACCTCAATACGGTCATTATAACCTGATAAAGTGCCACCTTGAGGATAGATCATAACCTTACCGCCTTCCGCTTTGGTTTTAATCCTCTTTGCATCTATTCCCTGACTCACCAGGTATTCTTTTACCAGGTCAGCCCTGAACTGGGTCAGTTCCTTCGCAGAAACTGTTGCTCTGTTATTCAATGTACTTGTTTCAAAAAATTCATTGGAGTTTCCCTTCGTTACCACATTCCTAGACTGTTTCCCGTTACAATGTCCATGAACCCTAATTTTGTATTTGGGTTGTTCTTTCATCAAATCCACAAGTCCATCTAATTCAATTTTAGATTCAGGTTGGAAAATGGCTGAGTTTCCAAAAAAGCGCACTTTATTAAATTCAATATAATCTCCCCGCTTAGACCTTACCAGTTCAATAGGAATAATGATTTCATTTTGCGGACCAAACCCTGACGAGTAGATTGAAGGATCGTTATAATCCACAGTAATCTCCACTGGCCTAAAACCCGGAGCCTGCACGGCTGCTATAAACGCCCCTTCCGTGTTTCTTGGTGCCGTGAGATAAACAACTTCATTGCCATTATAAGCCTGATACTGCGTAGCACGTGGAGATTCAAGCACGTGAATCTCACCCAGCACCTCTTCTTCCCCACTCACTAGCCTAAACATAAATGGCTTTCCCTTTGGCTTCTCTACAATCGGTTCTTCCGGAGTTTCCTCAACTACAGTTTCTTCAGTGGGCTCCACTTCTTCAATAATTGGTTCCTTCACCGGAATCTTCTCTTCAACCACTGGTAGTTCTTCTGAAACTACTGCTTCCTCCGTTTCAACACCCAGTTTACCTGAAAAGACCCATGCGTCTTTATAGCTGGTTTCCACTCTGATTTTCATCATAAAAGAAAATGCCTTCCGCTTGTCCTCAGTCTTTAGAATATAAACATAATAAAGCTGGCGTGCCTGATTCATAGCATACTGTGCACTAAAGTTTTTCCGGTTTGCATCATCCGTCCAGCGGATGGCATTGTTATGCTTGGCAAATGCTCCAATCACAACATAATGCTCTTCCGTAGGCATTTGAGCTTTCGCCACATGGGTAAGTGCAAACACACAAAAAAGGCTGGAAAGGATTATAAGTTTCTTCACGGCTAAAGGGTTCTGTTCGTCCGAAATTAAACAATAGAGGGCTAAATCACTAAATAGCTATTTAGATTATTGGGATTTTATCATTTAAATCACACCTGAGAAGGTATAATTCCTATTCCTTAATTTTCTATGATCTCAATTTCTACCCGCACATTGGATTGAGCCAGGCTGTGATTTTTATCATAAAGTGGTCGCTTACCACCCCACGCCTTGATCTCCATTCTACCTTCTTCTATACCTTGATCCATCAAATATTCTCTAATCACTTCTGCCCTTTTTTCAGATAATTTTTTGGCAGAGCCTCGTCCTTCTTGAGTATTGGTCAATGTGAAAAAATTCCTGGTCTCCCCCATTGTGATAATCTTTCCAGCTGCATTTCCATTGGTATGACCATGAATCATAATTTTATAAGCACTGTTTTCATTCATCATTGAAAGCAGGTTATTAATTTCATAACGGGACTCCGGCCTCATAATGGCGGCATCTTTAAAAAAATACACATTATACATTACGGCAATGTCTCCCTTCTGCAGCCTTACCAACCCAAATGGAACAATGGCCTCATCATTTTCACCTTTTATCACTCCCTCCGTTAAAAAAGGATTATCATAATTCAGTTTGAACAAAAGTTTTCGGTATCCAAGTACCTCACAAGCCAGGATGATATTACCAGAAGCATCTGCTTTCATTACCTGAACTACTTCATTACTCGGGTAAGAGGAAATCTTCCTGCCACTCTCATTGACCAGATCAACTTCACCTTTCACTTTGTTAAGGTTCATGGTATTGAACAAATCGAATTTGAATTTCCTATTTCCCTCTGCATCAAACCCCGTTGCCTCTCGCACCGCAACAGCAAGATTAGTTGCTGTGGTTTTCAAATGATCACCATTCAAAGCAATGCCTACAGATTCAACTCCCAGGGTTTCAAGAATTTCTCCCATGAGGGTAATCGCCTCACCTTTCAAATCATCCGAACTTTCAAAATATCCCTGAGCTACATCGGCCATCATGTTTCCTAATGCTTCTTCACCTGTTGCATTCAACTCACCATAACTAACACCACGCAGGGGATGATTAATACCTTTCGCCTTTTCAGTAAAAGTTTCAAACTTTTCAGGATTCTTTTTTCTTAAAAACTTAATCACAGGCTTCAAGCCTTCATGAAAGGGTTCATCACTTTGGGATTCCGTAGCATTGATTGCTAAAATATTATTCTTAGAGTCAAAAAAACCTGAGATTGGTTTATCCTCTTCGATTTCATAACCCAATGCTTTCAGTGCTTGCCTTCCCTCCTTATCATCCTTAAAGACAATCACTTTAGTTTCCTTATTCAGTTTGAC
>ERZ761609.1088-NODE-1088-length-26247-cov-47.026573_pt1 | contig 26247 bp, 20 predicted proteins | sample MGYA00511163_ERZ761609 | MGnify/ENA primary metagenome ERZ761609 (study PRJEB28899, sample SAMN02445070) | bioreactor sludge metagenome | biome: EBPR sludge | place: Australia: Brisbane, Thorneside Wastewater Treatment Plant | collected 2011-12-16 ... | reverse complement strand
TGACGAAGTCCGAGCGGCCGGAGCTGACGGCTGCGAAAGTGATCGTCTCGGGTGAGCGGGACGGTGCGCGGGGCGGGGCCGTAGTTGCGGAGCGTGAAGAAGGCCTGCCAGACATCGGCCTGCCCCGCGGCGCGGCGGAGCCAGACACGCGTGAGGCCGGCATTGTTGAGGACCTGGCCGCCGCGCACAGGCAGCACGCGGAGGTTGGGGGGCGGATTGGGCTGGTTGGGGTCGCTGGCGGCCAGGCGGCCCGCGCCCGCATAGACGATCTCGCCGGGCTGGCGGGCTTCGAGGCGCTGGGCCTGGAGGGCGAGCGTGAAGGCCTGGTCCAGATCGAGCGCGCCGGCGCCGGGCGTGGCGGAGCGGATGGCCTCTTCGAGGCGTTCGAAGTTGGACTCGAAGGCGGTGACGGGCGTCGCCAAAGCGCCGGCGTGGACCACCATGACGCGGTCCTGCGTGGGGACGGTGCGGAGCCACTGGCGGGCCTCGCGGATGGCCTCCGCGGCAAGCGGTCCCTGGGGGCCGGTGGCGGCCATCCAGGCGGAGGTGTCGAGCAGCAGAACGTGGTCGCGGCCCGAGGTGTCGGGCGAACCGAGCCGGGGCTGGGCGATGGCCAGCAGCAGCAGGGCGAGCGCGAGCAACTGGAGCAGCAGGGAGAGCGGCTGATCGATGCGGCGGCGGCGCTGGCGTTCGACCGCCTCGCCCGCGTCGCGCCAGAAACGGAGCGTGGAAACGTGGAAGCGCTTGCGGGCGCGGACGAGCAGATAGAGGGCGACGGTGGCCGCGCCGGCCACGGCGAAGATACCCAGGAACTCAAGGAGGCTCAGGTTGGCGAAGAACACCTAGACGGCCCTCCGCGCCTGGATGGAGGCGCCGGCCCAATCGAGCGAATGGAAGATTGCGTCCTCGAGAGGCAGATCGGTGGACAGGCCGGCATAGCGGCCGCCGGAGCGGATGGCGAGGTGTTCGATGGCTTCGGCGTGGTGGTCGAAGGCCTCGGTATAGAGGCGGCGGGCTTCGGTGCTGAGGGTGAGGTTCAGGTCCGTGCCGGTTTCGGGATCGTGGAGGGCGACGTCGCCGTCGTAGCCGGGGTCGCGGTCAAAGGGCGTCCAGAGCTGGATGAGAAGGAGTTCGTGGCCGAAGTCGGCGAGGTACTGCAGCGGCTTGAGAACGTCGTCTTCGTCGAGGAAGTCCGACAGGATGATGAGCAGGCCCTGCTTGGGCCAGGCGTTGACGGCATGGCGGGCGAGCTGGAAGAACGAGGAGGGGCCGCGTGGTTCGAGGGCGGAGAGGAAGTCGGCCACGGGTCCGAAGCGGTGGCGGCCGCCGGAGGCGAGCATGGAATCGTCGAAGGTCTCGTGGAAGGGCTGGATGACCATCGTGTCGTGGCGGACGAGGCCGACATAGATGATGGCGGCGGCGAGTTTGCGGGCGTAGTCGAACTTGGAGAGGGCGGCGCCGGGTTCGCCGGCGGTCATGGAGGCCGAAGCGTCGATGAGCAGGCGGACGGGCGTGCGCGGCTCGATCTGGAACATCTTGAGGAAGAGTTTCTCGAGACGCATGTAGGCGCGCCAGTTCACAGCGCGGAGGTCGTCGCCCTGATGGAAGTTGCGGTGGTCGAGAAACTCCTGGCCCGGACCGGACCAGCGGGAGACGTTATGGCCGCCGACGACGCCGCGGAACGACTTCTGCCACCGGATGGTGAGCCGTTCGAGCTTTTCGAGCAACTGGCGGTCGATGATCGGTTCGGCGGGCATGGAAGGGATCAGCGGGCCGTGGCGGCGAGGGCGCCGATGATGCCGGTGAGCAGGGTTTCCGGCGTCTGGCCGTCGGCGTGGGCGTCGAAGTTGAGGATGATGCGATGGCGCAGGACGCCGGGGGCGACGGCGACGATGTCGTCGATGGAGAGGTGGGTGCGGCCCTGCATGAAGGCGCGGACGCGGCCACATTCGACGAGCGCCTGGGCGCCGCGCGGCGAGGAGCCGTAGCGGATGTACTTTTCGGCGAGGGCGTGGGCGCCGGGGGTGGTGGGCTGCGTGGCCATGATGAGGGCGACGGCGAAGTCCTGCACATGAGGGGCGACAAGCACTTCGCGGCAGAGCGAGCGGATGGCGAGGATGAGTTCGCGGTCGATGACCTGGCTGAGTTCGGGTTCTTCGCGCTGGATGGTGCGTTCGACGATGCGGTTGAGTTCCTCGCGCGAGGGGTAGTCAACGAGGATCTTCATGAGGAAGCGGTCGAGCTGGGCCTCGGGCAGCGGGTAGGTGCCTTCCATCTCGATGGGGTTCTGGGTGGCCATGACGAGGAAGGGGCGTTCGAGTTCGTGGGTGGTGGTGCCGGAGGTGACGGTGCGCTCCTGCATGGCTTCGAGCAGGGCCGACTGGGTTTTGGGGGTGGCGCGGTTGATTTCGTCGGCGAGGACGAGGTGGGAGAAGATGGGGCCGGGCTGGAAGCGGAGAGTCTTGTGGCCGTCGTCGCCGGTCTCCATGACCATGGAGCCGACGATGTCGGCGGGCATGAGGTCGGGGGTGAACTGGATGCGGGAGTAGCGCAGATGAAGGACGCGCGAGAGGGTGCGCAGGAGGGTGGTTTTACCGAGGCCGGGGACGCCTTCGAGCAGCACATGGCCGCCGGCGAGGAGGCAGATGAGGACGCCGTCGATGACGTCCTGCTGGCCGACGATGACTTTGCCGATTTCCTGGCGGACTTCGTTTAACTGCTGGACGGCGGCGGAAGGGGCGAGGGTGGTGGACACAGATTCATTGTATGGCAATACATGGAGTAGGCCTCAGGGGGCAGTTTGCGGCGGTGGGCTGCGCGGAAAATGCCCGTCAGATGCTTGCTGCTTCCGATAGGCGCGTGGTAGGCTCGATCAACCGCCCGTAGGGAAGGATTGGAAGTTGTGACAACGGGGATTAGCGTATTCTTCCCGGCCTATAACGACGCGCCGTCGTTGCCGGGACTGCTGGAGCGTGCGTTTGCGACGCTGGAGCAGACAGGACTTGAGCACGAAGTGATCGTGGTGAACGACGGGAGCCGCGACGGGACCGCCGAGGTGCTGGAGCAGTTGCGCGCGCGGTATGGCGAGCGGCTGCGGGTGGTGACCCACGAGGTGAACCGCGGCTATGGCGGGGCGCTGCGTTCGGGGTTCGAGGCGGCGCGGCACGAACTGGTGTTTTACACCGACGGCGACGGTCAATATGATCCGGGCGAACTGCCGCTGCTGCTGGAGCAGATGGAGCCGGGCATCGGGCTGGTGAACGGCTACAAGCTGGAGCGGCACGACCCCTGGCATCGCGTGTTGATTGGCAAGGTGTACAACCAATTCGCGCGGTTTTTGTTCCGGATCAGGATTCGCGACATCGACTGCGATTTCCGGCTGATCCGGCGCGAGCTGCTGGAGGATCTGCATCTGACGTCAACGAGCGGGACGATTTGCGTCGAACTGGTGCGCAAGATCGAGATCTCGGGCTGCGGCGTGGCGCAAGTGGGTGTGCATCATTACGAGCGGCAGCACGGGCATTCGCAGTTTTTCCGCTGGCGTTCGCTGCTGAAGACCTTCCGGCAGTTGCTTTCGCTCTATTTCAGTCTCGTGGTGGCACCGAAGCTGCATGCGCATCCCCGCCGTCAACCTGAAGCCGCAACTCGAGCAGACTGAGCCACGGTGGCGGGCGCTGCTGGAGGGGCTGCGGGCGCGGTCACAGTATATTCTGGGGCCGGAGGGCGAGGCGTTCGAGCGGGAGTTTGCCGCGTTCACGGGGGCGCGGGCGGCGGTGGGCTGCGGCAACGGGACGGACGCGATTACGCTTGCGCTGCGGGCGGCGGGTGTGGGGGCGGGCGATGAAGTGGTGACCACGGCACTGAGCGCGCCGTTCACGGCCGTCGGGATCGCGGCGGCGGGCGCGCGGGTGCGGTTTGCCGATGTGGACGGCGGGACGCTGCAGATGGATCCGGCGCTGGTGGCGGCGCTGGTGGGGCGGAGGACGCGGGCGATCGTGGTGGTGCATTTGTACGGGCAGCCGGCGCGGGTGGACGAGATCGCAAAGCTGGGTCCGGTGGTGGTGCAGGATGCGGCGCAGGCGCACGGGGCGAGGCATCGCGGGCGTCCGCTGACGGCGTGGTCGCCGTGGGTGACCTACAGCTTCTACCCGACGAAGAACCTGGGGGCGCTGGGCGATGGCGGGGCGGTGGCAGTGCGGAGCGAAGCGGCGGCGCGGCGGCTCAGGATGATGCGGGATGGCGGGCGGCGCGGCGGGATGGTGGCGGTGGCGAGCGGGGTGAACTCGCGGCTGGACGAGATGCAGGCGTGCTACTTGAGGGCGTTTCTGGAGCGGCTGGAGGAATGGAACGCGGCGCGGGCACGGGTGGCGGCGTTCTATGACGAAGCCTTGCGGGATTGCGCGGGGGTGCGGCTGGTGGAGCGGACGCCGGAGAGCGTGTGTCATCTGTACGTGGTACGGGTGAAGCGGCGGGCGGCGTTGCGGGCGGCACTGGCGGCGCAGGGCATCGGCACGGGCGTCCACTATCCGGTGCCGCTACATCTGAACCCGGCGTTCGCGGCTTGCGGACAGAAGCGCGGGTGGCTGCCGGAGGCGGAGCGGGCGGCGCGCGAGGTGGTCTCGCTGCCGCTGTGGCCGCATCTGGGGCTGGCGCAGGCGGCGGAGGTGGCGGAGGCGGTGCGGGCGTTTTACCGGCGTTGAGCGAGGATGACGACGGACTGGCCGAGGGGGAAGTTGAGGCCGCGGCGAATGAGGGCGGCTTCGGCGCGCAGGGGGAGTTCGAGAGCGCGGTTGAGCCAGGGGGCGGGGAGGACGACGCCGCTGGAGGGGCGGGCGCGGGTCAATGGCTCCCAGAGGCGGAACTTGGCGAGGGCGACGGGGAGGAGCAGCGAGTTGGCGTAGGTGGCGCGGTGGATGCGGAAGCCGGCGGCTTCGACGGCGCGGCAGAGGCCGGGGCGGGTGAAGCGCTGGCGTTCGTGCACGAATTGGGAGTGGCGGCTCGACAGGATGCAGAGGGCGGCGGCGCGGAGGACGAGCCAGCCGCCGGGTTCGAGGACGCGGGCGAATTCGGCGAGCGGGCGGGCTTCGCGGCCCGGAGCGAAGTGGGGGAGGACGTCGAGGGAAAGCAGCAGGTCGAAGGCGCGGTTGGGGAAGGGAAGCGCGGTGATGTCGGCCTGGAGGAGGCGCGGGAGCCCGAGGGCGCGGGCGTGGGCGAGGCCTTCGGGAGCGAGGTCGAGGGCGGTGAGGGGCCAATGGTGGCGGGCGGCGAGGTGGCGGGCGTTGGCTCCGGTGCCGCAGCCGGCTTCGAGGACGCGGGTGAAGGAGCGGTCGCGGGCGAGGGGGTCGAGAAGTTCATCGAGGATGCGGCGCATGCCGCGGAACCACCACATGTCCTGCTCGGCGGCGGCGAGGTGGTTGAATTCGGCCGGATTCATGCGAGGACGGCCGGACGGGGCGCGGGGGTGGCGAGATAGTGGGCGCGGTGGAGGCGGAAGTAATCGAGGGTGCGGCGGATCCCTTCGGCGAACTCGATTTGGGGATTCCAGTCGAGGGCTTCCTGGAGGCGGCGGGCGTCGGTGGTATAGCTGCCGATGTCGAAGCGCAGGTGCTCGGCAGGGAAGGGGCGGAGGGTGACTTCGTGGGGGAGGGCGGCGGCTTCGGCGAGGATGAGGGCGATGTCGAGCAGGGAGAGCGCGGCGGGACCGCCGAGGTGGAAGAGGCGGGCGGGGAGGACCTGGCGGATGCCCATGCGGAGGAAGACTTCGACGACGTCGTCCACGTAAACAGGATCGCGCAACTGGAGGCCGTCGCCGAAGACCTCGAGAGGGTGCGCGTCGAGGGCGCGGGCGATGAAGGCGGAGAGGAAGCCCTGGCCGGGGACGCCAATGGCAAGACGGGGGCCATAGACGTTGGTGAGGCGGAGGACGACGGCATCGAGCAGGCCGTCGCGCGAGAGGAGGAGGTGGTAGTGTTCGGCGGCGCGTTTGTGGATGCCGTTGAAGTCGGCGGGTTCGATGGGGTGGTCTTCGTCGACGGGGAGGTAGCGGGGGCGGCCGCAGACCTGGCGTGTGCCGGCATAGACGACGCGGGCGCCGGGGTTGACGCGGGCGAGGGTGGTGAGGAAGCGGAGCTGGCCGAGGGTGTTGAGGTGGAGGTCGCGCTCGGGGTCGCGCATGCTTTGGACGTGGCTGATTTCGCCGGCGAGATTGAAGACGACGCGGGCGTGGGCGAGGGCGGCTTCGTAGAGATGGGGCTGGTCGAGGGAGGCCTGGATGAGTTCGTATTGGCCGGCGATGGGGGCGAGATTGAAGGGATTAGCGCCGCAGCCGGGGATGGCGCCATCGATGAGGGTGACGCTGGCGCCGAGGCCGGCCAGACGGAGGGCCAAGTTGCTGCCGATAAAGCCAAGGCCGCCAGTGACGGCGACTGGAAGCCCGTCGTAGAGCTCCATCGATACCTTCCCCGTTACGCGTGGCCCGCCTCCCCGCCGAAGGAGACCGCCGCTGGATTTTGGGAGATGATATCGCGGCGGGGCGGGGTTGGGCAAGGGGCAAATGGAGGAAACGCGGGGCAGGCGCGATGCGTCGGACCGCTGTAAGCACTGGTATACTGTGAGTTTGCCCAAATCTTTACGAGTCATGAAGCAGATTGTGCTCTTTCTGGCGGTGGCGGGGTTGGTGAACCTGCCCCTGGCCGCGCAGGATTTCGTTACGGGCCAGGCGGCGCGCCTGGTGGTGGGGCAGAAGCCCTTTACGGATCAGAACCCGGAGTCGTCGGAGAAAGTGCTGGGCGCGGTAGGCGGGGTCGCCTTTGCGAATGGCACGCTTGTTGTGGCGGACGCCAACGGACTGGGGGCGACGCCGGTGAATCACCGGATTGTGGTGTACCGGGATCTGCCGGAGATTGTGCGGGACATCCGCGCGGAGTTTCCGCAGGGGGATTCGGAGCGGTGCCCGGCGTGTTTCGGGGTAGCGAGCAGCGTCCTGGGGCAGCCGACGTTTGAGCCGCCGAAGGAGATCCGGCCGGCGGCGCAGAACACGCTGCGCAAGCCGGTGGGTGTGGCCTACAACGGGCGGATGCTGGCGGTGGCGGATACGGACAATAACCGGGTGCTGGTGTGGACGACGCTGCCGGCGACCAACGAAGCGCCGGCGAACTTCGTGGTGGGGCAGAAGGATTTTACTTCTTTCACGTCGAACCAGCCGCGGTCGCCACGGCCGGAGACGCTGAGGCAGCCGCAGGGGGTGTGGCTGGATGGGAACGACGGGCTGTGGGTGGCGGACACGGGCAACGACCGGGTGTTGTACTACGGCCGGATCACGCAGAACGGGCAGAGCGCGGTGTTGGCGCTGGGGCAGGCGGACCCGGGTTCGTATGACCAGGCGCCGTTTTTCACCAACGATGTGAAGGTGCGGGCCGATACGCTGCTGACGCCGATGTCGGTGACGAGCGACGGGACGCGGCTGTACGTGGCCGATTTTGCGCTGAACCGGGTGTTGATCTGGAATTCGATTCCGACGCAGAACCGGCAGCCGGCGGACGTGGTGGTGGGCCAGCCGGACATGACGACGGGTATCTCGAACAATACGAGAGCGTTGTGCGATTCGGTGGGCGAGGATTCGGAAGGCAACGAGCTGTTTCCGCCGCGGTGCGCGGCGACGCTGTCGCTGCCGCGGTTTGTACTTTCGGACGGGCGGCGGCTGTTCGTGGCCGATTCGGGTAACGACCGGGTGCTGGTGTTCAACGAAATTCCGCGCGAGAACGGGGTGCGGCCGGATGCGATTCTGGGCCAGCAGGGCGAGTTTATCAACCAGAGTTCGGACTCGGCGGCGCCGGACCGAGTGTCGGCCACCGACACGTTCAAGACGCCGCATTCGCTGGCGTGGGACGGCATCAACCTGTATGTGGCCGACACGTTCAACCGGCGGGTGCTGCTGTATTCGCCGGGCGACTTTTTCATTCCGTTGAGCGCGGTGCGCAACGCGGCGAGCCCGCTGGTGTTCGCGCAGGGCTTCATCACCTTCACGGGCGAACTGGTGAAGGATGATGAGATCACGATTACGATCGGACGGCAGGGCGACGAGGACGACGCGAAGCGCAATTACAAGTACAAGGTATTGGAAGAGGACACGTTCGAGACGGTGATCAATGCCTTCGTGGATTTGCTGAACAACCAGGACGGGGGCGACCCGCTGGTGGCGGCGATTCCGAACCTGACCTTCAACACGATCATTCTTACGGCGAAGGATGCAGGGCCGCTGGGCAACGAGGTGACGCTGGAGCGCTCGAACAGCAACGACACGTCGCTGACGCTGATCACGCTGAGCGGGGCGACGCTGACGGGCGGACAGGACGCGGCGCAGATCGCGCCCTATTCGCTGGTGACGATTCTGGGCGATGATCTGGCGGATTTCACGAGCGAGGTGCAGGACCTGTCGAAGCCGCTGCCCTACAGCCTGGGCAACACGCAGGTGTATTTCGACGGCAAGCTGGCGCCGCTGGTGTTTGTGTCGCCGGACCGGGTGGTGGCGCAGATGCCGGTGGAGATGGCGGGTTCGAACAGCGCGTCTGGTGTGGTGCGGACGATCCGGCAGGACGGGCGGGTGACGGTATCGACGCCCGTGGCGGTGCGCCTGATCGCGCAGAATCCGGGCGTGTTCGACAGCGACGAGACGGTGCCGGCGCCGGGACTGGCATTCCACTTTTCTTCGTACGCGACCGGGTCGGTGCAGGTGGACGGACTGAACCTGCGCAAGGGCGACAAGGCGATCATCAACATAAACGGGCGCGAGCATGTCTATGTGATCAAGGAACGCCCGGACCGGCCGGTGGATGAGGATGGCAATGTGACCACGGACACGACGGCGGACGTGGTGGACGGGCTGGTGGCAATCATCAACGAGAACGACCCCGAGGTGGAAGCGTTTAAGGCGGGCATTTTCGCGACGCGCGTGCGGCTGCGGTCGCGGCTGCCGGGTCCGTTGGGCGAGGGGATCCCGTTCACCGCCCGCGCGGTGGACGAAGGCGACGTGGACAACGCGACGGTGATCCTGACGGCGTTGAATTCGCAGTTGTGCTGTGCGAACCAGGCGGGCGCGCTGGTGACCGAGGACAACCCGGCGAAGCCGGGCGAGACGATCGTGGTGTATGCCACCGGGCTGGGTCTGATTCAGCCGCAGGAGGCGCGCGACGCGATGTTCAATGGCATTCCCTACGACGGGCCGGAGTACAACGAGGCGGTGGAGTTCGTCAGCTCACTGGCCGGCGGCAGGACGGCGAACGTGCAGTTTGCGGCCCTGAAGCGCGGTACGGTGGGGATTTACGAGGTGCACCTCGAGCTAAACCCGGGCCTGCCGACGAATCCGCGGACGAACGTGACGATTGCGCAGAGCTTCCAGGTGTCGAATATCTTCTTTATTCCGGTCGTGAATCCGGAGTCGGACAACACGCAGCCGTTCTAGCCGGCGGCTTCGTAGGCGCGGTAGCCATGGCGGGCCATGACCTGGCGCGCGGGATCTGCGTCCTGGTCGGTGACATAGAAGAAAGCGCCGACGCGCTCGGAGACGAAGATGAGGCCGCCGCGGTAGGTGTCGCACTCGACGAGATAGTCGATGCCGGCGGCGGTGAGGTGTTCCTCGAGGGCGGTGGCTTCCTTGAGGCGCTTGGCGATGTACAGCAGCACCAGTTCCTGTTCGCCAAACTGATCGTCCACTCTACGCATGGTATCTTTTCAGCCTAGCGCACCCGCTTTCGGCTGAGAATTCCGGCCCGTTCGCGGCACTTACCTTATGTGACCGCTCCAGCCTTGCTCAAACCGACGATCCGGACTGAAGATGAGGTCCTCCACTGGCTTGCGCTGCACATGACGCCGGGGCTGGGGGCGCGGCGGACGCTGGACCTGTTGAATTACTTCCGTACGCCGCAAGCGATTTTCCGCAGTTCGTTGTCGGAATTGGCGGGGCGCGGGGTGTCGGGTGCGGCGGCGCAGTCGATTGTGTCGGGGTGCATGTTCGAGGAGGCGGCGACGCAGCACGAGCGGATGCGCCAGCGGGGCACGGAGTTGGTCACGATCCAGGACGAGGCGTACCCGGAGCATCTTCGCCAGATCTTCGACCCGCCGGTAGTGCTGTTCGCGCAGGGCCGGTTGGAGATGCTGGGGCTGGTGGGCATCGCGATTGTGGGGAGCCGGCTGGCCACGACATACGGCAAGGCGGTGGCGGAGCGGCTGGGGGGGGATCTGGCGGCACGGGGGCTGGCGATTGTATCCGGCATGGCGAGGGGGATCGACACGGCGGCGCACCGGGGCGCGTTGGCGGCGGGCGGGGCGACGATCGCGGTATTCGGCTGCGGGGTGGACGTGGTGTATCCGCGCGAAAACGTGGCGCTGGCGGAGCAGATATCGCGGGAGGGGCTGGTGGTAAGCGAATTTCCGCTGGGTTCGCCGGCTTATCCCCAGAACTTCCCGATCCGGAACCGGATCGTGAGCGGGCTATCGGCCGGGGTGGTGGTGGTGGAGGGTCGTGAATACTCGGGATCGACGATCACGGCGCGGCTGGCGCTGGAGCAGGACCGGGAAGTATTCGCCGTGCCGGGCAACATCACGTCGCCCCAGAGCTTTGGTCCTCATCTGCTGCTGAAGCAGGGTGCGCAACTGGTGCAATGCGCCACGGACGTGCTGGACGGGCTGCCGTGGGAGTGCCGGAAACGGCTGGCGGCTGAACCCGGGGGGGCGCCGCGGGCCGAGCAGGCGCAACTCGATTTCGGTCCGATGACGCCGGTTGCGCGGCAACTGCTGGGGTTGTTGCGGGTGGACCAGTCGTTGAACCTGGACGAGATCACGGAAGCGTGCCTGGACGCTTCCTCGTCCGAGGTGATTGCGATGCTGTTTGAACTGGAACTGGCGGGACTGGTGCGGCAACTGCCCGGAAAGAGTTTTGTTAAAGTAATGGGCAGATGACCGGCCGCCCCCGTGGGCCGGGATCGGGTGGGCCTGCCGGAAGCTACGGCAGCCGGCGCGCGGCCGCGCGCCTGGAGTTCATCGTTGCACAGGCTCGTGTATACTTGGGACCGTCGCCCGCGCTGGTGGGCGGCGAGCACCCACCAGGAAAGAGTGGTTGATTGATGGCTGGTAAAGCACTGGTAATCGTCGAATCGCCGACGAAAGCGAAAACCATCACGAAGTTCCTTGGCAAGGACTATGTCGTGCGGGCCTCGATGGGCCATGTCCGCGACCTGCCGGAGAATGCCGCGGACATCCCGCCGAAGCTCAAGAAGGAGCCTTGGGCGCGGTTGGGCGTCAATGTGGAGAGCAACTTTGAGCCCCTTTATGTGGTTTCGCGCACGCGGAAGGACCAGGTGAAGGAACTGCAGGCGCTGCTGAAGGATGCGCGCGAGTTGTACCTGGCCACGGACGAGGACCGCGAGGGCGAGTCGATCAGCTGGCACCTGATGGAGGTGTTGAAGCCGAAGGTGCCGGCGCGGCGGCTGGTGTTTAACGAGATCACGCGCGAGGCGATCGAGCACGCGCTGGAGAGTCCGCGGGAGATCGATCAGAACCTGGTGCGGGCGCAGGAGACGCGGCGAATCATCGACCGGTTGTTTGGCTACGAGGTGAGCCCGCTGCTGTGGAAGAAGATGACGCCGGGGCTGAGCGCGGGCCGGGTGCAGAGCGTGGCGGTGCGGCTGCTGGTGGAGCGGGAGCGGGCGCGGATCCGGTTTCACGCGGCGGGCTACTGGACCGTGAAGGCGCGGGTGGAGAAGCCCGGGGCGGAGCCCGCCTTTGAACTGGACCTGGTGGAGACCGGGGGCAAGCGCGTGGCCACAAGCCGGGACTTTGATCCGGACACGGGGCAACTGGCGGAGCCGGAATCGCTGGTGTTGCTGGACGCCGCGGGCGCCAACCGGATTGTGGGGGCGCTGAAGAAAGGGCCGGTGCGCGTGCGCAGCGTGGAGCAGAGGCCGTTCACGCAGCGGCCCTCGGCGCCGTTTGTCACCTCGACGCTGCAAGTGGAGGCGAATGCGAAGCTGCGGTATTCGGCCAAGCGGACGATGCAGATCGCCCAGCAGCTTTATGAGAACGGTCTGATTACGTACATGAGGACCGATTCGACGTTTCTTTCCGACGAGGCGCTGCGCGGGGCGCGGGCCTTGATCCGGGAGAAGTTTGGGCCGGAGTATGTTTCCCCGACGGCGCGGACGTACGAAACGAAGGTGCGCAATGCGCAGGAGGCGCACGAGGCGATCCGCCCGGCGGGCGACAGCTACCGCGACCCGGCCGAGGTGCGGGCCGCGCTGGGCGAGGAGGCGGCGCGGCTGTACGAATTGATCTACATGCGGACGGTGGCGTCGCAGATGCCGGATGCGCGGGGGACGGCGACGACCGTGGTGGCGGAGGCGGGCGAGGCCGCGCTGCGCGCGAGCGGGCGGGTGTTTGAGTTCGCCGGTTTCCGGCGCGCTTACCTGGCGAGCAATGAAGAAGAGGCGAATGAGCTGAACCGCGGCTTTCCCGCCCTGGCGGCCGGGGATGAGCTGCGATGCCTGGAAGCCGAGCCGCTGGAGCGGACCACACAACCGCCGAACCGCTACACCGAGGGTTCTCTGATCAAGGAACTGGAGCGGCTGGGCATCGGGCGGCCGTCCACCTGGGCGTCGATCGTGGAACTGGTGCTGAACCGTTCGTACGCGTTCAAGAAGGGCACGGCGCTGGTGCCGACGTTTACGGCCATGGCGGTGGTGGGCCTGCTTGAGAACCACTTCGACAACTTCCTGGATTACGAGTACACGGCGCGGCTGGAGGACGATCTGGACGCGATTTCGCGGGGCGAGGAGACGAGCCTGGAGTATCTGAAGTCGTTCTACTTCGGCGACCGGATGCCGGGGCTGAAGGCGCTGGTGAAGCTGGGCGAGGAGAAGATCGATCCGCGGGTGATCAACGGCCTTCCGCTGGGCGAATGGGAAGGGCGTCAGGTTCAGGTGCGGATTGGCCGGTATGGTCCGTTTATCACGGACGGCGAGCGGCGGGCGAGCGTGCCGGACCAGATGCCGCCGGATGAATTGACGCTGGCCAAGGCGCTGGAAATGATCGAGCACGCTTCGCGGGAGCCGGAATCTCTCGGCTTGCACCCCGAGAGCGGGATGCCGATTTACTTGAAAGTGGGGCGCTTCGGCCCGTATGTCCAACTTGGCGACGGCCGCGATGGGGCCAAGCCGAAGATTGCGTCCCTGATCCAGGGGACGCAACTGGATCAGGTGGACCTGCATCATGCAGTGAAGCTGCTGAGCCTGCCGCGCACGTTGGGCCAGCATCCGGAGACGGGCGAGCCGGTGGTGGCCGCCAACGGGCGATTCGGCCCCTATGTGCAGTCGGGCGCGGAGACGCGGAGCCTGCCGGCGGAGTTGTCACCCATCGATGTGACCCTGGAGCAGGCGCTGGAGTTGATCCGGCAGCCGAAGACGCGCGGCCGCGGGGCAGCGCGGGCGCAAACGACGCTGAAGGACCTTGGTCCTCACCCCGAAAAGGGCGCGGCGGTGAAGGTGCTCACCGGACGCTATGGTCCCTATGTGACGGACGGCGAGATCAATGCGACGGTGCCGCGGGGCGTGGAGCCGCTCGAATTGACCATGGAGCAGGCTGTGACGCTGCTGGCCGAGCGGGCGCAGAAGATTGCCGAACAGGGCGGAGCGCCAGCGAAGAAGGCGGCGCGCAAGTCCACCAAGAAAGCCGCGAAAAAGGCCGCGAAGCGGGCGGTCAAGAAATAGGCAGGGGCGTGCGTCAATCCCAGCCGCGGGTCTTGGTCTGGACGCGGCAGAGGTACATGTCGGCGGTGATGTAGAGGACGGTGCCGTCGGGTCCGCCGAAGGCGACGTTGGCGGTGGCTTCGCCGGTGAGGATGCGGCCGAGGCGTTTGCCGTCGGGGGCGAAGATGTGGACGCCGCCGGGTCCGGTGGCCCAGACGTTGCCGGCGCGGTCCACCTTGAGGCCGTCGGGGGCGCCGGGGTTGTCGCGGCCCATTTCCGCGCTGACGTCGGCGAAGACCTTGGGTTCGCCGAGCGTGCCGTCAGCCTTCACGGGGTAGGCGTTCCAGATGGCGCGTTTGGCGGACTGGGCGACGTAGAGGACTTTCTCATCAGGCGAAAAGGCGATGCCGTTGGGGCGCTCGAGGTCCTTGGCGAGCAGGGTGACTGCGCCGGTGGCGGCGGACCAGCGGTAGATGCCGCAGAAGTCGAGTTCGCGGCGGGGGTCGTCGAAGTTCTTGGGCAGGCCGTAGGGCGGGTCAGTGAAATAGACGTCGCCGTTGGATTTGAGGGCGAGGTCGTTGGGCGAGTTGAGGCGCTTGCCCTGGTAGTGGGCGGCGAGGGTGACCTTTCCGCCGTCGGGGTCCATGCGGGAGATGCGGCGGTCGCCGTGTTCGGCGAGGTAGAGCCGTCCCTGGGCGTCGAACATGAGTCCGTTGGAGCCGGGTTCGCGGCCGTATTCGGCGACGCCGGTATAGCCGGAGGGTTTCATGTAAAGCTCGGCGCCGCGCTCGTGGGTCCACTTGATGATCGAGTTGCGGGGGATGTCGGAGAAGATGAGCCAGTTGTTCCTGCGGTCCCAGGCGGGGCCTTCGGACCATTCGAAGCCGGTGGCGAGCACCTCGATTTTCGCGTTGGCGTCGAGGAGCTGGTCGAGGCGGGGGTCCTCCTTGACGATGCGGCCAAGGGTGGGGTAGCTGCGCGGCGGGGCGGAGAAGGTTTGGGCGGCGGCGATGGCCGGCAGCAGGAGCAGAAGGGCGGCAATGGTACGCATGGTGGTGATATTGTATCCGGCAATGGAACTGACGCGCCGCGAGATGATGGCCGCGCCGCTGCTGATGACAGCGCAGGCGCGGCGGCCGAACATCGTGCTGGTGATGACGGACGACCAGGGGTATGGCGACGTCGGGCTGCACGGGAACCCGGTGCTGGAGACGCCGCACACGGATTCGATTGCGCGGCAGGGGCTGCGGTTCACGCAGTTCCACGTCAGCCCGGTGTGCGCGCCGACGCGGGCGAGCCTGATGACGGGGCGGTGGAACTACCGGACGGGGGTCACCGATACGTATTTGGGGCGGGCGATGATGCGGCCCGATGAGGTGACGCTGGCGGAGTGTTTGCGCGGGGCAGGGTACCGGACGGGGATCTTTGGCAAGTGGCATTTGGGCGACAATGCGCCGCTGCGGGCGACCGAGCAGGGGTTCGAGACGAGCGTGCTGCACCGCGGCGGTGGGCTGGCGCAGCCTTCGTCGCCGCCGGGGACGGGGTATTTCGATCCGCCTCTGGAGCGGAACAATCAGCCGTTCACGGGGCGGGGTTATTGCACGGACATCTTCTTTGACGAGGCGATCAACTTCATCGACCAGCACCGGAAGGAGCCGTTCTTTGCCTACGTCGCGACGAACGCACCGCACACGCCGCTGGAGATTGGCGGCGAGTGGGTGGCGCCGTACCGCGGGCGGGGATTGAACGACACCACCGAGAAGATCTATGGAATGATCGCGAACCTGGACCACGGGCTGGGGCGCCTGATGGGGCACTTGCGGCGGACGGGGCTGGAGCAGGACACGATTGTGATCTTTATGACCGACAACGGGCCGCAGCAGGTGCGTTACAACGCGGGGCTGCGGGCGCTGAAGGGCACGCCGTATCAGGGCGGAATTCAGGTGCCGTGCTTTGTGAAGTGGCCGGGACGGATCAAGGCGGGGACGACGGTGAGCGCCCCGGCGGCGCACGTCGATCTGATGCCGACGCTGCTGGAGATGGCGGGCGTGCCCGCGCCGAAGGACCGGAGGATCGATGGCGTTTCGCTGTGGAACGCGATGCAAGGCGGCGCGGCGCCGGCGGAGCGGCCGCTGATCGTGCAGTGGCACCGCGGGGATGAGCCGGAGGCGTTCCGGGCATCGGCGGTGCGGCGGGGCAAGTGGAAACTGGTGAACGGAGCGGAGCTCTATAACCTGGACATTGATCCGTTTGAGAAGACCGACATTGCGCGGTTCTGGCCCGCAGTGGTGGGCGAGTTGCGCGGCGAATATGAGCGATGGTTCCAGGATGTGGGCTCGGCGGGGTATGATCCGCCGCGGATCTGGATAGGGTCCGATTTGGAGGACCCGGTGCTGCTGACGCGGCAGGACTGGCGCGGACCGAAGGCGCAATGGAGCGAAGGCGCGCTGGGCTATTACGAAGTGGATGTGCGGCAGGCGGGGCTGTATGAGGTGGAGTTGCGGTTCCCGCGCCTGGCGGCGCCGGGGAAGGCGGTGTTCACGCTGGGCGGCGCGCGGGTGAAAGGAGAGGCGAAGGAGGGGGCGACGTCGGTGCGCCTTCCAGCGGTTCAGTTGGCGGCGGGCGCGGGGCGGGCGGAGGGGCGGCTGGAATCCGGGAGCGCCGTGAACGGCGCGCATTATATAGAAGTGCGAAGGCGCTGAGGGGCGAGGGCGCACGAATTCGTGTCCGGCGAGAAAGAAAAAGCTGGAAATCGCGGGCGAGGTTTGGTATTCTGCCGGTGTATTTGATCGCAATGCTTGGATTGGATTGAGAGTTTGGCCCTCCGGTGAGATATCCCCCCGTTGGCAACCCCACCCCGTCTGGCTGGTCCTCAAATACGAAGGAGTGTCCGTTTGAAGAATATCTTTGTTGGAAACCTCAGCTTCGGCACCACGGAAGATGTGGTTCGGAGCCATTTTGAAGCGTTTGGAACAGTGGACCGCGTCAGCATTATCACTGACCGGGACACCGGCAGGTCGAGAGGATTCGCCTTCGTGGAGATGCCGAACGACGAAGAGGCCGATCGCGCGATTAATGCGTTGAACGGCCAGGAACTGGGCGACCGGCGCCTGAACATCAACGAAGCGCGCCCCCGCGAAGAGCGCGGCGGCGGCGGCTTCGGTGGTGGTGGCGGCGGTGGCCGTGGCGGCCGGGGCGGCGGCGGCGGTGGTTTCAATCGCCGCGAGCCGCGCTGGTAGTCCGGCAACGGCTTAATCCCGTAGGGGATTGAATTCAAGACAATGGGCTGGCAGGGTCAGGTTGGGCCCGCCAGCCCATTGTGTTTACTTGGCGCGGGGGTGGGCCTGGTCGTAGACGCGCATCAGGTCGGTGAGGGAGAGTTGGGTGTATTTCTGGGTGGTGGAGAGCGAGGCGTGGCCGAGGAGTTCCTGGATGGCGCGGAGGTCGGCGCCAGCGCTGAGCAGGTGGGTGGCGTAGGCGTGGCGGAGGGAGTGGGGGTGGAGGCTGCCGTCGCCGGCGAGGGCGACGGCGTAGAGCTTGAGGATGCCGCGAGCGCCGCGGTCGGTGAGGCGGGCGCCGCGATGGTTGAGGAAGACGGCGGGTTCGCCCTCGCGCGGGCGGCGGGTGTCGAGCCACTTGTTCAGGGCGGCGAGAGCGCGGGCCGGGATGGGCACCTGCCGTTCCTTCTTGCGTTTGCCGCGGACGCGGACCCAGCCTTCGCGGGTGTCGAGGTCGGCGACGTTCATACCGCAGAGTTCGCTGATGCGGAGGCCGCAGCCGTAGAGGATTTCGAACAGGGCGAGGTCGCGTTCGGGGTGCGGGCGTTCGAGCTGGCGGGCGGCGATGGAGTCGATGAGGGTGTTGGTCTGCTCCTCGGTGGGGACGGTGGGGAGGGTCTTGGGGAGTTTGGGGGTGGTGAGGAGTCTGGCGCGATTGACCTGGATGCGGCCTTCGCGCACGAGGTGTTCGAAGAGGCCGCGGATGGCGGCGAGTTTGCGGCGGATGGTGACTTTCTGGAGGTTCTGGGCGTAGAGATCGGCGAGCCATTCGCGCAGCAGGAGTTGGTCGATACCGGCGGGCGCGGGCGGGGTGAGCCCGCCTCGGGAGAGGTAGGCGAGGAACTGGGTGAGGTCGGCCGAGTAGTTGCGGATGGTGTGGGGGGAGGCGTTCTCGCGGGCGAGCGCGGCGAGGTAGCGGTCCACGGCTTCGGCAAGCTCAGACATGGACCTCCAGGTGCGCGTCCATGGCGGCGATGGCGCGGCGGCAGATTTCGGCGTGGCGGGCTTTGCGGTCCTTGCGGAAGCGGGCCTGGGCTTCGTCGTCGAACGCGGGCAGCAGGTCGAAGGCGATGTTGGCGGGCTGGTAGTGGCGGGGGTCCGCGGCGGAGATGTAGTGGCAGAGCGAGCCGAGCGCGGTGGCGCGGGGCATGGGTTCGGGCTGATGGCCTTCGGCGAGGGCGGCGGCCCAGCGGCCGGCGAGCAGGCCCGTGGCGATGGATTCAACGTAGCCTTCCACGCCCGAGATCTGGCCGGCGAAGAAGACGCGCGCGTCGGTCTTCAATTGCAGGGTGGGCGTGAGGAGTTCGGGGCCGTTGATGTAGGTGTTGCGGTGCATCTGGCCGTAGCGCAGGAAGACGGCGTTCTCGAGGCCGGGGATCATCGAGAAGACGCGCTTCTGGGCGGGGAAGGTCATGTGGTTCTGAAAGCCGACCAGGTTGTAACTGCCGGCGCGCTGGTCCTCCTGGCGGAGTTGAACGACGGCGAAGGGGCGGCGGCCGGTGCGCGGGTCGGTGAGGCCGACGGGCTTCATGGGGCCGAAGCGGAGGGTGTCGGGGCCGCGGCGCGCGATCTCCTCGATGGGCAGGCAGGCTTCGAAGAAGGGGATGCGGCCTTGATGGATTTCCTGGTCCTCGGGAATATGCGCGGGAGCGCTTTCGGCGGCGAGCAGGGCTTCGACGAAGGCATAATATTCGTCGCGCGTGAAGGGGCAATTGAGATAGTCGGCGCTGCTGTCGAGGGATTTCTCATAGCGCGAGGCGGCGAAGGCGATGGCGCGGTTGACGGTGGCGGCATCGACGATGGGGCTGATGGAGTCGTAAAAATAGAGGCGTTCGCTGCCGGTGCGGCGGGCGATGTCGGCGGCGAGCGCGCCCGAGGTGAGCGGCCCGGTGGCGACGATGACGATGCCTTCGGCGGGGATCTCGCGGACTTCCTCGCGGCGGATGTCAATCAGGGGCTCGGATTCGAGCGCGGCGGTGACGGCGGCGGCGAAGCGGTCGCGGTCCACGGTGAGGGCGTGGCCGCCGGGCACGCGGGCTTCGGCGGCGGCGCGCATGGCGAGCGAGTCGAGGCGGCGGAGTTCGTGCTTGAGCAGCCAGGAGGCGGTGTTCTCAGCATCGCTCTTGAGCGAGTTCGAGCAGACGAGTTCGGCGAAGAGGGCCGTCTGGTGGGCGTTGGTGGACTTCGCCGGGCGCATTTCGGACAGCGTGCAGCGCAGGCCGGCGCGGGCAATCCGCCAGGCGGCTTCGGCGCCCGCGAGTCCGCCGCCGATTACGTGAATCATCGCCTCAGGCATGGATCATTTACCATTGTAGGTTCACCCCCGTTCGCCAGCCATGAGACTTATCAAACAACTTTCGCTTTTCGTGTTTTTGTGTATTGTGGGATTCGCGCAGGAGGCGATTCAGTACACGGTCCGGTTCCCGGCGCCGCACACGCATTACCTGGAGGTGGAGGCGTCGGTGCCGGCGGGCGCGCCGCGGGTGGAACTGTTCATGGCGGTGTGGACGCCGGGTTCGTACCTGGTGCGGGAGTACGCGCGCAACGTGGAGGCGTTCGAGGCGCGCACGGCGGCGGGCGCGCCGCTCAAATGGACCAAGTCCCGCAAGAACCGCTGGCTGATCGAGGCGGGCGGCGCGGCGCGCATCACGGTGCGCTACAAGGTGTATGCGCGCGAGAGCAGCGTGCAGGGCAACTGGGTGGACGCGGGCTTCGCCATGCTGAATGGCGCGCCGAACTTCATGACGGTGGTCAACGGAGAGAAGCGGCCCTATGAAGTGAAACTGGAACTGCCCGCCGCGTGGGCGAAGTCGATCAGCGGCATGAAGCGCAAGGCGGGCGAAGCGCACACCTATCTGGCGGAGGACTTCGACGAGCTGCTGGACTGCCCGATTTATGCGGGCAATGCGCCGATTCACGAGTTCGAGGTGATGGGCAAGCGGCATTACCTGGTGAACGAGGGCGAGGGTCCGATGTGGGATGGGCCTGCCTCGGCGCGCGATGTGAAGCGGGTTGTGGAGGAGTTCGCGCGGATGTTCGGCGGACTGCCCTATGACCACTACGTATTCTTCAATATGATCATCGAATCGGGCGGCGGACTGGAACACAAGAATTCGACATGGCTGAATGCCTCGCGGTGGGCTTATGGCAACGATGCGGATCCGGCGCCGCCGGGGACTGGCGGAGCGCGCGCGCCTTCACGCCACCGCTGGCTGAACCTGGTGAGCCACGAGTTTTTCCATACCTGGAATGTGAAGCGGCTGCGGCCCGCCGCCTTGGGGCCGTTTGACTACGAGAACGAAAACTACACAACCGATTTGTGGATGGCCGAGGGCTTCACTTCGTATTACGGGCCGCTGGCGTTGAAGCGCGCCGGGCTGGCGTCGCAAACGCGGCTGTTGACCGATATTTCTTCGGCGATCCATACGCTGCAAAACACGCCCGGGCGGCTGGTGCAATCGATGGAGGACTCCTCGTTCAACACCTGGATCAAGGCTTACCGGCCCAACGAGAATTCGGTCAACACGGCAATCAGCTACTACACGAAGGGCGAGGTGATCGGGTTCCTGCTGGATGCGAAGATCCGGAAGCTGACGCGGAATGCGAAGTCGCTGGACGATGCGATGGTGCTGGCGTACCAGCGGTATGGCGGGGAGCGTGGGTTCACGCCGCAGGAGTGGCGCGCGGTGTGTTCAGAAGTGGCGGGCGCGGACTTGACCGCATGGTTCGCGAAGGTGCTTGGCACGACAGAGGAACTGGACTACACCGAGGCGCTCGATTGGTACGGGCTGCGGCTGGTCGTTTCTGGTTTGCCGCCGACGACCGCTGGCTTGACCACGAGAATTGATTCCGGGCGGCTGGTAGTGACAACCGTGGAACGGGATACGCCGGGCTGGCATGCGGGGATCAACGTGGATGACGAGATCATCGCCATCAATGGGATTCGCGTCCGCGCGACCGAATGGCCCGCCCGATTACAACGTTACCCCGACGGCGCGAGATTGCAGATCCTCGTGGCACGGCGGGATGAATTGAAGGCCATCGAGATGCAGCTCTCGAGGCAGCGCGCGGGGGAGTCGGGATGGCGCCGTCACTCCTGGGTGCTCGAGGTGCGGCCGGATACGACGCGGGAGCAGCAGGGCAACCTGCGAGCCTGGCTACGTGAATAAGGAAACAAGGAGGACCCGGAATGTTTGGTCTGATTGGCAAAATGAGGTGCGTGCCAGGGCAGCGGGACGCCTTGATCGCGATCATGCTGGAGGGCACAAAGGCGATGCCCGGCTGCCTGAGCTACGTGGTGGCGAAAGACCCCGCGGAAGAGGACGCCATCTGGATCACCGAGGTTTGGGCCAGCGAGGCCGATCACGTGGCATCCCTCCAACTGCCTGCCGTGCAAGACGCGATCGCGAAGGGACGGCCGTTGATCGCCGGCTTCGGTGAGCGCTACACGACCGAGCCCGTGGGCGGCTACGGGCTATAGGCGGCTCCGGCCTTACGGCCGCTGCTCATGCTGGCGGCGGAGGAAGCCGGGGGAATCCATGGCCGGCTGCGGTCGAGGGTCGAGCGGGTCGCGGACATTGTCCGGCACGAGAACTTCGGGATCCGGAAGGATAGGCTCGTAAGGGGTGAAGTCGGGATTGTCACTGGTGAAGCAGTCGAGCAGGTCGGCGGCGGTGGCGTCGTACAGGTTCAGCGGCGGCAGGTTCAGCAGACGGAAGACGGTCTTCAGCAATCCGGGGAAACTCGAGTTGACCGTCGATACGTAACCCTTGCGCGCGTAGGGGCTGACGGCGACAAAGATGGTGCGGTGGGTGTCGATGTGATCCACGCCACCCTGCGCGTCGTCCTCGGTGATGAGGATGGCCATGTTCTTCCAGTAAGGGGTCTTCGAGAGAAACTCGACAATGCGGCCCAGAGCGTAGTCGTTATCGGCCATATAGGAGGCTTGAAACGGGTAGCCATCCTCGGGCCGGGGGCGCGCCAGATGGTCGTTCGGCAGATGCATGAAGATGAAGCGCGGAATCTCTTTGCCGGGCTTCAGGTACAGCTCTTCCATTTCGCTGATGAACTGCGTGGCGCGGTACTGGTCCGGGATGTTCATGTTGTAGCCGGGGTAGTTGCGCGACGTGTTGCGGAAGAGTGGATCAGGCATGGGCACGTTGGTGACGTAGGCTGAACCCGTCGGTTTCAGGCCGGGGCTTTGATCGACGCCGGCTAGTTCGAATCCTTCGCCGAAGTTGCGGAACGGTACGCCGTGGCGTTCGAAGTGGTGCCAGATGGCGCCGTTTTCCAGTTGGTCCTCGGGGTGGAGTGAGGAGTTTGACTGCGGATTCTGGAGGCGTCCGGGCGCGGTGGTGGGGAAACGGAAATCCTTTTGGCCGCCATAGGAGGCGAGGCGCGTGGTTTCGACCCACGCGTTCGGGTAGGAGCCGACCACCCAGTGGTGCCCGTCCACCGAAACCTCGGCATCGGCATAGAAATTGTCGGAGATGGCGAAGCGGTCGGCGAGGGCGTGGTGATTCGGCGCCACGCTATAAAACTTCTTGCCGGACTGCCGTATGCGCAGCGAACCGGGCGTCTGTTCAAGCCACGCCCGGTTGCCGAAGCGAGCAAGCTCCGGCGCGCCGCGCACACCGCCGCTCGCGCCGCGATAGCCGTACACCTCGTCGAAAGTTCGGTTTTCCTTAACGATCATGACGACGTACTTGATCTCGGGCGGCCCTTGGGCAGGCCCGCCCTCGGCGGGCAGGAATCCATTCAACGCCATCACCCGCTCGGTGAGAATCGGCAACGTGCGCGGCTGGGGCTCGCTGAACACGCTGAGCACGCCGCGGCTCAATTCGGCCTGGAACGTGGCGGCCAACGGCGCGGTGCGCGTGGCATTCGGTCCCGTGCCGAGCCCCTTGGCGCTGGCGGCAAACACCTGGCCGCGGTCGAGGGTGACGGCAGTGGGAAACCAGCCGGCGGCGAGATGGCCAATGAGCCGGTCGCGGCCGAGGTCCACCACGCCGACAGAATTGATGCCGGCTTCGGCGACATAAAGCCGTCCACCCGCGGGATCGAGCGCCATACCAAGCGGCAATATCCCACGGTAAGCTTCGAGCTTGGGGATGCGCAGTTCGATCTCGGTGCGGACTTCGAGGGTAGCGGCGTCGATCGCCGTGATGGAATCCTGGTTGCCGTTCGAGACGTAGATGGAGGTGGCGTTCGCCACTACCCCATTGGGGCTGGAACCACCCTGGCTCTGTGCCCCGAAGGGCTTGCCGGTGCGGACAAACTTGAGGAGTCGGGGCTGTTCCGGATTCTCGACATCGACAATGGCGAGCGAGTTGGACTCGGGCACATTGGGATCGCCGAGACCGGGGACGTCCACCGCGCCGCTTGGCGTTTGGACGCGCGTGCCCTTTTCGGATTCGGGCGAGGGGAAGCCGAAGGCGGGGAAGGGAATTCCTGTTTCAGCGGCGCGTTTCGCATCCGCGCCGGGCAGGGCGCTGTATTGGAACATGCCGATGTTGGTGACGTAGAGGCGGCGCTGGTCGGGCGAGAGGGCAAGCTTGAACGGCAGACGGCCCACCTTCACGTTGGCGATGAGCTTGCGCGTGCGGGTCTGGAAAATGGCGACGCGGAAGTTGGCCTGGTCGATGACGTAGAGCAACTGGCGTGTGGCATCGTAGGCGATATCGCCGGAATAGGCATCAGAGAAGCCGCCCTGGTTGAGGTCGAAGGAGCCGAGCAGACGGCCGGAAGGGATCTGGATGTGACGGACTCGGCCGGAGTTGCCTTCGGCGGCGAACAGGCGGGTGTTGTCCTCGAAGGCGAGGCCCATGAAAATGCTGCGCCAGTCGTCGTCTTCGCTTTCCGGCTCGGCGGGCTGCTTCCCCTGCCGGGCTTTCAATTGCCGCAGGGCCCACGGCGAGGCGCCCATGTCGAGGATGGTGAGCGAGTAGCGGCGGCGGCCGCCATCGGCGGTAACCGCGTACCGGCCATCTGGGGAGACCGCGAGGCCGAAGGCGCCGGAGCCGGTCGGAAACTGGCGCCCGAGCGGTTCCACCATGCGGCCGCCGGGAAGAATGGATTCAGCACCCACGCGGCGGCGGGCCTGGTTGGCGCCGGCGGGCGGGCGGAACTCTTGAGCGGCGAGGGTCAGCGTAAGAAAGGCAAAGAGCAGCAATCGCATGGGGGCAGTCCTCTTCAGGCTGTCAGAAGCCGGCAAGCACGTGCAAGGTTCATGGGGAGAGCACGCGGCGGCCCTCGATGCGGTAGCGGCCAGAAAGGATCTTGGCGATCGCCTGAGGATAGATGCGGTGCTCCTCGACGAGGATACGAGCGGCGAGGGTTTGCGCCGTGTCGGTGTCGAGGATGGGGACGACGGCTTGCGCGACGATGGGACCGGTGTCGAGGCCCGCGTCGACAAAGTGAACAGTACAGCCGGAGAACTTGACGCCGTAATCGAGCGCTTGCTGTTGAACGTCAAGTCCGGGAAAGGCCGGCAGCAGGGAGGGGTGGATATTCAGAATGCGGCCCGCGTAAGCCTCAAGCAGAGGCTGGCCCACGCGGCGCATGAAGCCGGCGAGGCATATGAGGTCGACGTTGAGCGGAGCGAGCAGCGCGACGGCCTGGCGGGCCCATTCGTCGGTGGCGACGCCCTGGGAAGGCAGGCATTGGTGGGGCAGGCCGAACGAGGCGGCCGTCTCAAGCGCCTTGGCATCCGCGCGGTTGGAGAGCACCAGGGCGAGTTCAGCTTGAAGCTTGCCCTCGCGTATGGCGCGGGCGATGGCCTCGAAGTTCGACCCACGTCCGGAGACGAAGATGGCAATACGCTTCATCGGTACACGACCCTTTCAGTAGAGCCGCGTTTCTGGCGGATGACGCGTCCGATCTCGTACCAGGGCTGCTTGAGGCGTTTCAAGGCGCGTGTGGCCTTCGGTGCCTTCGCTTCGGGCACCGCGAGAATCATGCCGATGCCGAGGTTGAAGGTGCGCCGCCAGTCGTCGATGGGGACGTTGCCAAGGCGGCGGAGGAGTTCGAAGACAGGCAGCACGGGCCAGGCGCCGGTCTGGATTTCAGCGGCGCATCCGGTGGGCAGGATCCGCGGGAGGTTGTCGGTGATGCCGCCGCCAGTGATGTGGGCGGCGCCGTCGAGCGTTCCGTTCTTCAGCAGCGCCTGGATGGGCTTGAGGTAGCTGCGGTGGACTTTCAGGAGCTCCTCGGCGGCGGTGGCGTCGAGTTCGGGGATGTAGGTGTTCACCTTGTAGCCGGCGACCTCGAAAAAGAGCTTCCGCGCCAGCGAGTAGCCATTGGTATGCAGACCCGTAGAGGGCAGGCCGAGCAGCACATGGCCGGGGGCGATGCGCTCGCCCGTCAGCAGGGCGCTCCGTTCCACCGCGCCGACGATGAAGCCGGCGAGGTCGTATTCGCCCGCGGAGTAGAGGCCGGGCATTTCGGCGGTCTCGCCGCCGATGAGGGAGCAGCCATTTTCGGCGCATGCCTTTGCAAGACCGGTGGCCACCTGTCCGGCCACGGCGGCCTCCAGCTTGCCCACCGCGAAGTAATCGAGGAAGAACAGCGGCAGCGCGCCCTGCACCGCAATGTCGTTGACACAGTGGTTCACCAGACACTGGCCGATGGTGTCGTGGCGGCCGGCCAGGAAGGCGACTTTCAACTTGGTGCCGACACCGTCGGCCGAGGAAATGAGAACCGGGCGCTTGTAGCCGGCCAGGCGGTAACCCGCGCCGAAGCTGCCGATGTCGGTGAGCACGCGGGGCGTGAAAGTCTTGCGGGCGGACTGTTTGATCAGGGCAACGGCGCGGTCGGCTTCGTCGATATTGACGCCCGCGTCCTTATAGCGAAGGGGACGTTGGTTTCGCATCGGGTCTTCCTCAGTTTAGAATGCGGAATACACCATGCGCCGAGCGAAGTTTCTCGTATTTGTCGGCCTCGGTCTGGCAGGCGCCGGGCTGGCGGCCGAAACGCCCTCACTGGTGGCGATCCGGGATGCGCGGATTGTCACCGTCAGCGGCGCGACTCTGGAAAAAGGAACGGTGGTGATCGCCAACGGACTGATCCGCGAGGTGGGGGCGAATGTGACGCCGCCCGCGGGAGCTTGGGTAATCGACGGCGCGGGCCTCACGGTGTACCCGGGGCTGATCGATGCGTTCAGCGAGTGGGGATTGGCCGCCGCGGCGACGAGATCGGAAGAGCGTCGTGTAGGGAAAGAGTGTAGATCTCGGTGG
>ERZ761609.1085-NODE-1085-length-26272-cov-26.041462_pt1 | contig 26272 bp, 26 predicted proteins | sample MGYA00511163_ERZ761609 | MGnify/ENA primary metagenome ERZ761609 (study PRJEB28899, sample SAMN02445070) | bioreactor sludge metagenome | biome: EBPR sludge | place: Australia: Brisbane, Thorneside Wastewater Treatment Plant | collected 2011-12-16 ... | reverse complement strand
CGCCTCGCCTGCCGACGCGGCCAGTTCCACCACCTCCCACTGTTCGAATGCGGTGGTGTCTTCGTGTGTGCTCATGCCGCCTCCTCTTCCGGGAATGGAATCGCCCCCTCTGCAGCCAGCCGCCGCAGGGTGGCGCCGGCATCGTCCTGCGCGGCCTGGATCGCGGTCACCGGCAAGCCGCCCAGGGTGTCGAGATCATCGCGCATGCGCTGTGCCACGGTCGGGCTCATCACCGCAGTGAGCGCGTCGAGCACCCGCCCGTCGCTGCCCTTCAGCGCATGCAGCAGGGTGCGGGCGCCGATATTGCGCAAAAAGGTCTTGCGGCCCGCTTCGGGCAGCCGCGCCAGGTCCTCGAACGCGAGATTGCGCACGCGCAGGCGCGCGGCCAGGCCTGCGTCGTTCCGATCGAGCTGGCTCAAGGCAGCGGCGGCGCTGCCCTCGCTCATCTGCCCCAGCAGGCTGGCAACCGCGGCTTCGCCTTGCGCCGGCGCGGCGGTTTCCAGGCCGGCCAGCCAGTCATCCAGCTCGCGCAGCATGTCGGGGCTGGGCGCCTCGCTGTGCGCCAGGTTCAACAAGGTGTCGGCGCGGGTCCTGGCGGGCAGCAGCTCGAGCACGGCGGCCGCGACGTCGCGCGGCAGGCGCATGACGACCACCGCGATCAGTTGCGGCGGCTGCGCCTCCAGCAGACCGGCGATTTCCGCCGGTTCGCGCCAGGCCAGCTTTTCCAGCGACAGCGCGCCCGCGGCGCCCAGCCGCTGCAGCATCGACTGCGCGCGCTCCGGGCTCAGCGCCAGCTTCAGCGTTTCGTCGAGAAAACGCCCGGTGTCCGCGGCGAAACCGGTCTGCTCGGCCGCTTCGGCCGCGTAATCGCGCAAAATGATGCGCACACGTTCGCGCGGCAGCATTTCCAGTTCACGCATGGCGCTGCCCAGGCGGCTCACTTCCAGCGGACTCAGGTAACGCAACACGGCCGCCGTGGCCTCCTCGCCCAGGGCGAGCAGCAGCGCGGCGGATTTTTCGATCCCGGCCTGGCTCATGCACGCATCCACAGCCTGATGACATCCGCCGCCACGCGCGGATCGGCCAGTACCTGGCTGCGGGTCGCATCCAGTTCGGCGTCGAAATCATCCGCCTGCATTTCGCTGGCGGGTGCCCGGCGGACACGCCGCCAGCCAGCCACGCCGAGCACGGCCAGGGTCGCCGCGGCAGCCGCCAGCGGCCATTGTGAAAAATGGAATGGACTCTCCGCATTCGGCAGCGGACTGGCCGGCTGCACCCGCGGGATCGGGCCGGGTGCCGGCGCTGGGGGAAGCGAAACGGCAACGTCGGCCTGCATCTTGGGCGCCACTGCAGGCAACGCATACACGCTCAGGTTGTCGCCGCGCGCCGGCAGCAGATCCAGCGCCTGGCGCGCCAGCTGCCCGGCACGCCTGAGTTCGCCGGCGCTGGCATCGAACGCCAGAATCACGATGGCATTGATCCGCTGGACGCGGCCTTCGGGAACGCGTGTGGTGCGCACGGTCTTCTCCAGCGGACGCGCCTGCCCGGCCACCACGACATTGCGCACGCGCTCGACCGTCTGCCGGGTTTCGCTGTCCGCCAGCGTTGCGGTCACCTGCACGCTGACACGGTCTGCGCCCAGCCAGGGCGTCAGCACGGCCAGCGCACGTCGCGCCAGATCCTGCTCCAGCGCCAGACGCTGCGTCTGGGCGGCTTCGGGGACCACGCCGCTCAGCACGACGCCGCGCGGATCGAACACCTGCACTTCGGCGCGCTTCAGGCGCGGCACGCTGGCGGCCACCAGCGTCTGGATCGTCGAGACCTGCCCGGCATCCAGCCGGGCGCCCGGACGCAGCCGTACCAGCACCGCAGCGGTGGCGGGCGGCGCATCGCGCAGGAACGGCGAGACCTTGGGCAGGGCGAGGTGGACCCGTGCCAGTTCGACCGTATCCAGCTTCTGGATCGAGCGCGCCAGGTCGATTTCGAGCGCGCGCTGATAGCGCTGCTGTTCCTGCAGCGACGAGGCGCCGAAGCGGGGAGAACGGTCGATCTCATCCTGCGCATCGGCATCGGTTCTGGGCAGACCCAATGCAGCCAGACGATAGCGTGCCGCATGTAGCTCTCCGGACGGCACTTCGATGGTGCCGTCCGCGGCGGACAGACGATAGGGGATGTCGAGTCGTTCGAGCGCGCCGATGACCTCGCCGCCCGCGCGGTCGGACAGCTGCGTGTACAGCACGCGGTAGGCCGGCGGGTTGAACCACAGATAGGCGGAAGCCAGCGCGGCCAGCGGCAGCAGCACCAGCAGGGCAAGCATGAAGCGGCGCAATGGGCTCGCGTCGGCAATCAGGTCGCGCAGACTGCTCAGCCAACCCGGCACTGCACGCACCTCGTCTGCGTTGTCGGGGTCACCGGGTTTGCCTCACGCTTGATGGGTTGGGTGGTCACCCGCGGAATTATAACCAGTCAGGCGCAGCCACAGCGCGCAACACCACCTGCACCTGCCCCGTTCGCTCACGGCTCTGGAACCACCAGATGCCGCCTTTCTTCACCGTCAGATCGCCCGCCTGCCCGGCCAGCAGTTGCATCGCCACCTGCCCCAGCGTGGGTTGATGGCCGACGACCAGTACCGGATAGGCCGCGTCCGGCCAACCCGCCGCGGCCAGCACGTCCGCAGCATTGGCGCCGGGCGCCAATGCCGGCACCTCTTGGTATTCACGCCCCAATGCCTGTGCGGTTTGCCGGGCGCGGGTGGCGGGACTGGTCAGAATGCGGATATCCGGCGGCAGCCGCGGATTAAGCCAGTCGGCCATGCGCGCCGCCTGCTTGCGGCCCCTGCCGGTCAGTTCGCGGGTGGCATCGGGGAGGGCGTCTTCCGCCTCGGTGTGCCGCCACAAAATCAGGTCCATTTTAGTTCCCTCACCATGCCCGGCCCCGAATCGTGAGCCACGCCTATTGTGCCGCAACCATGCTTACCGGAGATGACAATCCCGTGAGTGGCAGCCGCAGGGTGAAGCAGCTGAATGTTCCCGGTTCGCTTGCAAGCTCGACTGCGCCGCCGTGTTTTTCCGCCACGGTGCGCACGAAATACAGCCCCAGTCCGCTGCCCGTGTCTGTTCCGCAGTGCGGCTGATCGGCGCCGCCGCCTGCAACCTGCTGGATACGCGCCTCGAACGGGTCGTGCGGCAGCACCCTCGGCTGGGCATCGGCCACCGGCCCAGTTCCTGGCGCTGCCGCTTCAGTTCGTGGTCGAGAAAGCAGCCTGCGCCCTCCAGGCGTCGCCAGCTCCATGCGCCGAGCAGCGCCGCGCCGTGGATGCGTGCTATCAGCACGCTGCGCGATGGCGGCTTGACCATATAATCGTCGGCGCCGGCCTGGATCACCTGCACCACATCCTCCTCCGCGTCGCGCCCGGTCAGGAACAGCACCGGCGGCAGCGTGCCTTTCAGCTTGAGGCAGGCCATGACGTCGGGGCCGCTGATGTCGGGCAATATCTAGTCGAACAGGCACAGGTCGTAGCGTTCGCCGGAGAGCACGCGTATGCACTCGCGACCGGAACGGAACCAGCTCACGCTATGCCCGGCCTGTTCCAGCCATTCGATGATGTTGACGGCAAATGCCGCGTCGTCTTCCAGGAATGCGATTTTCATTGTCGGATACGATGACAGCCGGATGTCGGTATTCATGGAGCGCGGATTGTGGGTGGAAAAGCCAAAACAGGGCTAGTGGCAATCTACCAGCAGGGCGCCGTTTCCATGAAATTTTGCAAATGCTTTGCATTTGCGCCAAGCGCGTCGGCCGTGTCGGCCGCCTGTTGCGCCGCCAGCCAGCCGAGCACGAATTGCCCCATCGGTCCCGTGTCCACCCGGGCCTCGGCCAGCAAGCCCGAGGCCACCCGCGCATCGTTGGCGCGGCCCAGGCTGTCCTGTGCATCTCGCAGCACAGCCTGATAGCGTGCACCCCTGCCGCGGGCGAACAGTTCCTGGAAAAATTCGACCGCGTAGCGCTGGCGCTTGATGGCAATGCGCAGGGCGTGGCGCTGTTCCGGCTGCAGTTGCCCGAATTTGCGCGCACCGCGGACGATGGGGCGATGCCCCTTCTGCAATGCCCGGCGCGCCCACTTTTTCAATGGCGACAACTGGACGAAGCGCTGCGTTTCGGCGGCGGCGGCGCGCCAGCCGCGCTGCAGCAACCAGCGCTGGAATACCAGCAGCCACGCACCCGGGTGCGCCTGCGTGAGCGCCGTCCGCATGGCCGCCCGCACCCCGGCTCTGCGCGCCTCCAGTGCTTGCCAGCCGCGCTGCCAGGCGGCCGCATCGGCGTAATGCGGCACAATGGCCGGCAGGGTCTCGCTGCACAGCACGTCCCAGTCGCGTGCGGAACCGAAGGTGGCGGCCAGCGCGCGCAGCTCCGCCAGCAATGCATCCGGCACCGCGCACACCCGCCGGTATAGCCGCAGCGCCGCGCGCAGGCGCCGCAGCGCCACCCGCGCCTGGTGCACGTACTCGATATCGTCGGATGCCAGCACCCCCGGCAGATTGGCCTGGAACTGCGCCAGGCAGGCCTGGCAGATCGCGGCAAAGCCGTCTTCCACGCTCATTCCACTGTCCAGCGCCAGCGGCACAGATTTGGCCGGCGTTGCCTCCTCGCCACGCGCCAGGCGCACGCCCCGGTCGGCCTTGCTGTCATCCAGCGGCACGCAGTCGAACCGCCGCGCCCAGTCCTGCGCCAGTACAAACAAGATATCCGGTTGACCGGCCCGGAGTTCGAGCTCGATCTCGCAAATCGGCTGGCTGCGCCGGCCAGCGCGCACCTCGCCCACATCCAGCGCCACTTCGATTTCCGCGCCGCCACGACTGTCGATCAGCCAGGCCGTGCGGTTGAAGCGCGTTTCGAACACCACTTCCAGCTGTGCACGCAGTGCCTCCGGCACCAGCGCGCGCGCTTCGGGCGGAAATTTTTCCCAGTCCGGCTTGCTGCGGGATATCGCCATTTCGTATTCGGGACGACGCGACAGGCCGCCGTGCCGCTCGCCCTCGGTTTTCAGCGTTTGCAACCAGTGCCGCCCGGCCCGCCGCACCCTGACCGCCACGCCGAGTGCGCTCAGGGAAAAATCCGGCGTATCGAAATAACGCGTGACGAGTTCCTGCTGCACCGGTGCGTTGCGCTGCCGCGCCATCAGCTTCGTGAATGCCGCCACCCGCTGCGGTAGCAGCGCCAGCTTGAGCTCGATTTCGACCGGCTGCGATGTTGTCATATAACTGTCATGTCATGATTGAAACGGGCGCTTATCATTGAAGCTCATCCTCGATACTAAATCATGAACTCTCCCAGCCCCGACACTCTCATCAACCGCGAACTCGGCATCCTCGAGTTTCAGCGCCGCGTGCTGGCCCAGGCGGACGACCCTGGCATGCCTTTGCTGGAGCGGCTGAAGTTTCTCTGCATCTTTTCCAGCAACATGGACGAATTCTTCGAGGTGCGGGTGGCCGGGCTCAAGGAGCAGATCCGCGCCAACCTGACCCAGCTTTCGCCGGACGGCTTGACGCCGCGCCAGCAGTACCGGGCGGTATCCGAGACCGCGCACGCGCTGGTCGCCCGGCAGTACGAACTGTTCAACGAGGACATCATCCCCCTGCTGGCGGAACAGGATATCCACTTCTTCCGCCGCACGCACTGGAGCGAGACGCAGGCGATGTGGATCCGCGACTATTTTTTCCGCGAACTGATGCCGGTACTCACGCCGATCGGACTCGACCCTTCGCACCCCTTCCCGCGCGTGCTCAACAAGAGCCTCAACTTTGCTGTGGAGCTGTCGGGCCGCGATGCCTTCGGCCGCAATTCCGGCGCTGCGGTGGTGCAGGCGCCGCGCGCACTGCCACGCGTGATCCGGCTGCCGGAAGACGTCGCCGGCTGCGAATACGGCTTCGTCTTCCTGTCATCGGTCCTGCACGCCCACGTCGGCGAACTTTTCACCGGCATGACGGTGGAAGGCTGCTACCAGTTTCGCGTCACCCGTAACTCCGACCTGTTCGTCGACGAGGAGGAAACCAAGAACCTGCGCAAGGCGCTGCAGGGCGAACTGCCACAGCGGCATTTCGGCGCGGCAGTGCGGCTGGAAGTGGCCGACAACTGCTCGGCCTCGATGGCGGCTTTCCTGCTCGAACAATTCGAACTCGACGCCGATGCCCTCTACCAGGAGCGCGGCCCGGTCAACCTGGTACGGCTGATGCAGGTGCCCGACTGGGTCGACCGCCCCGACCTCAAGTTTCCCCCCTTCATCCCCGCCCTGCCGGCGCAGCTTGCCAAGGACACAGACATCTTCGCGCAGATCCGCAAGGGCGACATCCTGCTGCACCACCCATTCGAATCCTTCCAGCCGGTGATCGACTTCATCGAGCAGGCCGCCGCCGACCCCCACGTCGTCGCCATCCGCCAGACTGTCTACCGCACCGGCACCGATTCGCAGCTGATGCAGGCGCTGATCCATGCCGCGCAATCGGGCAAGGAAGTCACCGTGGTGGTCGAGCTGATGGCGCGTTTCGACGAGGAAGCCAATATCAACTGGGCCGCCCAGCTGGAAGAGGCCGGCGCCCATGTCGTCTACGGCGTGGTCGGCCACAAGACCCACGCCAAGCTCGCGCTCGTCGTCCGCCGCGAGGACGGTGGCCTGCGCCGCTACGCGCATCTGGGCACCGGCAACTACCATGCCCGCACTGCGCGCCTTTACACCGACTTCGGCCTGCTGACCGCCGACGAGGCGATGACCGCCGACGTCGGCAGCCTGTTCACCCAGATCACCGGGCTGGGCAAGGCCGGCAAGCTGAAGCGCCTGTGGCAGTCGCCGTTCACCCTGCACAGCGAGGTCGTCGCCGCGATCAACCACGAGGCCACGCTGGCCACCGCCGGCAAGCCCGCCGCCATCGTCGCCAAGATGAATGCCCTGCTCGAACCGCAGGTCATCGCCGCCCTCTACGCCGCCTCGCAGGCCGGGGTGAAGATCAACCTCATCATCCGTGGCGTGTGCGCGCTGAAACCGGGCATCACCGGCCTGTCGGAGAATATCCGCGTGCGCTCCATCGTCGGGCGCTTCCTCGAACACACGCGCATCTTCTATTTCAGGAACGGCGGCGACGAGCAGGTGTATCTGTCCTCCGCCGACTGGATGGACCGTAACTTCTTCCGCCGTATCGAAACCGGCTTTCCCATCCTCAACCCCAAGCTGAAAAAACGCGTCATCGCCGAGGGCCTCAAGCCCTACCTGCGCGACAATGTGCAAACCTGGGAGATGCAGCCGGACGGCAGCTACCGCCGTCGCACCAGGCGCCGCGCCAAGGCCTACAACGCACAGGACGAGCTGCTGGCGCTGCTGTCCGACAAAAAGTGATTGCGGCGGCGGGACTTGAAACCCGCCACCGCCGCCCTCATTTCCCGTTCCACCTTATGTGTATTTGACGGGAGATAAAGGCATGTCCGCCACCAAAGAAACCCTCGGCTTCCAGGCCGAAGTCAAACAGCTGCTGCAGCTGATGATCCATTCCTTGTATTCCAACAAGGACATCTTCCTGCGCGAACTGATTTCCAACGCCTCCGACGCCGCCGACAAGCTGCGCTTCGAGGGACTGTCGGATGGCGCGCTGTTCGAGAACGACCCCGAGCTCAAGATCCGCATCGCCTTCGACCGCGAAGCGCGCACGCTGACGATTTCCGACAACGGCATCGGCATGAGCCGGCAGGAAGTCATCGAGCACATCGGCACCATTGCAAAATCCGGCACCCGCGAATTCTTCAGCCAGCTCTCCGGCGACCAGAAGAAGGACGCCGCGCTAATCGGCCAGTTCGGCGTCGGCTTCTACTCCGCCTTCATCGTCGCCGACCGCGTCACCCTCACCACCCGCCGCGCCGGGCTCACCGCCGAGCACGGCGTGCGCTGGGAATCCGAAGGCGCCGGCGACTACACCCTGGAAACGGTGGAGAAGCCCACGCGCGGCACCGAGATCGTGCTGCATCTGCGCGAAGGCGAGGACGAGTTCCTCTCCGACTACAAGATCAAGTCGGTCATCCGCACCTATTCCGACCACATCACCCTGCCCATCGTGATGAAGAAGACCGAATGGAAGGACGGCGTGGAAACGCCGACCGACGAGGACGAAACCGTCAACAAGGCCTCCGCCCTGTGGGCGCGCGCCAAGAAGGACGTCACCGACGACGAGTACAACGAGTTCTACAAGCACGTCGCCCACGACTTCGAGCCGCCGCTCGCCTGGTCGCACAACCGCGTCGAGGGCAAGCAGGAATACATCTCGCTGCTCTACGTGCCGTCGCACGCGCCGTTCGACCTCTACGACCGCGAGAAGCGCCACGGCATCAAGCTCTACGTGCGCCGCGTCTTCATCATGGACGACGCCGAGCAGCTGATGCCGGCCTATCTCAGATTCGTCCGCGGCGTGATCGACTCGGCCGACCTGCCGCTGAACGTCTCGCGCGAAATCCTGCAGTCGAGCCGCGACATCGATGCCATCAAGAATGGCTCGGTGAAGAAGGTGCTAGGCCTGCTGGAAGACCTGGCCGAGAACCAGCCCGAGAAATACGTCGAATTCTGGAAGCAGTTCGGCAAGGTCATGAAGGAAGGCCCCGGCGAGGACTACGCGAACAAGGAGAAGATCGCCGCCCTGCTCCGCTTCGCCTCCACACACACCGACAGCGACGCCCAGGTGGTGTCGCTGAAGGACTACATCGGCCGCATGAAGGAAGGCCAGACCGCGATCTACTACATCACCGCCGACAGCTTCGCCGCCGCCCAGCACAGCCCGCACCTCGAAATCTTCCGCAAGAAAGGCATCGAAGTGCTGCTGCTGTCCGAACGCGTCGACGAATGGCTGACCGGCAACCTGCACGAGTTCGACGGCAAACCCTTGAAGTCCGTCGCCAAGGGCGGGCTGGATCTGGGCGCGCTGGAAGACGAAGCCGAGAAGACCGCGCAGAAGGAAGCCGAAGACGCCATGAAGCCGCTGGTCGAGCGCATCAAGACCACCCTCGGCGAACGCGTCAAGGACGTCCGCGTCACGCATCGGCTGACCGACTCGCCCGCCTGCCTCGTCACCGGCGAAGGCGACATGAGCGCCAACCTCGAACGCCTGCTGAAGGCCGCCGGGCAGGCCGCGCCCAGCGTCAAGCCCACGCTGGAGATCAACCCGACCCATGCCCTGGTCACGCGCCTCGACAGCGAATCCGACGAAGCCCGCTTCGCCGACTGGGCCAACCTGCTGTTCGAGCAGGCGCTATTGGCCGAAGGCGGCCAGCTCGACGACCCGGCGAGCTTCGTGCGGCGGCTGAATGGGTTGCTGGCGATGCTGCCGGGTTGATAAAGGTTAAAGGCCGTTCGTGTTGAGCCCGTCGAAACACGAATGGCCTTATCTGTTGTTCGAAGCGCGATTGAGTGATCAATCGCGCTTTTTGTTGCCTTGGCTTTTCCAGGATGTTGCGCCATCACTCGAATGCTGCAATCCTTCTCGCCAATCCATACTTACAAAAAATGAGGAGTCTGCTTTGACAATACTTCAAGAAATCCTGAATTGGTCACAGGGACTTCCGACATGGCAAAGCGATGCCATCGCACGCCTTTTGGCAAAGCAGACCCTTACAGCCGACGATCTGGATGATCTGTATGCATTGCTCAAAGTGGCGCATGGCATCCCCGACCCTAAGGACCGCCAACCGAAGCCGCTCACAGCCGACCAAATTCCGGCACCGGTGATCGCTGCGACACACGTCCAGTTGCGCGCCATGAAAAATCTGCGGCACGTCAACGCAATTGCCGAGAATCAACAGCTGCCATTTGGCGCGACCGGACTGACAGTCATCTACGGCGACAACGGTTCTGGAAAGTCTGGATACTCGCGCGTGCTCAAGCGCGCTTGCCGGGCGCGCGACCAGATGGAAGCCATCCACCCGAATGCCAATTTGCCTGCCGACAAGGCAGGTTCTGCCGAAGCAACGTTCGAAATTGTGGTCAACAGTACTGCACAGGACGTGCATTGGTGCCATGGGAAGGCTGCGCCTCCTGAGCTGTCGTCGCTCGCAATCTTTGACTCGCGCTGCGCTCGTGCTTACCTCGACAGCGAGGATGATTTTTCCTACGTACCCTACGGACTCGATGTTTTCGAGGGGCTCGCGAAGGTCTGCAAACAGTTAAAGACGCTGATCGACACCGAACATGCCCAGTCGGCCCCGGACCTGACGGTATTCACACCGCTGCAGGGTGATACGGCTGTTGGCAAGTTAATCTCAGCGCTCTCTGCCAAAACGACAAAGGATCAAATTGAAGCGTTGGCGATATTGACTCCGGAAGAAATAGATCAGCACGCCGAGTTGGACAAGAGCCTGAAAGAGAATAACCCGAAGGAGAAAGCTGCCCAGTTGCGTTTGCGCTCGCGCCGCATCGCCGCTATTGCCGCGAACGCGTTTAACAAGGCGGCGCTGGTAGATCAAACGGTGGTGGCCAAGTTGCACGGCCTAGCGGATGGCTATCGCACAGCACAGGCGGCGGCCGCTCTTGCTGCCAAGCAGTTTAAGGAAAGCGAGAACCTGCTCCCAGGCACCGGTGGCGAGGTATGGCGCGAACTGTTCGACGCTGCCCGAAAGTTTGCGATTGAATCCCACCCGGATAAGGTATTCCCCACACTGGGTGCGGATGCGCCTTGCCCACTATGCCAACAACCTCTCGCCGAGGGTGCTGCGCGCTTGGGGCGTTTCGAGGCGTTCATCCAACAGGAAGCGGAAAAAACTTCACAGGAGCGCCGTACTGCGCTGTACGCTGAATACAAACCGCTGGCCGCGCAAGCCCTGACATTGAGTCTCGACGACATGACCTACGGCGAGATTGAAATGCTGGATCAACAGCTCGCCGTGGATACTCGCGCCTTCGAGCAATGGTTGACCGTGCGCCAAGATGCCATCAAGGCTGCTGTGGTATCCCATCAGTGGGATGGGCTAATCCAGGAACAGGCCAATCCGGCGCCTCGCCTTCAGGCGCTGGCCGACAAACTGAATCTTGAGGCAGAAACTTTAGAAAAGGCTTCAGACGAAAAAGCTCGTGCCGCGCTACAAAAGCAATTCGTCGAACTCGATGCACGGGTGCGGCTGAGCCAAGTCAAAGATGCCGTTGTCGCTGCAGTGTCCCGACTCGATCACCAAGCCAAGCTCGCGCGATGCTTGTCGGCCATCAAGACGCATGCCATTTCGCTGAAGGCATCGGAACTGGCCGAAAAGGTGGTATCGAAGGAACTGGCCGAAGCGCTCAACCGCGAATACAAGGCGCTGGGGGTCGGTACACTTCACGTTTCGCTACAGAGCCGTTCGGACAAAGGTAAGGCCCTGCATAAGCTCAAACTGGAACTGCCGCAGAGCCGCAGTCCTGGCGACATCCTCAGTGAGGGAGAGCAACGGGCCATCGCCATTGGCTCATTCCTTGCCGAAGTCGGCTTGATCGGCGGCAAGGGTGGGATCGTGTTCGATGATCCGGTTTCTTCGCTTGATCATCGTCGGCGTGAACGCGTTGCGAAACGCCTAGTGGTTGAGGCTGCGCAACGTCAGGTCATTGTGTTCACCCACGACATCTATTTCCTTTGCCTCCTCGCGGAGGAAGCCGAGTCAGCCGATGTGCCGATCGCCACGCAGAGCCTGACTCGGCGCACCGAAGGCTATGGTATCGCCAATCCGGACCTGCCGTTCGAGGGCAAGAACGCGGGCAAGCGCATCGGAGCGCTGAAGGCCCAGCACCAGATCATTGCCAAGCTGCACAAGGACGGCGAGGAACTTGAACACCGGAAGCAAACCGTCGATGCGTACTTCCATCTGCGCATGGCGTGGGAACGGACTGTCGAGGAAGTGCTTCTGCGCCGGGTGGTCTTGCGCTTCCGCAAAGGCGTCGAAACGCAGCGGCTGGCTGAGGTCATCGTCGATGACAACGACTATGCTCAGGTTGATGCTGGCATGTCGAAGTGCTCGAATTACGCACACGACAAAGCGCAGATGGGCGGAGTGGCCGTCCCTGAGCCAGATGAACTGCTCGCTGACATCATGGCGCTAGACAATTGGCGGACTAGCATCGAGCAGAGAAGCAAAATCACTGCACAACAACGCAAAGCGTGAAGCAACGGAGCCAAAAACAATAGGGGACAGACCACGGTTTCCGCGCCATCTGCACAAACAAATGGAGCCAAACTCCACTAACAACCAGTCGGAATAACCAACCGTGCTAACAACCGTCATCATAATAAATGGGGTCAGACTCCATTTTTCCTGTTCTGCTGCTGTCCGACCGCGTCGACGAGTGGCTGACCGGCAACCTTACGCACCTGAAAAGGTAGCTGCTTAACATCGGGCGCCACGATCCTGATCTCTATGTCTATTAATAAGTAGACACCTTATGGGGACTTGATATGAAGATGAAGCAACGAATTAGACAGATCAAAGAAATCCTTGATCATCCTGCAAACCGTGCCCATCGCCTCGCGGCCTTCATCAAATATCTCAAGTGGAATGTGGGGCGGCGTCTTTTGGATCAGGCGGACTACGCAATCCGCATCACACCATCTGCGCAGCTTATTCTCTCGAACCGCGAGAACTACGCAACCTTGGCATACACGTGCGGTCTGTATGACTTCGAAGACATGCAGTTCCTCGCCCACTACCTGCGGCCTGGCGACGTATTCGGCGACTTCGGGGCCAACGTCGGGGTGTATAGTGTTCTTGCCGGGTCCGTCGGCGCGACAGTACTGGCGGTTGAGCCCGTGCCCGATAGCTACGTACGGCTTCAGGGAAATCTGCTCCTGAATAGCGTGACGGGACGCGCAATCCAGTGTGGCCTGTCCGACTCCAGCGGCACACTCCGATTCACCGCTACCCTCGGTGGCCTGAACCATGTCGCAAGACCCAAGGATGCAGAGGCAATAGAAGTCGACGTCATCACCGGCGATGAACTCGTGGCAACAACCGGCCTCGCGCCGCAAGTCGTGAAGATCGATGTCGAGGGATTCGAGTTACCCCTTTTGCGAGGCAGTTCCGGCCTTCTATCCAAAACCGCAGCGGTCATCATCGAACTCAATGGCAGCGGCAAGGCTTACGGTCACTCGGACGGCGAGGTTCATAATCTGCTTATCGATGCGGGGTTCGGCTGCTTCGACTATCTACCGGATTCGTGCGAACTCCGGGCGCGGAGCGACTATCACCGCGAGCGATTCAATTCGCTGTACATCAGTCTTGCCAGGCTTGACGAAGTCCGCTCGCGGATTCGCGCCTCCCCGCGCTGCGGGTAGCTCGCCATTGCAGCAGACCCGATGACCGAGAGGCGATGGGGAAGCGAGGGGACGTCGTCGCGACCGCGAATCCAGCGCTTTGCAGAAGCGCATACGTCCGGCTTCTCGGCGGCATCGGCGGGCGGCGCACCGTGCGGCAGACCACGAATTCAGGCTCGGCCGGCACTGCCAATTGGCGGGGGAAAGCCGCGGTCTGCCGCTGATCGAACGGAGATGCGGCCACCGCGAATCGGCCGCCGCGCTCATCACCTGTCTTTGCAATAGACAAACACCGTGCTTGGATTGCAGCGGAAAGTGCCTCTGTCCGGTACATAGTTGACGCCGAGGCTCGCTGGAATATCGCGGTTGGGCGCATCGCGGTCGGTGGGATGGATGCCGAAACCGCAACCGTAGGCGCGGTAGCCCGCGACCATGCCGAGGTCCCGGACGTTGTTTCCTCCGCATGCCTGACGCACGGCCACGTTGCCGGACTGGGTGTCGAGCACGCCGCTCACGTTCTGCAGCGGGCCTCTGCAAAGCCATGCCTTGCCGCCGTTTTTGGGCGGCTCGCACAGGGTGATGCCTTCCCGGTAGATAACCGGCCGGTTGCGCGCTTCTTCCTCCTGCTGCTTCAGCGCCTCTTCCAGCTGTTTGCTGCGCGCGAGCATTGCCTCGTCCGCCCGCTGCCGCTGGGCGGTTTCTTCCCGCCGGCGGCGCTCGGTGTCGGCTTCCTGCTGCCGTTTGCGCTCGGCCTCGGCGGCTTCGCGGCGGCGAGCTTCTTCCGCGCGCCGCTGTTGCTGCTGCTGTGCCAACTGCTGTGCCTCGGCATTGCGCTGAACCCCTTGCTGCTGTTGCCGTGTCTGTTGCTGGGCGCGCTGCTGCCGCTCGACATCCTGTTGCGCCTGCAATTGGCGCGCCCGCTCCATGTCGGCGGCCTGCTGACGCTCCTCTGCGGCGGCCCGCTGACGCAAGGCTTCGGCAGCGCGCTCGCGCTCCCGCTGCAGGCGTTGGCGATCGGCCTCGGCTTGCTGCTTCAGGGTTTCGTTGGTGGCGACCAGCGCCGAGTTCACCACCGTCAACGCAGTGTTGAAGGCCTCCTGCCGTTCCCGCTTTCTCTGCCGCGCCTCGTGCTCGCGTTGCGCTTTGGCTTCCTTTGCCTCGGCGACCAGGCGCGGGACTTCGTCGCCGCTCACCATGACCATGCTGCCCGTGTAAGCACCGTCCGAGTACTCGAAGCCACCATCGGCCGTCCTGGCAAAGGACATGCGCCATCCAAATATGCCTTTGGTTTCCAGCGTGATCGAGCGATCGCCGTCAAGGGTGACGTCGGCTTTCCATGAGCCCCACAGGCTGGGTTCTGCGTTCAGCTTCCCTGTCCCGGGGGATCGTGCGACGTGATGGACTTCCACGTGGTCAGCGGCAAGACTGTGCGTACGCACGTACATCGCGTCTCCCGGCACGATCCAGTCGAAGCGCATGAGACGCTTGAATTTGTCGTCGACCAGGCGCCAGTGCTTGCCTGCAAGATCCACGTAGGCGCCCCAGATTTCGCCTGGTCGCTGCCGACCGCCACGTGTCGCGTCATCGCTCCCGGCGAGATACAGTGTCGTCAGCATGGTATTCCCCGGGGGGACGAGAAAATGCTCCAGGCGTGACGGGCTCGGCAGAGACATGGTGTAAAGCCGCTGGTCCAGGATGAGCCCCGGCTTTAACAACTGGATTGAGCCATCCGCCCTGATTTTTCCCGTGAGCGTCCGCGTCCCGGCCACCTCTCTATCCAGGCTGAGGACAAGGCTGCCGGGTTTCTCTCCACGCCGGATCGTCGCAACAAGTTGCTGCTGGCCTGCATAGTCCCCTCGCTCCGCGCCGTAGGTCCACGTCTCGACGAGTTCTTCACCCGGCTTGGTCCAGCGGATCGATACGTTGCTGGCACCCCGCCAGTCCTTGCCCACGATGCTCGCGTAGACGCCCCAGTCCGCCGCCAGGGGCGAAACCGGCTCGGCCGCAGCGGCGGCGGGAGCAGTCCCGGCCGCCTGGCTTGCCTCTTCGGTTTTCGTCGCAGGGCCTCCGCTTGCACTCGTTCCTGCCTGCGCCGCTGCCGACGCCACACGCGGATCATTAAGCTTGGCGCCGGACTGGCTCTGGAAGCGCCAGACATCCTTGATGCCGGCCACCTCCGAGTCCTTCAGGTCGACATAGTGCTGCTCCCACACGCCATCCCGCGGCGCGACCACGTGCATGGGCCATTTGAAGAAGCCGTTGCAGACGAACAGCACGCTGCCGTCTGGCCGCACCGTGCCGGTGCGATTGGCGCAGACGCCGTTGGTCGCGGCAAGGCGCAGTTCGCCGGGCCGATCGCCGCGGGTGATGACATGCGTCATCGGCCGGTATTGATTGTCGGTCGGCTCCCAGCGCTCGATCAGCGCGACCCCGGCTTCGCGCCACTCGACCGTGATTCGCCAGTTCGTCCCGAAGTTGCCGCCCTGGCGGTTGCCGCCGCGCCAGGTCGTTCCCGCCAGGCTGGCGTAGATCCCCCATTCCTGCGGGCTTGCAAGAGGCGTCTCGGCGTATGCCGGAGCCGCGAAGACGAGCCATCCGAAAGTCAGCAGGGAGAGGGATCGGATCACCTGATTCTTCTTCATGGATACGAATATTCGTTGTTTATTGTGCCAGGGGAGTATATGACGGAACCGCGCACCAGCGGCCGGGGCGTGATGCAGGCGGATCTCGCCAAGAGGCGGTTCCGCTGCCCTTTCGCATGAAACGACAGGAAACCGTGCACGGTTTCCGCGCCATGCGTTCACGGCCTTCCTTTTAGTCGGCAGCTCAGGCTTTCAACCCAAAAATCACCGGGCGCCGCGGTAAACTGCAGCCGCATGAAAACCCTCTACTCTCTGATCGAATCCCCCTTCCCGCCCGATTTCAGCGCGCTGTACCAGAAACTCGGCATCGACGCGCAGCGGTTCGACTCGGCGCGCAATCTGCACCGTACCTTGCAGAAGCAGCCGCCCGATTTCTTCATCGGCGAGTTCGTCTACGGCTGGGGCAATAATTATGCGGGGGCGAACGTCTCCAATCTGGACGTGACGATCCGCACCCTGCAGCGTTTCGCGCCGCAGGCGAAGGTGATCGTGTTCATGCATCCGCGGGAAGCAGACCATATCGGCAAGCTGCTGGAGTTGTTCCCTGTCCATGCCGTGCTGGCCTACCCGGTGACCGAGCAGGCGATGCAGGCAGCCCTGCAAACGCCGGCGTGAGCCCGGCCTTGGTCCGGAATCCTGGTTGAATAGTCATGCGCTATCAGGGAAAAATTGCCGACTGGAAGGACGACAAGGGCTTCGGGTTCATCACGCCGAACGGCGGCGGCGAGCGCGTCTTCGTCCACATCAAGTCGTTCTCGAACCGGCAGATGCGGCCTGCGGGGAACGAGCTTGTGACCTACGAACTCACTCACGACGCCAAGGGGCGCCCACAAGCCGGGAACGTGGCCTTCGTCGGCAGGCAAGCGGCGCCGCCCGGCCCGCCGGGCCGGAGCACGTTCCCACTTATCTTGGCTGCGGCCTTTCTCGCCTTCGTCGCCGCACTGGCCCTTGCGGGTAGATTGCCGGCCGCAGTCGCCGGGGTCTATCTGATTGCCAGCCTTGTCGCATTTGTCGCGTACGCGCTCGACAAGTCGGCTGCACGAAACGGCCAGAGGCGTACCCCGGAAAGCACCCTGCATCTGTTTGCCCTGGCAGGCGGCTGGCCGGGCGCGTTGCTTGCGCAAAGACTGCTTCGCCACAAGTCCAGCAAGCAATCCTTTCAATTCGTGTTCTGGGTCACGGTCGTTCTCAATGGCTGCGCCCTCGCCTGGTTCCACTCAAGCTCGGGCGCCGAGGCGCTGCGTTCCATGCTGGGCGCGACATGAGCATCGGCCCGTTCCAGATGCTGACCTGCCCGCTGGACGGCGCGCCCTTGCATTGCACGGGTTCTGCCTGGACCTGCGCGTCCGGCCACAGTTTCGACATCGCCAGCCAGGGCTACACGAATCTGTTGCCGGTGCAGCACAAGCGCTCGCGCGATCCGGGCGACAGCAAGGAGATGGTCGCGGCGCGGCGGCGCTTTCTCGCGGCGGGCTTCTACCGGCCGATTGCCGCTGCGGTGGGCCGGGCCGCGCTGGCCGATCTACCCGCAGACGCGACGATCAGCTGTCTCGATGCCGGATGCGGCGAAGGCTACTACCTGCGCCAGCTTGCCGCAGCAGCGGGGGATGAACACACGCTGGCGCTGCTGGGGCTGGATATTTCCAAATGGGCCGTGCTGGCGGCGGCGAAGCAGGACAAGCGGCCCAGTTGGGTGGTGGGCAGCAATGCCAAGCTGCCGGTGCTGCCGGGCACGCTGGACCGGCTGCTGTGCATGTTCGGCTTCCCCGTTTATCCCGAGTTTGCGCGGGTGTTGAAGCCGGGCGGGCTGCTGCTGCAGGTCGATGCCGGGCCCGATCATCTGCGCGAGCTGCGCGAGATCATCTACCCCAGCCTGAAGCCGGAACGCCCCGACGTGATGCCAACTCCGGCAGGCTTCCGCCGCCTGCCGACGCAAACGCTCGGCTTCCCGATAGAGCTGACTCATGCCGGGCAGATTGCCGACCTGCTGGCGATGACGCCGCATCTCCACCGCGCCAGCGCCGAGGGCCGCGCCAAGGCCGCTGCGCTGACGGCGCTGTCGCTCAGCGTGGAGGTTCGCCTGACCTGCTTCGAACGGGATCCGGACTAAGCCGAGGGCTCACCCTGGCCCCGTTTTTTATTTTAGGTTTAAGATATCGAACTCCTAATATCCCCTGCTGACCGCAGCCTGATTCATGAAGCGATGGAACCTGAAATACCCCCGCCGATTCGACCTCGGCTCGGACGAGGACTACCTGAGATGGCGCGACGAGAAGCTGGCGGCCTATCCCAGGAATATCGGCGAGCTGGTCGTCGAACTGGGCGACATGACCGCGCCGACTGCTGCCGAGAAGAGCAGGATCCTGGAAACGGTGGAACGGGCCAACATGTGCATTTACACGGCCGGGGCCGCCGAACTGGAAATGGCTTCCCTGCTGGCCCTGGGCAGGCAGCTCGGCGTCAGCCGCACCGACAAGTCGGCGCGCCATGCGCAGTCCGACGAACTGACCGATTCGGGCATCCTGAACCGGGCCGTGCCGTTCTCCACGCGGCACTGCAACTGGCACACCGACGCCACGTATTACGGGTCGGGCAACCCCATCCAGGCGCTGTTCCTGCTGTGCAAACGCCCCGCGGTCGAAGGCGGCAGCAACAAGGTCCTCGACCACGAAGTGCTCTACATTCACCTGAGGGACACCTATCCCGGCGCCCTTGAGGTATTGATGAACAGGGACTGCTTCAATTACCGCAATCCCGCCACCGGCGAGATCGACCCGCGCCGCGGCGGGAAGGTTTTCTGGACCAACGCCGACGGCCATCTGTGCCACCGTTTTTCCTTCAGGAAAACGGATATGGCCTGGTCCGGGGACGCCGATGTCGCCGCTGCCAGGAAAGTGCTGGAATCCCTGATTTCGGGCGAACCGGCGCAGGTCATCGAAGGCCGGCTGGAATCCGGAATGGGCCTGATTTCGAACAACGTGCTGCATACCCGGGAAAGGCTGGTGGACAGCGACGACGCGGCGCAAAAGCGGCTGCTCTTCCGCGCCCGCTTCCATGACAGGGTCGATCCCGACCGCCCGGCTTGAGCGGACAGGTCTTCGGGCAACCCGCCTCGTCCGCGGGCTTCGCCGCATCCTTCCCTTAAGGAATCCCTAAGCATCGTGCGCAATGCTGCGCCTGTCGATCTTACGCAAAGGGAAAATGATGCTCGCGAACGGGAAGTCTTCTGCAAGCCGCTACCGCGCTCCTTCCATCGGTATCCACTGGCTGATGCTGCTGCTGTTCGTCGCCGTGTACGGAAGCATCGAATTGCGGCAATTGTTCGAAAAAGGCAGCGATCCCCGCGAGGCGCTGAAGACCTGGCATTTCATGCTCGGCATGCTGGCGTTCGCGCTGGTCTGGCTGCGGCTGGCGGTACGCCTGTCCGGCCCTGCGCCCGCCATCCGTCCGGAGCCGCCGAGGCTGCAACAACTATCTTCCAGGCTGCTGCATCTGGCGCTGTACGTGCTGATGATCGGCATGCCGTTGACCGGCTGGCTGGTGCTCAGTGCCGCCGGCAAGCCGATCCCGTTCTTCGGCCTGGAACTACCGGCGCTGATCGGCGAAAACAAGGCCCTGGCAAAACAGCTCAAGGGACTGCATGAAGCCGTCGGTACAACAGGCTATGTTCTCATCGGTGGCCATGTGGTGGCCGCCTTGTATCATCACTACATCAAGCGCGACGACACGCTGAGGCGCATGCTTCCCGAGCGGGACTAAGCCCGCTCGCCGCAGGCCGCACTGAAGCAAACATCAGGATCGCGTTTATCATTCACAGCATGACCAGCAACCAACCGATCAGGCTCGACGCCGCGCATTTCGACAACAAGGCCCGCCAATGGGACGACAACCCGGTATTCCGGGAGCGCGGGCAAAAGATCGCCCAGGCCATCCGGGAAAGCGTGCCCTTGCATCGCCGCATGAGCGCCCTCGACTATGGCTGCGGCACGGGCCTGCTATCGTTTCCGCTCAAGGATGAGCTCGGCGCAATCCTGCTGGCGGACAGCTCGGCCGGCATGCTCGACGTGGTGGCGGAGAAGATCGCCACGCAGGGGGTGACGAACATGACGCCGCTGAAGCTGGACCTGCTCGCCGACCCCGCCCCGGCGCAAAAATTCGATCTCATCGTCACCTCGATGACGCTGCATCACGTGCCGGACACCGACCACATCCTGCGCATCTTCCACGATCTGCTGCAGCCCGGCGGCTATCTGTGCATCGCCGACCTGGATCGGGAAGACGGCTCGTTTCACGGCCCGGATGTCGACGTGCTCCATGGCTTCGACCGCGCCGACCTGAGCCTGCGCGCCGCGCAGGCCGGTTTTGCCGGCATGCAGTTCCAGACCGTGTTCAGCATCGCCAAGGAAAACGCGGGCGAGGCGCGGGACTATCCGGTGTTCCTGATGACGGCACGGCGCGCCGCGGCATAGCGGGCGCCGCGGCGCGCCTCCGCTTGCCACGCGGTGACGCGGGCGTTTATTCTCGTTGCCTTGCAACAAGGCAGCGGGGATTGCCGATGGGCTTCGAATACATGTTTTTCGACGCGGCGCTGCGCGACCGTTTCGTGACGTTCGCGGCGGAGCGCGGCACCGCGAGCACGATGCGGCCGGACACGATCGCGGGTTTTGTCGTCGAGCTGCCGGACGGACTGGCCGCCGAACGGCAGGAGGCCGTCGAGGCCGAGTACGAATCGATCATGGACGAACAGATGCTGCGCGCCGAAGCGGACGCGGAACTGGTCGGTCGCCACGCTGCCGGCGTCACGCTGACGCTGGCGGACGGCACGACCCGCAGCGTCCGCATCCCCCCGCCGATTGCGCGCCGCCTTCTCGAACACTTCACCCCCGGCGAAGTCCACGAGATCGCCAGCGCCATTGCGCAAGGCCTCGAAAACCCGGTCGACGGGCCGCTCTGCCGCAAGCCGCCCGAATAACGGCGCCGGCGCGGACATAAACAAACGGAACGGAACGGACAGGGTGCGGGCTGGCCCCGTTTTCCATCAGAAGATGAACATCCATGGCGCACACCGGCAAACGGGCTGAATTGAAGAATCTGCTGCGCACGGAACTGCGTCATCTGACGGCCATCAATCCCAGCGACCGGCTATGGCAGATGCCGTTCGCCGCAGCGCTGGCGACAGGCCTGCCGTTGCTGGCCGGCGTCTATTTCGACCGCCTGGACTATGGGCTGATCTCGTCGCTCGGCGGACTGGCGTTTCTGTATTTGCCGCAAACACCGCTGTATCACCGCATGGTGACGATGATGGCGTGCGCATTCGCCATGGCGGCGTGCTACACGCTGGGGGTGATTAGCCAGGTTTCCCCGCTGCTGCTGATGCCGATGCTCGTCTTCACCAGCATTCTGGTCACGATGGTGTGCCGGTTTTACGCCCTCGGCATGCCGGGCAGCCTGTTCTTCATCATGGCGGCGGCCATCGGGGCGTATTCGCCGTTGGAGGCATCGCAGGTGCCGCAGGCGGTGGGCCTGCTCAGCATGGGCTCCCTGCTGGCCTGCCTGATCGCGTTTTTCTACAGCCTGCTGACCCTGCGCCTGCAGGCCCCCAAGCCGGCGTCGCCCCTGCCGCCGGCCAGCTTCGATTTCGTGGTGTTCGACTCGGTCGTGATCGGCGTGTTCGTCGGCATTTCGCTGGCCCTGGCGCAGCTGCTGCGGCTGGAGAATGCCTATTGGGTGCCGGTGAGTTGCCTGGCGGTCATCCAGGGCGTTTCGCTGCGCGCGGTCTGGAACAAGCAGTTTCAGCGCATCCTGGGCACCGGCATCGGCCTGCTGCTGTCCTGGGGCCTGTTTCTGCTGCCGCTGGACGCATGGGGGCTCGCCCTCATCATGATGGCGCTGACCTTCGTGGTCGAGATGACGGTGGTGCGGCACTATGCCTTTGCCACCGTATTCATCACCCCGCTGACGATTCTGCTGGCAGAAGCCGCCACGCTGGGGCATACGCCGCCGACCGTCCTGATCCAGGCAAGATTTTTCGATACGGTTCTGGGTAGCCTGGTGGGGCTGGCCGGCGGCATCTGCCTGCACAGCCCGCGCTTTCGGGACGTGGTGGGCCGCCGGATGCGGCGCCTGCTGCCGTCCCGCATCGCGCGGCCATGAACGGGCTGGACCGGCCCGGCTTCCCTTCCGCCCCCACGCCTTCGGGCGCCATGCCTTCGCTCTCTTTGCCTGTTGCAGCTGCGCTGCCGCAAGCGGGCCTCGTTGACGGCCTGCCCTGCCGGCTGCGAGCCTGCCCGAACCCGGCGGGACACCGACTGAAACCGCGGCGATCCGGCCGTCCACCGGCGAAAGTTTCGCGTTGCGTTAGACTGCGCCCCGCAGCCGGACAACAGAACGCAAGCCCCCATCGCACATGAACCCGCCGTTAATCGTTTTATTCATTTCGTTTTTCGTGGCGCTGGCCATGAGCGGGATTCTGCTGGTCATTGCGCGGACTTATCCCAAAACCATTCGCGGCCGCGCTCGTCATCGCGCTGTGCTTTCCGCTCTTCATCGCGCGAGGTCGCATCCCGGATCTGTTCAGCATCGTGCTGCCCAACCTGATGCTTTTGATCGCCCTCATGGTGATGAACGTCGGCACCCGGAAGTTTTCGGGAACGCCGCCGAGATTCGACCGCGCACCGCTGTTCCTGTTCGTGTTTGCATACGTCGCCTTGTTTGCCTGGTTCACGTACGTTCAGCCCGATATCCGGGCGCGCATTGCGATCCAGGTTTTGTTCACGCTTGCCGTCGTTCTGGACCAGCTGGTTCTTGTCCTGAAGGCATTGCCCGGAACCTTGGGACGTCATGTGCTGGTCTTCTCGCTGACCATCATGATCGGGTCGAGAATCGTGCGCCTGGGCGCGCTGGCCATCGGCTTTGATCCGCCTGCCGGCCTTTTCGACGCCTCGACCTCGCAACTTGTCTATATCGCGATACCTGCCATCACGATTCCGCTCGGAACGATCAGTTTCATCATGCTCGCTTCCGAGAAGCTGCGGCAGGACCTGGAATTCACCAGCCGCCACGATGGCCTGACCCAGTGCCTCAACAAGAACGCGGCCATTGAAGAACTCCAACGGGAAACCGCCCGTGCCACGCGCCATGGCAGCAAGCTGTCGATCATGCTTTTTGATCTGGACAACTTCAAGGATATCAACGACACGCACGGCCACCTAGAAGGCGACAGGATCCTGGTCGACTTCTCGAAGAAGGCCAAAGCCTCTCTCCGGGGATCGGACCAACTCACGCGTTTCGGAGGAGATGAATTCATGGCCATTCTCCCCGACACCGATCTTGAACAGGCCTTGCTTGTTGCGAATCGCTTCCATGAAGCGGGCAGGCAAAGCCAGCCCATTGCCTGGTCGGTCAGTATCGGCATTTCGGAATGGCTGGACGAGGATGACTCCCTGGATGCCTTGTTGACCAGGGCGGACCAGGCCCTTTACAAGTCCAAGGCGTTGGGCCGCAATCGAACGCATGCCGCATAAGCGCCGGCTGGCTTATGTCCTGGACACGTCCGTCAGGCAGCGGAACACTTCGTTGAAAGACGCCTCGCGATTGCGAACAAAACAGGCCACTTCCGCAACTGCGCACACGGACAGTTCGTCGCCCATCATCATCCAGCCCCGCGGCGGCCAGCCTCCCGTGCCGGAAAGGGTCGCGAGCATATCGCTGCCATGGTGCATGATGCGGCCGTTCGCGTAACACAACTCGGCCGCCAGCTCCAGGTCGATCTGATCCACGTGGCCTGCGGCCTCCGCGAGCGTCCCGTCGTCATGGAAACGCAGCGCGGCAACGACGCCCTTGAGCACCGTCAGGCTCTCCAAATCCGGCATGGTGCAATTCTCCTTTTGCGGCCGCCGGGCTCAGACGGCGGCGTTGAGACGCCGGTAAGCCGCGTCGTAATCGAAATCCTTGCCGTGCGCCAGAACCGCATTGCCGTTCATGCCCATCACCACGCGATCCAGGCTCACAAAGGCGAAACCGCGTTCGGGCAGAAACCCTTGCTGCCCCGTCAATTTCGTCCATCCCGTCGCCTGCATCCGGTAAATCGCCATGTTGGCGGCACACATCTGCGCGACAAGCTCCGCAAAATCCCGCTCCAGATCGCCGCGCATTTGGCCCAACTCGCCAGTGCAGGAAAATTCGATCGCACCGTACACCCCAGGCAAAGACATCAACTCATCCAATGTCGGCATTTGGCTCTCCTTTTCCGCCCGGTTTGATCGGTTCAGTGCCCGCCGACTCCGTCATGGCCTTGACCAGCTGATTGAATGAGGCCTGTCCTCCCTGCACGACGCACAGGCTGTCGTGAATCGCGACGATGGACATTTCAGGCCCCCAGGTCACCCAGCCATAGCAGTCATCCCAACCCGATTGATCGGCCAGGCGGCCCAGCAGGCGCCCCTGCATTTCCATGGTCAGCGTAATGGCCGCGCACAGGCCTGCCATTTCTTCGGCTTCGGCCGGGGTCAGCGTCCCCTCGAACTCTTCCAGGAAACCCTTTCGGGAGAAGAGGCCGGCGGCCACAGTGCCGGGCAGTTTCATCAGCTCGGATGTTCTCGACATGACGCCCCCAAAAAATATCCAGACCTGAAAACGAGTATAGGCAGTGATCAATATTTTTTCCCCGACGACTCCGGCCATGAGCTTCCCGGAGGCCGGGAACAATGGCCCATTTCTGGCTGAAGTTCTGGGCGCCGGGTAGAATCGTTGCGACAGCAGCGCCCGTCGATGGAATGCCCATCCGGCATTCCGGCAATGCGGGCACAAAATTGCATTTGATACAGCCAACGCCAGCCAACCTCTCCCCACACCGCAACCATGAACCGTCCGACCGTCTATCACATCCCCGTCTGCCCTTTTTGCCAGCGACTGGACATCCTGCTGACACTGAAAGGCCGTCGGGACGAAATCGACTTCCAGGTGATCGACATCACCCGCCCGCGGCCTGACTGGCTGCTGCAAAAGACCCGTGGTACGACGGCGCTGCCGGTGCTGGAGACCGCCGACGGGCACGTCATCAAGGAAAGCCTGGTGATTCTGCAGTATCTTGAGGATGTTTATCCGGAACGTCCGGTTGCCCAGCGCGATCCTTACCGGCGCGCGGTGGAGAACATGCTGACGCGGATGGATGGCGAATTCTTCTCCCTCGGCTACGGCTGGCTGATGAATCAGGATCCCGCGCGCCGCGAAGTTCTTCGGGAAGGCATGCTGAAGCAGTATGCGCAACTGGACGACTTTCTGCTGGAGCATGCGCCGGCCGGCCCGTTTCTGTTCGAGGAATTCGGCTGGGCGGAAACCGTGTTCACGCCGTTCTTCCAGCGTTTCTGGTTTCTGGAATATTACGAAGGCTTCGAGCTGCCCGGCGATGACCGGTACGCGCGCGTGCGCAAGTGGATTGATGCCTGCGTCTCACATCCGGCTGCGCAGCAGGTGGCCAGGGAAGAAGTGATCAAGCTCTACTACGACTACGCCAAGGGGGCGGGCAACGGCGCGTTGCTTCCTGACCGCAGGCAGTCGTCCTTTGCGTTCGAACCCGACTGGCGCGGCCGTCCATGGCCGCCGAAGGACAAGTACCGACACAGCGCAAGCGATCTTGAATTGGGCTTGTGACCTGATGCCCCGATTCGCTGCGACCGCGTAAGCACAGCGCATCCCCCGTTGCGGCTGCCCGGCAAGCCAGAAGTGGACGCGTGCTCAAAACATCGCGTAACCGGGCGAATTCATCACAGCTTCGCGTTCACCCGTCATTTCTGAGGAGGATTCCTCATGGCTGCATCGTTGGCGGAATCACTGGGTTGATCGATCGGCACAGCCACGCTCGCCGGGTACTTGCGCCCGTCGATGGCGGTGAACGTCTCATCCCTGGTCAGACTTCCGTACACCAGCCAAGGCGCGCCAATATCGGGTAGCGCCGCCTCAACGAGACGGATGTAGTGAGTGGGAAGCTTCATGTCCCCTCTCCTTTCTTGATTGGTATTAATTGCGCCGCCATCTGAAGGTGGCGTGGTTCAGGTTGCACTCAGCGCACCGAGCGATACACCCGCGCTCTTTCCGTCTTGCTCAGGACCAGCTGCCAGAGCTGTCCCTGGCGAGAGCGGAAGAAGCCCGCACAGCTCATCAGGTAGTATTTCCACATGCGGTAAAAACGTTCGCCGTATTTTTCCTGCAGGCCGGGCCAGGCCTGGTCGAAGTTATCCCACCAGGCCATCAAGGTGCGGTCGTAGTCCGGGCCGAAGTTATAGACTCGGCACGAATTATCCGTGAACTTTAAGGTGTGGAAAGTGTCTCATT
>ERZ761609.1084-NODE-1084-length-26299-cov-29.080476_pt1 | contig 26299 bp, 21 predicted proteins | sample MGYA00511163_ERZ761609 | MGnify/ENA primary metagenome ERZ761609 (study PRJEB28899, sample SAMN02445070) | bioreactor sludge metagenome | biome: EBPR sludge | place: Australia: Brisbane, Thorneside Wastewater Treatment Plant | collected 2011-12-16 ... | reverse complement strand
CCCCCGCCGCGGCGCGCCAAGCGGCGCTACGGCGCGCCAATTCATCATCCGCCGCCGCCAGCAGCGAAGCCGGCAGCCTGGACCACAAAAAATCATCCCATGACGGCATGATGGCGGACGCCTGACGCTCTATGGCTTCATCTCCTCGTCTGACCCAAGCTTTAACGATCAGACGTCGCGGACAGGTCCAACCCCAGGCGGCGCGCCCCCGTCTCCAGCGCGGCGCGCATCCAGCCGTGCTGATCGATCTGGAACGCTATGGCTCCGGCCTGCGCCTGATGTCCACGGGCCAGCGCCGCGTCGCCTTCCGCCTCCCGCCCCAGATCGTAAAGAACAGCGGCTTGGCAAATGAAGGGCCATGCTTTGAGCGGCGCGGCCTCTTCGGCTTTCGCCAGAAGCTTCAGCGCGTCGTCCATTCGGCCTTGACGGTGACGGACCAAGCCCAGAACCGCCAACGCCCGATCCGTCCGCGCAAGGCGCAAGGCCAATTCGGCGTTGGCTTCCGCCTCGTCGATGCGCCCCAGCGTCCAGGCTGCGAAGGCCCGCAAAGCCGGAATTGTCGGAAAGGTCTGGACTGACGTCCCCAGGACGTCCATCGCCGACCGATGCGCCGCCAGCGCCGCTTCGGAATTTCCGACCGCCAGCAAAACCTCTCCAAGCGCCGTGTAACCAAAGTGTTCGCGCGGCGATGCGTTCAGCGTTTCGCGGGCGACCTTTTCGGCTTCCCCATAGCGGCGCGTCCCGATCAGGCTCATCGCCAACAAGAAGCGGTAATAGGCGGTGGCGCTTCCGCGTTCGATCAACTGTCGCAACAAGCGTTCGCCGCGGGAGACATGTCCCATGGCCAGCAGCAAACGGTATAGCCAGTGAGTGATCTCCAATGATTCGGGGAAAAGTTGGAGGGCGCGGTCCAGCCTGACCAACGCCTCTTCCCAAGCATCGGAGCGATTTTCCTGCGCCAGGAGGACGCCGAGATTTTTTAGGCCGACGTAATTGTCGGGATCGATCGCCAATCCGCGCCTTAATTCCATTTCAGCATGCGCTTGGTCGCCTTGGGTCAACAGGATGGCCCCCAAGCTGGCGTGCCCATCGGCGATTCTCGCCGCATCGCGCCAATCGGAACGCGGCGCGACGGCGTCGTAGATCGCTTGAGCCCCCGCCCAATCATTGGCCTGGGCCAAGCACAGTCCAAGACAATCACGCGCCTCCTCGTGATTCGGCCGGCTGTCCGCCACTTGGCGGTATAGCGCCTGGGCTTCGCGCCAATGATCGGCCTCCCGCGCTCCATGGCCCATGGCGAAAGCGCCGTCGCTCCAATATTCCGGGTTCCGCGCTCGGAACCGCTGATCCGCCGCCGCCGCTTCGGCTTGGTTCCCGGCGGCGCGCAACGCCGAAACCAGCCCGTACCCGGAAGCGGGGTCGTCGGGCAGGATGACCAACGCCCGTTCGAACGCCGCCGCCGCCGCCGCCGGTTCCTCCTTCGACAGCGCCACCCCCATTTCGCGATGATAATTGGCGAAGGTGTCGTCCCGAATACGACGACGCCACGCATCGACATCGATTTTTGCGCCATCCATGTTCTGGTGCGGCTCCGCGTTCATCGTCGTCTCCATGGGTCAGCGGCGTCGAATAAGGCCTCGGTCGCGGTTATCCGCCAATTGGCGCCGCGATCCGGCGCCTTATGTAAGATATTCAGCCGATTTCGCTAAACAATTTTGCTCAATCGTTATGACGCCGACGGCGTTTGAAGGCGATATTTCAAACAAGAGAACAATTCGCGCCATGGCGCGCGTCGGGGAAAAACCGATTGATAAGGGGAGGGCCTTGCGTAGCGACTGACGGCGACGCGCAGATGAAATCACCCGTCAGGTAATTTCATCTGCGCGGCGTCCCTGGAGCGGCGCTTCCGCCAAAGGATCATATCCGGCAGAATTCACGAACCGACGGCGGGATATAGGCGTCGGCCTTCTCCACCATTTCCGGCGTCATCATGCGCCGCCATTCGTCGCGGTCGCCGCGGCGAAAGTTATAACGATGCAGATTTCCCGTCGCGGCCTCGACCACCTTTTCGAGCGCCGCCGGGGCGTGGGAATGGCCGGCCGTCTCCAGGATGTTTTCGAGAACGGCGCGGGGGTCCGACGCGATATCGGCGTAATCGATGAAATGCAGTCGGAAGGAACACCCCTTGTCGCGTAAATCCAGCCAGCCGGCCAACCAGCGCGGCAGGAACGCCAGATGCATGTCGAAGAACGCCTCGGCGTCGAGGCTCTGTGGGCGGGATTTGAGCGCCGACCATGCGGCTTCCCGCGGATCGCGGTACTGCACGAACACGTCCTTGACGCCGGAGCGTTCCAGCAGCGCCAGATTCCAGTCGCTGGCCAGCAGATGTCCATGAATGGCGCAGCCGCCCCGCGCGAAACGGTCGAGCCAGCGCGGCGCCACGGCGGACCGGAAGGCTACGCCAAGGCTGATCTGGGCGATCGGCATTTGGGTCGCGGTCGAGACGAGGGAACTGAGAAAGGAACTGGCCGATTTGGGCATGGCGGCGATCAGGATGCTGGGGGCCGCGGCGTTGGGGCCGGCGGCGATCTCCCGGTCCAGCGCGTGGGCTTCAGCGGCGAAGGCGGCGTAGGGCAGGAACCCGACATCGCGGGCGATGGGCAGGTCGATTTCCTGGCAAAGAGCGAGGGCCCGTCCGTACCGTTCTTCGCTGACCTGAAAGCGGTCGACCAGAAAATGCATGTAGGCGGTGTAATAACAAGCGGCGCTGATCGTCAGATCGGTGTCGAGGCAGCCGGACACGGCCGCGGCGTGCTCGCGCTCAGGCAGGAAGAACTCGGTGAAGCGCCGGACGGCCCCGTTGTAATCGCCGCCGTCGATCAGCGCGTTCAGTTCCGCCGCCCCCGGGGTCCCACTTCGGTGAGCTCCCACGGAGTGTGGCGCAGCGCCAGCGGCCGCCGCCCGTCGACCGGCGTTTTCATCGAAACAGTCTCCGCTTTTTCCATGCCCGCCTCTCGCCGGCTTTCACCGTTTGTCACCGCCGGTTGTCAAACCATCCGACAGTGCGGACATAGAAGGTATTATTGGCGCTGACATTTGTGATCGCGGCGATCTGTCTTGAAGTGTTGGTGCGAACCAGAAATTCACCAGTCGCCGCGGTGCCGATAGAAAAAGTAGTTAAGTTATTACCGCTTCCCGAACCGAAGCCGGTCGTCTGGGTGAGCGTTTCGTCAGGAGATCGAATTACACACTAAACACCTATTGTTCCGCTATTAACAAGACCAGCGCGCACGCGCGCCAACACTTTCACGTCCGGCGGCACGCTTAACGTGAACAGTGCGCTAGTCGCCCCCAGCGTGGTGACACCCTGCACGTCATAGGATGATGCTGACCATATAAATTCATCTTCAGACTGTACAAAGGCTAGGATATTGCCCGAAACATCGGTCCGGATCGATCCAATGCGCCGTTTATGTGAATAGCCTGACGGCAATGTCGGGTTGGAAAAGCTGGTGGAGAATAAAATATCCCCGGCCCCGTCCGAATCGGCGCGGATCAGAAAAACATGGTACCAAACGGCAGCGGCGCGGGCGCCCGCATCGAGACCGTTACCGCCTGAGCCGGCGGACCAAACCCCTTAACTTTGAAGGACTTTCGATATCCCCGAGGCGAGTTGGACCAACTGAGCGTTGTCGGCGTCAGCCGCTACGCCCGCGTCGACGTCGATGGTGGTGGCCGGACTATTGGCGCTATTCGACAGGGTGAGGCCAAACAGGAAGCCGGGCAACGGCGGCTGCGGATGAATAAACATAAGCTATGTATCTCCTAATTTTAAATATGCGGCTATAAAATACTAGCTCATTCCATGTTACGGGGTGATTGTCGGGAGTTCAAGCGGCAACAGGACGCGCGCGGGATGACCGTTCGTCAAGGAATGTTGATCGACGCGGCAATCGTCAAGGCGGCGGTCAAACCGCCACCCGGCAAGGACGGGGAGGTGTCGGAACGCGATCCGCAGGCGGGTCGGATGAAAAAGAACGATAAGACTAATCCGCCGAAAGATTGACCTTTCACCGTCATTCCTTTGTGCGCCGAAATCCATCTTTTCGACGACGTTTCTCATAAGATGGGCCCCGGCTTTCGACGGGGTGAAGAAGGTTAATATTTAGGGAAAACGGTACAATACCGTCTACGCAGGCGGCGCTCAACGCCGCGCGCGTTTCACCCGATCGCCCTGGCGCTTCACCGGGGCTGACGTTCATGACCTGGCCCGTTCATGACGCCTTCGTCGACGGGGCGCTGGTTCAAGGCGACGAGGCGATCCGCATCGGCGCAATTCACCGAATGTTAATCTATACCTTTAAAAATCAATGCGCAATGGCTTCGAGTGAAAGATGTGAAAATAAATAAACCTGAGAATAAAATCGATTGATATGGTAAATATGACGTGAAATACAGAAAATCTGAATAATGACAAACACCAGCGAATGGCGATAATTTTCCATTCCAGCAAACTTCACGGGGATATGGGCGGCGAATTCGGTTCCTGCGCCGGACGGAAACTGTCCATATCACCGAATCCCATGTTCACAGGGCCAGCTTCGGGAGAGACGCCGCCGTGACCACCACCCCGACGACAAGAGTTTCCGCCGAGGCGATCGGTACAGGAAAGGCGGTGGTGACCGGCGCCGCCGGCTTCATCGGCAGTCATTTGGTGGATCGCTTGCTGGCGGACGGCTGGACCGTGGTCGGCATCGATAATTTCGCCAACGGACGGCCCGATAATCTGCGTGCGGCTGGAGCCGATCCCCGCTTTTCTTTCCTTCGGGCGGACATCGCCGAGCCCGGCGCCATCGACGAGGCCTTCGAGGGGGTGGACTGGGTGTTCCATCTGGCCGCGCTGGCCGACATCGTGCCTTCGATCGAGCGCCCTGTCGAATACCATCGCAGCAATGTGGACGGCACGGTGATGGTGCTGGAGGCGGCCCGCAAGGCCGGCGCCAAGCGCTTCCTCTACGCCGCCTCCTCGTCCTGTTATGGACTGGCGACGCAGCACCCGACGCCGGAAACCGCGCCGGTGGCGCCCCAGTATCCTTACGCGCTGACCAAATGGCTGGGCGAACGCTGCGTTATGCATTGGCGTCAGGTCTACGGCCTTCCCGCCGTGGCCTTGCGACTATTCAACGTCTACGGGCCGCGCGCCCGCACCAGCGGCGCCTATGGCGCGGTGTTCGGCGTATTTCTGGCCCAGAAGCTGAACGGCAAGCCCTTCACGGTGGTCGGCGACGGCGCCCAAACCCGCGACTTCACCTTCGTCACCGACGTGGTCGACGCCTTTGTGCGCGCGGCGGCCTCGACGCTCGACGGCGAAATACTGAACGTCGGGTCGGGCGGAACATACAGCATCAATCATTTGGTGGAGCTTCTGGGCGGCCCCGTGGTCCATGTCCCCAAGCGTCCGGGCGAACCGGACTGCACCTTCGCCGACATCGATCTCATTCGGCGGCGGCTGGACTGGCGGCCCCGCGTATCCTTCGAAGAGGGCGTGGGGATCATGGCCGAACGGATTGAGGACTGGCGCGAAGCGCCCGTGTGGGACGCCGGGTCTATCGCCGAGGCGACGCGGACCTGGTTCATGTTTCTGAAGGACTGACCGAGTGATGAGCGCAGCCCCCCTTGCGAAGATCAAGACCGTCGCCGAGGTCGCCGAAATCGCTCGAGCCGAGCGCGAGAGAGGGCGTAGGATCGCGCTCGCCCACGGCACCTTCGACCTGATGCACTTCGGGCATGTTCGCCATCTCCAAGCGGCCCGGCGGGAGGGAGACCTGCTGATCGTCACCGTGACCGCTGACGCCTTCGTCAGCAAGGGACCGGGGCGTCCGGTGTTCCCGCACGGCATACGCGCCGAGATGCTGGCGTCGCTCGCCTGCGTCGACCATGTCGCCATCGTGCATGAACCCACTGCGGAGGGCGTGCTGCAGGCGGTCCGGCCCGACGTCTACGTCAAGGGCGGCGACTACGCCAATCCGGAGGACGACGTCACCGGAAAGATCCGCGACGAGGCCGCCATGGTCGAGCGTTTCGGCGGCCGTCTCGTTTTCACCAACGAGATCACCTACAGCTCCTCCTCCCTAATCAACCGTCATCTGGACGTCTACGATCCGCCGCTGCGGGCCTTTCTCAACGCGCAGCGCGAAATGGGCGGGCTGGAGGTTTTCACGGCGCTGATCGAGCGCGTGCGCGATTTGAAGATCCTGGTGATCGGCGACGCCATCGTGGACGAATACCAATACGTTGTGCCCATGGGGCGTTCGCCCAAAGAGAACATGATCGCCACGCTCTTCCAGAACCGCGAGCTGTTCGCGGGGGGCGTCGTGGCGGCGGCGAACCACGTCGCGGGTTTCTGCGCCAAGGTTGACGTGGTGACCGGTCTCGGCGAAAGGGAACGGCACGAAGACGTCGTGCAGGCGGCCTTGAAGCCCAACGTCGGCCTGGAAACCGTCACGCTGCGTGACCGGCCGACCACGCGCAAATGCCGCTTCATCGACCAGAGCTATTTACGCAAGCTGTTCGAAGTCTATACAATGGACGACGCGCCGCTGACCGGCCCTGACGAGGACGATCTCGTCGAACTGGTCGCGCGGCGGGCGCTGGACGCCGACGTGGTGATCGTTACCGACTTCGGGCACGGCCTGATTACGCCGCGCGTCATCAAGGCGCTGATCGACAACGCGCGTTTCCTCGCCGTCAACGCGCAATCCAACAGCGCGAACACCGGTTTCAATCTAATCACCAAGTATCCCCGCGCCGACTATATCTGCATCGACGCTCCCGAGGCCCGACTGGCGGTCGCCGATAAATTTGCGAGCGTCGACAAAATTATCGGCGAGTTGCTGCCGGCCCGTATCGATTGCGACCGCATGGTCGTCACCAACGGGCGGCATGGCTGCGTCACCCGCGGTCCGGGCGAACCGTTGACCCATTTGCCGGCGTTGACGAAGACCGTGGTCGACACGGTGGGCGCGGGAGACGCCTTCTTCGCGGTGACGGCGCCCCTGGTGGCGGCGGGAGCCTCCCTGGCGGGCGCCGGATTTATCGGAAACGTCGTCGGCGCGCTGAAGGTCGGGATCGTCGGCCACCGGAAGTCGGTGGAGAAACCGGCGGTGCTCAAGTATCTTCAGACCCTGTTGAAATAGGATGAGAGCCCATGGAAGGCCAGCTGACGTCGTACTTCGCGGCTCTCGCCCAACTGGCGCGGTCGGTTGAGGTGTCCGCGGACGCGGGGAGCGGGATCGCGGCCGACGAGGGAGTGAGGCGCGTTCAGACGGCGGCGCGCGCCGCCCATGACCGGGGCGACAAGATCATGTTCGTCGGCAACGGCGGCAGCGCCGCCATCGCCAGCCACTGCGCGATCGACTATTCCAAGAACGGCGGCTTGCGGGCGACCGCGTTCAACGACGGCGCCGCGCTGACCTGTCTCGGCAACGACCTCGGCTATGAGAACGTCTTCTCCACCCAAATCGAGCTGCACGCGCGCGCCGGCGATCTTCTGATCGCCATCAGCAGTTCCGGCCGATCACCCAACATTCTGAACGCGGTGAAGGCGGCGCGGGCGCGCGGCTGCATGGTGGTCACCCTCAGCGGCTTCACCCCCGAAAACCCGCTGAGAACCATGGGCGACGTCAATTTCTACGTGGCGTCGTCACAGTACGGTTTCGTGGAAATCCTGCATCTGACGCTGTGCCACGCGATTCTTGATCTCGCCATGGGTTGGCGCGACGAGTCTTCGGCGGCGTCCCGAACGGAGTCAGCCCGAATGGAGTCGGTATGATGAGCGAGAAGACATGGCGCGTCATGGTGACCGGCGGCGCGGGATATGTGGGCGCCGTTCTCGTGCCTAAATTGCTGGCGGCCGGACATGCGGTCACCGTGCTCGACCTCTACCTCTATGGAGACGAGGCTCTGGAAGGATGTCGCGGACACCCGAACCTGCGCGAAATACGCGGCGATCTGCGCGATGCGAACGTGGTGGCCGACGCCTTGGCCGGGTGCGACGCGGTCATTCATCTCGCCTGCATCTCCAACGACCCGTCGTTCGAACTGAACCCCGCCCTGGGCAGGTCGATCAACCTCGACGCTTTTCGTCCGCTGGTGCGCGCCGCCAAGGCCGCCGGGGCGCGCCGCTTCATCTACGCCTCTTCGTCCTCGGTGTACGGCGTCAAGGAAGGGGTGGAGGTTACTGAAGATCTGAGCCTGGAGCCCCTGACCGACTACTCGCGCTTCAAGGCCGCCTGCGAGGCCATCCTGGAGGAAGAGCGCGCCCCCGGCTTCGTCACCTTGACCATCAGGCCGGCGACCGTCTGCGGCTACTCTCCCCGCCAAAGGCTGGACGTGATCGTGAACATCCTGACCAACCACGCGGTGAACGCGGGTCGGGTCAAAGTGATGGGAGGCGCCCAGCTTCGCCCGAACATCCATATCGACGATATGTGCGACGTCTATCTAACCGGGTTGGCGCTTCCCGACGAGACGATCGACGGCAAAATCTACAATGCCGGAGAGAAGAATCACTCGGTGGCGGCTCTCGCCGATATCGTCCGTTCGGTGGTCGGACCCCACGTCCAGGCGGAGGTTCTGCCTTCCGACGATCCCCGCTCCTACCACGTCTCCTCCGAGAAGATCGCCCGGGAGTGGGGATTTCGGCCCCGACGCACCATCGAAGACGCCGTGCGCGATCTCGTCGCCGCTTTCGCCGCGGGCAAGCTTCCCGATGCGATGAACGACCGGCGCTATTACAATATCCGCACGATGCAACATGTCGGTCTGCAGTGACCCGAAGAGCGCACGCCATGCGAACCGCCGAAATTGACGAGACCTTGTCCCTGCTGCGTGCGATGCTTCGCATCCGCCTGATCGAGGAGGAGATCGCCGCGCGTTACGCCGAGCAGGAGATGCGCTGCCCGGTCCACCTGTCCACCGGGCAGGAGGCCGTGGCGGTAGGCGTCTGCGCCGCGCTGCGTCCCGACGACAAGGTGGTCAGCACCCATCGCTGCCATGCCCATTATCTGGCCAAGGGTGGCGATCTCAAGGCGATGTTGGCTGAAATGTATGGCCGCGCGGCGGGATGTTGCGGGGGGCGTGGCGGGTCGATGCACCTGTTCGACGATGACGCGGGCGTTCTGCTCAGCTTGCCCATCGTCGGCAGTTGCCTGCCCATCGCCAACGGGGTCGCCCTCTCCATGATCCAGCGGGGGCTCGACGCCGTCTCGGTCGCCTTCTTCGGCGATGGCGCCACCGAGGAGGGCGTCTTTCACGAGACGCTGAATTTCGCCGCGGTGCACCGGCTGCCGGCGCTGTTTGTGCTCGAGAATAACCTCTACTCCTGCTACACGGGATTGGATGACCGTCAGCCCGCGCGTCCCTTCTCCGCATTGGCCGACGCCCATGCGATCCCGACGGACGGGGCGGACGGCAACGACGTCGAGGCGGTGCGCGAAGCGACCGCCCGGGCGGTCGCCCGGGCCCGGGCCGGAGAGGGGCCGACGCTGCTGGTGTTCGACACCTATCGCTGGCGCGAACACTGCGGCCCCAATTTCGACAACGACATCGGATATCGCACCGAGACGGAGTTTCTATCCTGGAAGGATCGATGTCCGGTGGAGCGTCTCGCCACCCGCCTCCGCGCCGCCGACCTGATTGACGAGGCTGGATTGGAGGCGATCCGAAACGCCATTGGAGACGAGATCGGCGAGGCCTTCGCTTTCGCCAAAGCGGCTCCCTTTCCGGATCCGGAGACGGTTGGAAATCATGTCTACGCCTGAAACACGAATACTCACCGTCGCCGAGGCGTTGCGCGAAGCGACCGACGTGGCGATGGAGCGTGACGAGTCGGTCTTCGTCATGGGCGAAGGCGTCGCCGACCCCAAGGCGATATTCGGGACCACTGGGGGGTTGCTCGAAAAATACGGCTCGCGACGGGTCATGGAGATGCCGATCGCCGAAAACGGCTTCACCGGCGCCGCGATCGGGGCGGCGCTAATGGGGCGGCGACCGCTGATTATTCATCAGCGCGTCGACTTCGCCCTTCTGTCCCTGGAGCAGCTCTTCAACAACGCCGCCAAGATCAGCTACGTCTCCAACGGCAAGCACCGGGTTCCTCTGGTGGTCCGCATGATCGTCGGACGCGGCTGGGGACAGGGGCCGGCGCACTCCCAAAGCCTGGAAACCCTGTTCGCCATGGTTCCCGGCCTGAAGGTCGTCATGCCCTCCACCGCGCGGGAGGCCAAGGGCCAACTGATCGCGGCGCTGGAGGACGACAACCCGGTGCTCGTCATCGAACACCGCTGGGTTCATTACGCCACCGGCGAGGTTCCCCCCGGTCGCTACGTCGTTCCCCTCGACGGTCCGAGAATCGTCCGGCCGGGTGCGGACGTGACGATCGTCGCCACCTCGTACATGTTGCTGGAGGCGTTGTGCGCCGCCGAGGCGTTGGCCGAGGCGGGAGTGTCCGCCGAAGTGATCGACATGGCCGTGATCCGTCCCTTCTCGCCGAGAATGGTCGTCGATTCCGTACGGCGAACCGGGCGGCTGATGGTGGTCGACACCGGTTTTCGGCGTTTCGGCGTCGGCGCGGAACTGGCGGCTTGCGTGGCGGAAGAGGCGCTGGGCGCGCTGCGGGCCCCTCCTTTGCGTTTCGGCCTGCCCGACCACCCCACTCCCAGCAGCCGCGCGCTGCTTGGCGGCTTCTATCCGAACGCCCTCACCATCATTGATGCGGCCGCCGGACTGGCCGGAGCCGACCCTCTCCGCCTGACCGCGCCGCGCGAGCGCATGGCGGCCGAGTTGGCCAAACTTCCCATGGACGTGCCCCACCCCACGTTTCGCGGGCCATTTTGAGCCGGAGCATTCAATGAAGGTTCGTTACTCCTATCTACCGCAGCAGTTCGCCGAAATCGACGATCTCCTCGAACGGATTAAGAATTTCGTCGCCACCGGCGACTTCACGCTGGGCGAGCCGGTGGCGGAGTTCGAAAATCGGTTCGCCCGGTTGATCGGCGCCAAGCATGCGATCGGCGTCAACTCCGGCACCGACGCCATCAAGTTGTCGCTGAAGGCCGCCGGCGTCGGGCATGGCGATGAGGTCGTCACCGCCGCGAACACCTTTATCGCCACAGTGGGCGCCATCGCCGAGCTGGGCGCCGTCCCGGTGTTCGTCGATTGCGACGACACCTTCTGCATGAACGTCAATCAGGTCGAGGCCGCCATCACCCCTCGCGCCAAGGCCATCCTGCCGGTTCATTTCACCGGCTATATGACCGACATGCGGGCCTTGCTGCCGATCGCCGAAAGACACGGGCTTTCGGTGATCGAGGACGCTTGTCAGGGCATCCTAGCCAATATCGAAGGGCGTAATTCCGGCACCTGGGGCATGACCGGCGCCTTTTCGCTACATCCGCTGAAGAACCTTAACGTCTGGGGCGACGCCGGCGTCATCGTCACCGACGACGACGACGTGGCGCGCCGACTGCGCCTGCTGCGCAACCACGGCATGCGCAATCGCGACGAAATCGAGCTGCTGGGGTATAACAGCCGGCTCGACAGCCTTCAGGCCGTGGTCGGGAACTGGCTGATCGGCGACGCTCAAAAGATATCCGACAAGCGGATCGAGAACGCCGAATACTACGACGAGCATCTGGCCCGCATTCCGCAGATACGCATCCCGCCGCGCCCGCCGGGAATGCGCCTAGTCTATCATCTCTACATCGTTTTCGCGGAAGATCGCGACGGATTGCTGCGTTACGTTCAGGAGCGGGGGATTGAGGCCAAGATCCACTATCCGATCCCCCTCTATCTGCAAGACGCTCTCAAGCATCTGGGGCATGATTGGGGGGATTTTCCCGTCACTGATCGCCACACCAGGGAAATCATCACGTTTCCGACCGACCAGCACATAAGCCGGGAGGAGCAGGATTACGTGATCGAAACCGTGCGGAGCTATTATGCCGGACGCTGATCGCCCTATACCCTACGTCAACCTCCAGGCCCAGTTCGAGGAGGAGGGGGATGAGCTTCTGGCCGTGGTGACGGCCGCGCTGAAACGGGCCGACTTCGTCGGCGGCGCCGCGGTTGGCGAACTGGAAAAGGCGCTGGCGGATTTTCACAGCGTGGCCGACGCGGTCGCGCTGAACTCCGGAACCGACGCTCTGATCCTCGCGATGCGGGCGCTGGGCGTCGGCCGCGGCGACGAGGTCATCACCCCGGCGAATTCCTTTATCGCCTCCACCGCCGCCATCATGCATGTCGGCGCCACGCCGGTTCTGGTTGACGTGCAGCCCGATCAGAACATTGATCCCGACGCGGTGGAACGCGCCGTCACGTCGCGAACCAAGGCGATCATGCCCGTGCATCTGACCGGTCGCGTCGCCGACATGGGGCGGATCGCCGCGCTGGCCGAACGGCGCGGCCTGTTGGTGATCGAAGACGCCGCTCAGGCCATCGGTTCCGGTTTGGACGGGCGGCTCGCCGGCGCAATGGGCGACTTCGGCTGTTTTTCCGCCCACCCGCTGAAGAACCTCAACGCCTGTGGCGACGCGGGCTTCCTAATCACCAACCGGTCGGATTTGGCCGAGCGGATACGGCGGCTGCGCAACCACGGCATGGCTGATCGGAATACGGTCGCCGAATTCGGGTTAGTGTCGCGCATGGACACCTTGCAGGCCGCCATACTGGCGATGCGTCTGAAGCGTCTGCCCGGCGTGATCGAACGTCGCCGTCGCAACGCCGCCCTCTACGATTCGCTGCTTGATCGGAACCTGATCTTCATTCCCCCGGACCGGGAGGGCGAGTTCAACACATTCCACACCTACGTCATCCAGGTCGACCGACGCGATGCGCTTCAGGCTCATTTGGCGGCGCGGGGAATTGGAACAGCCATCCACTATCCGGTTCCGATACATCTGCAACCCGCCGCCGCCAGTCTGGGATACCGACCCGGCGATTTTCCGGTGGCGGAGGCCCAGGCTGGCCGCATTCTGACTCTGCCGATCAATCAGTTCCTGACCCCCGACGATATCGAACGCGTCGCCGGAGAGGTCAACGCTTTCCTTCGGAATCGAGACTTTCCATGACCGCCAACGCCAGCCTGGCGCCGATCCAATACGAAACCCTCGTCGCCGAGTTTCGGGACGGTCTGTTGAACGCCTCCCGCTGTCACACCGCCTCGCAGGATTTCCTGGAGATATGGGTGCCCGACGAGGATCCGGTGCGCGGCATTCTCAACATGGCGGAATCCGCCGAAGCCGTCGGCCGCCCGGATATTGCGGTGAGGGTCGGTCTCGACACCCTGCCAACGGAACGTCACGGCGAACTGCTGGGGCTGCTGTCGGCGCTGGGACACGCCTCCATCGACGCCGGCGCGGATGGCGGCGGTGTGGTCGTCACCGTGAGCGCGCTGGGAGTCGGGTCCGCTCTGCGGCGCGTGCATCACTCGCTTCGTCAGGGCATGCACCGACGCCTGGCGGCCATCGACCACGAAGGCGCGCTGGAGGAAGCCGAGGGGTTGGTGCGCGTGGCCGTCGTCGACGGCTCCGCGGAACTGATCGTTTTGATCGATCCCGACACTCACCTCATCGAAAAGGCCCGTCATGATCGGGGACGGGGGCCGGTGGAGCGCGCGCTGCTCGACGTCTTCTGCGCGGTCATCGAGAACACGCCGGTGGACGCCGCCGCCGATCACGGACCGATCAACGCTATGGCGGCCTTGCGGGACGGCGACGCGGCGCGGCCCGTCGCCGGCATTCTGCATCCGGTCAACGCCGACCCGGCCTTCGTTCCGTTGTCCCGCATGGCCCACCACCTGCGCGACGCCTATCGGGAACGAAGCGGCATGGCGGATCGCCGCAACGAGTTCGATCCTCCGCCCGACGCCCGATGGCTGGCGCTGACCGATGCGGAACGGGAGGAACGGCTCGCGGCGGGGATCATCGCCTTTCTCGACGGAATCGGGCGTTCCCGCGACAGCATATCCCTGCTGCGGCTGGATGACGATCTGAACGGCCGCCCCGTCAGAGCCGTGGTCTCCTTCGCGGCGGCGGTGACGGCCGGAGAAAAGCCGGATCTGATGCGCGCCCTGGAGCGCCATGTGAAGCGGAGCGTGGAAGGCAGGGTCCAGCTCTACCACGAACAACGCAAGGACGAGAACGCCATCCGCCGCCTGTGACGCGTACGCCCACGCACCCAGGCCATACGCCCAGGGGCGCCCCGTTCGCTTTGAACGGACGACCACGGAGATTTCGACTATGACCAACTTGATGCCCGAACACGCCCAGCTCGTTCTCGATGGGACCAAGATCGCGTGGCATCTTGATCGCGTGCGCGCCTGGGAACGCGGCGAGCGGGTGGCGCCGATCACTATCGACATGGCGCTCACCCGCGCCTGCAACTACGGGTGTCACTTCTGTTACGCGATGTTGCAGGAGAATGATCGGCAGGTGATAACCCAGAAGGTGATCTACGATTTCCTTGAGGATTGCGCCGAAATCGGCGTCAAAGGAATCTCGCTGGTGTCGGATGGAGAGAGCACCATTTCGCCGGTGTTCGTCGACACCATCGTGCGGGGCAGCGAGCTCGGCCTCTCCATGGCCGCCGGCACCAACGGTTTTGTGCTGAACAGGCGCAAGCTGGAGGAGATACTGCCCCACATGACCTACCTGCGAATCAACATCTCCGCGGGTGAGCGCGCGCGCTACGCCGAGATCATGGGGGTGAAGGAGCATTGGTTCGACCGCATCTGCGACAATATCCGCGAGATGGTGGCGATCAAGAAACGCGACGGCTTGGGGGTGACTATCGGCTTGCAGATGGTCTTAATGCCGCAATACGCCGACCAGATACTGCCGCTGGCCCAGCTCGGCAAGGAATTGCGCCCCGACTATCTGGTGATAAAGCATTGCTCGGACGACGAGGACGGCACGCTGGGCGTCGATTACGGCGCCTACGAGGCGATCTACGATAAACTGCGCCAGGCCGAGGCCTTGTCGGACGAGGAATACAAGGTCGTGGTCAAATGGTCCAAGATCCACGACGGCCATCATCGCGATTATCAACGCTGCTACGGTCCGCCCTTCATGATCCAGTTGTCCGGCTCGGGCCTAGTGGCCCCGTGCGGGATGCTGTTCAACGAACGCTACAAGAAGTTCCACGTCGGCAACATCTGTGAAACCCGTTTCAAGGACATCTGGGCTTCGGATCGCTATTGGGAGGTGATGAACTATCTGGCCGGGCCGGAATTCAACGCCCAGACCATGTGCGGCACCTTGTGCCTGCAACACAAGGTCAATCAGGCTCTCGACGCCCACATCAAGGGCCGCCACGTCATCCAGCCCCCGACCGGAACGCCGCCGCAACACCTCTCCTTCATCTGAAGGGCCATCTGAAGGGCAGAACGATGGGAACCAGTTCGGAAAGCTGGGCGGTCGGACCGGATCATCCGGGCGGCGTGCTCGCCGCCGCCGGAAGCCCCCGCCTCAACGACGTCGCCGCGCTGATGGTCGCTGCCGACGGGCGTTACCTGATGCAGTTGCGCGACGACCGTCCATCCTTGCGGGTGGCCGATCACTGGTGTCTGTTCGGCGGGCGGGTGGAGCCGGGAGAAACCCCGCGGGCGGCGCTGATCCGGGAACTGGCGGAAGAGCTGGAGTTCTCCCCTCGCGTCGTTCGCTGGTTCACCGAAACTGGTTTCGTCATGCCTCAGCTGGGGGTCGGCCCGAGTTGGAAGACCTTCTTCGAAGTCCCGATCACCCAACCCGAGATCGACGCCATGGTGCAGCACGAGGGCGCCGACCGGCAATTGTTCGCCCTAGACGAGCTGTTGCGGCAACCCCGCGTCGTTCCCTGGGACGTACAGGCGATCATTCTGCATGCCCGACGCGACGTGATCTTCGGCCCGGTTCCTTCGGAGGCGCCTCCCCCCCCGTCAACCCTCATGGAAATTTACACCATTCGGCGGGGCGCGGTCGTCCGCCTCATCGGCGCGGTTTTGCTGGAGATCAGTAACGGCCAGGTGATACAAAGCCGACGCGGCGCGGATTGAAGGCATGGCGGAATTCGCCGCCATGACCGATAAAAACGCCGATAAAAACGCCGATAAAAACACTGGCGAAAACGATGTGATCGCCATTCCGCCGAAAGCCGCGCGACTCCTGACCGCCTTGGCGTGTCGGCGGGTTTGCGCCGCGACGTTGGACGCTATCGACATAGGGGGCTTCCGGCCGAACGTCATGGATATCCTCGTTCTCGGCGGCGCCGTTTTCCTGGGCCGCCATTTCACGGATTCCGCCCTGCGGGCCGGGCATCGGGTGACGCATTTCAACCGCGGTCGCAGTGATCCCCGTCCCACGCCGGGCGTGGAGAGATTGATCGGCGACCGTGATCGCGACCTGTCCGCCCTTGCGGGGCGTCGCTGGGACGCGGTGATCGATACTTGCGCTTATTTCCCCCGGCAAGTGACCGCCGCGGCGACTGCCCTGCGCGGCGCGGCGCGGCGTTACGCGCTGGTGTCCTCAGTGAATCGCTACGCCGACTTCCCCCATCCGGGAATCGACGAGGATCATCCGGGCGAGGCCACGCCCGACGACCTTGCGGCCTCCTCCGCGGACCCCCCGTTGAACGCCGAGACTTATGGTTTCTTAAAGGCCGCCTGCGAGCGCGCCCTGCACGCCGCTTGGGGGGAAGGCGGCCTCGTCCTGCGTCCCGGCTATCTCGTCGGCCCTTATGACCGCAGTCATCGTTTCCATTACTGGGTTCGCCGTCTGGCCGCCGGGGGAAGGTTCCTGGCGCCGGGAATACCCGATGCGCCATGGCAGTTCATCGACGTCCGGGATCTCACTGATTGGGTGATCCGCCTTCTCGAGGCGCCGTCGTCCGGTTTCGCGACCTTTAACGTCGTCGGCCCGGCGTCGGATTCCATCGCCGGCGACCTTCTGGACCGTATCGCGGCGGCGACCGGCGGCGTCGCCCGCCCGACATGGGTGGACGCGGATCTTCTCGCGCGTTCGGTCGAAGGCTCCCGCTGGCTGGATCTCGCCGATTGGTCAAACCTGCCGGATCGGCATCGCTTCCTCTACGCCGTGTCGAATCGCCGGGCGGTCGAGGCCGGGCTGCGCATCCGGCCGGTCGCCGAAACCGTCGCCGCGGTGCTGGATCATCTGTCTGGAAGAAGGATCGAGCCGGCGGCGGAGGCGCTCGCCCCCGATGTCGAGGCCGCTCTGCTCCGGGCCTTGGGGCAGGCGGATTAGCGCTTTCTTCACACCCCCTTCCGAAGATTTCCCACATCTCCCGAAAGCCCGCGCATCCAACGTTTTCCATGCGGTAATGATCGAAGGTCCATCATGTCGAATGATTCCGGTTTCTGGAGCGTGGTCGAACCGTTCATCGAAGCGGACGCGGCGCGCCAGGTCGATTCCCTGGCCGATGAGGTGGAGGCGTATTTCGGCGGGCCTCGCGACCTGGGATCGGCGCGGAAGTTTCTCAAGGAACGGTTGCCGCCGGGGCGCATTTACGTTTATGGGGCCGGATCCCATTCGGAGGCCATCGTCCATGTTCTGACGGGTCGGCGGGATCTGGAAATTCTAGGATTCGTCGATCAGGCGGCGGCGCGGCTGGGGACTTTCCACGGTTTCGAGGTTCTGACGCCCGAAGCGCTGGCCGGCCGCGATTTCGACTACGTGCTCATATCGTATAATCGGATGGAGATGAAACTCATTGATCGGCTGCTTGATCTGGGAATACCCCGTGATCGCATCCGGCCGATTTATTCCGATCCCGACTTCATCCGGCAGGCGACCGACGCCGAATTCGCCAAAATCGAACGCCAGTTGAAGGGGCATCGGTTCGATCACGTCATCGTCCGCTCCGCTATTCACGAAGTGATCCCGGACGCCGCCCTGGCCACGGTGTTTCCGCCTGACCGCACGCTGGTGCTGCACGCCGGTCCGGCCAAGCCGTCGCCCTTGTCGGCGCATTTCTGGACCATCGACGTGCGGGAATGCGCGGCGTTGATCGCCAGCATTTTACGGGCGCTGCGTCCCTCCATCGTTTTCCTCAGCACCGCCCAGGAATACGATCTCCTGTACTTCGCGGTTCGCCGCGCCGCGCCGGACAGCCGGTTGATCCACGAGATCTACGATTTTTTTCCCTTTATTCCCGATGACTGGATCAAGCTCGGGATCAACGCCAGCGATCGGCTGATCCAGTTGATGCGGCTGTCGAACTACCACAGCACCCGCGGGTCCGAATTGGTGGTGTCGAAGCGGGCCGGCGCCGCCTGGGACGTGGTGCGCGCCTCCTTCGAGACCCCCTATCAATACGTGTTCCCCGGCATCGGATCGCCGGAAGAGCTGGCCCAACTCGACTGCGGCGACCACGTCGCCGCCGATGATCGCGTCCGGATCCTTTACGCCGGCGCTCTGGTGCCGTCGCATTTCCATGTCTACAAGCGGTCGGATTACAACTTCCTGCCGATGCTGGAGGAGATGGTCGCCCGCGGCCGCGTGGCTGTGGACATCTACAATTCGGGACACGGCTACGCCGTCCAGGACGGGTCCTTCCAAGACTATCTGGATCGCTACGCCGCCCCGCCGATGACCTATCATCGGCGCATTCCCTTCGAAAATTTGGTGCGGTTGATGACCCGCCACGATTACGGTTGGCTGTGCCTAGCGCCGCGGGAGCGGCGTCTGGCCGACCAGCAGGTGGTGATCTGCAACCGCTTCAGCGCCTACATCTACGGAGGCTTGCCGGTCATCGTCGATTCTGAATGGGATTTCATCGCCGATCTGGTGGAGACGTTCGACGCCGGTCTGGTGATCCGTGACGCCGACCCTGATCGGGTGCTTGCCGCCATCGCGTCATGCGACTACGCCGCCAAACGCGCCGGGGTGATGCGGCTGCGGGCGCATCTATGGGCGCATAACGAGAAGGTGCGCCGTGCGCTGATCGATTTCCGGGATGAGCGGGCCCCCGATTTTGAGACGGCCGATGACTGTTTACGAAGAGATTCCCGCTCCTATAAGTAGCAAAAGCCGATGGAGCGTCAGATGAAACGGACCGGCACGAAACACAGTGCGGCGGTATTATACATGGCGTAATCGGTTGGCTGCTCTCCCGAAGGCGACGAGGTCGATGCAAGATCGCCTCAGATGAATGCCGAGCAAGGAGAGCAGCCATGTCGCATTATGTCGGATTGGACGTTTCGTTGAAAGAGACGAGTGTTTGCGTTGTCGCCGGCGACGGTCGGGTTGTCTGGCGGGGAACCTGCCGTTCGACGCCGGAGGCGATGTCGGCGACGTTGAGCAAACGGGCGCCGGAAGCCGTGCGGGTTGTTCTGGAGAGCGGGACGCTTTCAACGTGGCATTGGCACGGGCTGAAGGAACTGGGCGTTCCGGTGGTGTGCGTCGACGCGCGTCAGGCGAAAGCGGCGTTGTCGGGGCGGGTGAACAAGAGCGACGCGCTGGATGCGGAAGGTTTGGCGCAGTTGGCGCGGACGGGGTGGTACGCCGAAGTGCGGGTCAAGAGTCTGGACAGCTATCGGATGCGCTCGGTTCTGGTTGCGCGGGCGAAGCTGGTGGACATGAAGCGGACGTTGTCGAACACGATCCGCTCGTTGTTGAAGACGTTCGGGCTGTTCACCTGCGGCGCGCGGGGCAAGGGTTTTGCGGAACGGGTGCGGGCGGCGGCGGCGCAGGAGCCTTTGGCGGCCAAGGGGATCCAGGCGCTTTTGACGTCGTGGGAGGCGATAGCGGAGCAGGTTCGCGGGCTCGACCGGCTGTTGTCGGGTTTGGCTCGGCGCGATCCGGTTTGCCGAGACATCTTGATGACGGCGCCGGGGGTGGGATCGCTCACCGCTTTGGCCTTCAAGACGGTGATCGACACGCCACAGCGTTTTCGACGCGGCGAGGAGGTGGCGGCGTATCTCGGCTTGGCGCCGCGCCGGCATCAGTCGGGCGACGTCGACCGGATGGGGCGGATCAGCCGCTGCGGCGATTCCCTGTTGCGCAGCTATCTGTTCGAGGCGGCGACGGTGGCGCTGTCGCGGGTGAAGCGGGCCAACGGGCCTTGCGCCTGGGCGGCGGCGTTGGCCAAGAGGGTCGGCATGGCGAAGGCGCGGGTGGCGTTGGCGCGCAAGTTGGCGGTCATCCTGTTCGCCATGTGGCGCGGCGAGCAGCCGTTCCGTTGGGGAGATTCTCCGGTCGGCGAAGCGCCGGCGGCCCTGCCCGCGGCGGCATGACGCCGCGATGATCGACGAAGAGGGCGAAATGCAAGGGTCTGAAAGGTAAACGAGTTCCGCTTTCGGGCGGAGAGGCGTCCCGACGGGACGGAGCCTCGGCGACCGCGTTCGATTGGTTGTCATCGCAGTGTTCGCAAGGACGCTGCGGCAACGACGGGTTATACATGGCGGCGCCGGACTGGCCCCAAGAGTCAGCCATTCGGCGGGGCGGTATTAGTGTTTTCCGACGCCCAGAAAGCCCCCCACAAGATATCGCCGATCAGTTCCGCGACCGTTGGCGCAAACGGGCCGCGTTTATGGACGCCAGTAAACATAACATATTCGCGTACATGGATTTTCCTGCAAGGCGCAGGACAAAATTTCATAGGACGCGCCTATTGGAAAGATTTCGTCTGAATCTTCCCTAATGAGTAGACCATCGTTCACCTCATCCGAGCCGTTCTGCTGGAGATCAACAGCGACAGGCGGTCTTCGCCGCCGCCTTCCTTGGCTGCTGGAAGGATTGCAGCCGACTCCCACCGTTTTTTGGCCGCCCGGCGCCCGGAGTTCGTTTATTATATATCAAACACCGAGCAGGAATTCTTGCCCTTTGACCATAATCATTTCTACTTCGCATGACGGCGAAGCGGCCCGGAATCGATGACAATTGCGTTGGTTAACCGCTTTGTTCCACCTGACGGCGCTCCAACCGCCGTCTCTTTGGCGCGCCTGGGGCGGTTATTGGTGAAACGGCTTCCTTCTCTTGACTGGCGCTTGATCGGCGTAGGACGTTCCTATGCGGGGGGCGGCGCGTCAGGTGAAAATTTATGGCGACGCGCGGCGAATTCATGGCGTGACGGGCGACGGTTGGCGCAAGAGGCGGCGAATTGCTCGGCCGTCCTATCCTTAACCGACCCGCCATTTTTATCCTATCATCTGGGGCGTCAGTTATCGGCCGATCAGTTTTGGTGTGAATGGACGATGGATCTCTATCCGCAAGCGTTGACGGCGATGTTGGGATTGACGCCAAGCCCGCCATGTCGACCAAGAAGGCGCCCGCCAGACATGCGGCTATGTTTAGGGCCGCGGCAGGCGGCGTTTATTGCAGCAGGAGAACAGCGCCCGCCGCCTTTCTTAATTTGTCCCGCAGGCGTTTGCGACGCGCTCTTGCCGCCGCCGCCTCGTAAATCCGAAAATCCGATACGTCTTGTATACGCTGGAAATTTAGGCCGCGCGCACTGGGACGACGCTTTGCCGGAACTGGCGAGGTTATCCGATCCAACGCGCTTTCGCCTGCTTGTCGCCGCTTACGGCGTACGGGCCAAGGCGGTTCGAACTAAACTTATGGGTTTTTCCCATGTGGAATGGCGCGACACGCCTCTGAACGCAGATGAATTAAACGCCGCCGATGTTCATGTGGTGAGCTTGCGGAAAAATTGGACGCATGTTTGCGCGCCGTCGAAAGCGGTTTCCGCTTTATGCCGGGGACGTCCGCTGTTGTTTTTCGGCGCGGCGAACGCCGATGCCTGGAAGTGGGCCAACGGAGCCGGATGGCGTATTGATCCTTGCCGGGACGCCGCGCGCCGCATGTTGCCTGCCGTATTGGCGGAATTATTGGTTCCCGAACGGCTAAACGCTTTTACCGAACGCGCCATGATTGCAGGTGAAAAATTGCGCGCAGTGGAAAGCGATGCTGCCGACGTTCTGGCCGAACGACTGAGCGAACATATCGGCTGTCGCCTTTAGGACAAGCCCGGCGAAATCAGAGCAGAATTCGTGGCGTAAAGCGTTCGTGTCCCCGATGGCGGTGTCGGATTGGGCAAGCCAATCATTTTGGTTTCCCGCAGTCTGGCCAAGGTTGTCATGCGGGCGCGGGGGACGTGACCCGCACAGGCGGCTGATCTGGATTTCGAGCCCCTGCCCTCCGCCGGAAACGTGACCTCTGAAGCGGCGCCAATGAACCGGAGGATTATAAGACGAGCAATTTTCCTTGCGTCGACAGCTTGCCTTTAGCGCAGCGTATCATTAGGGTCGCACTGGTCGCCGGATTAGCTCAGCTGGTAGAGCAGCTGATTTGTAATCAGAAGGTCACGGGTTCGATTCCTGTATCCGGCACCATCTCCTTATCGGAAGTGACGCTTTTTTCATTCTAGCATCCTCCTGCGCTGCTCTCATTGCAGCAATCCAAATGAGAATTGTATTATTTTTAGTGGCGCAACCAACGGCGCAGCAGCTCTTCACCCACATAAACGCCCCCGACTTGCTGGTAGATTCCACCGGCCGTCCTAAAGATCCGCCGCCAACCATCCGTAAAGGCCTGTTGCGCCGATTCGAAGCCGCCTGCTGGCAGATTCCACTTTTAAGCCAATCACAATAGACAAGGCGGCAAATTTATCCGGTGGAATCTACCAGCCGCTAAGTGGAATCTACCAGCGCGACTCGTGTTATCCGGTGGAATCTACCAGCTAAGCAAATAAGGTTATAACAAATAATCCCAAATAGCTTGACTGGTAGATTCCACTATTGACGTATTTCGGCTTATCGGCTTGAAATCGTCCACATGACCACTTCGATTCATCACTTGCTGCGCACCCACGGGCTTGAAACAGCCCGTACGCTCATCACCGACAAGACCACCCGGCGAGAGCTGGAAATCGCCGCAGCCGTCATGACCGAAGAAAGCGAAACCCTCGGCATCTGTCACGCGGGTTTCGCCCTGACCTCTTTACCGCATAAGAACACTAACGAGCTTTTTTGGCGGCGCGAAGGCCATCGCGTCACTTTACTAGTGGAGTCAGGGCGCGAACCGAACGGTGATCCCGTCGGCATTCCCTACGGCTCCAAAGCCAGAATGATCTTAATCTATCTACAGACCCAGGCGTTACGCTCCGGCTCCCGCGAAGTCGAATTAGGGCGATCGCTCAAAAGCTGGATGAAAGCTATGGGCATTCCAACCATCGGCGGCGCCACGTATAAAGTCGTCAGCGAACAAGCCCGCCGTATCAGCGCCTGTCGCCTAACTTTCTTCAGTGACAATGGACAAATCCGACAGCGGGACAACGGCAGCTTTGTCGACAATGCTATTGAACTGACCGGCGCGTTAAACGACGACCGCCAACCCACTCTTTGGCAAGACCGGGTGCGGCTGAATAAGGCTTTTTATCATTCGCTGGTGGAGCATCCTGTTCCCGTATCGGAAACAGCGCTGAAAGAAATTGGCAACAAGTCGATGGCGATCGACATTTACGTTTGGCTTGCCTACCGCTTGCACTCGTTAGGCAAACCAACGCCAGTATCATGGACGTCGCTTTTTACTCAGTTTGGCGCAGGCTTTTCCGCTATGCGCAACTTTAAACCAGCCTTTACTGAAGCTTTACGCATGGCCATGGCCGCGTACCCCGACGCTCAGGTGCAGGTGGAATCTACCAGCATCACCCTTCACCCTTCGCGGCCGCCCATCGCCAAAGCGAAGGAGCGTCTTGGCGTCTTCTAATGCCAATCTGCCGAAAGACTGACCTTTAGGCGGGGTGGTGTTCCGGGCCAAGCAGCCCGCCGCATGCCGCGGGTTTCTTTCGCATTTGAAGGGTGGCCTTCAAATATCACTGATTACGTCATTAAACGTTTAATGACGTAATCAGCAACCGCCTATAAAACCGCCATCCTCAATAGGCGTTGCGGTCATTGAACAGACGCAAGGCGGTCAGCAGCAAAATCCAGCAGTCGAACGCCGGACTCCAATGTTCGACATATTCAAGATCGTGGCGCACCCGCTCTTCAAGCTCGGCCATGCTGCAAACCTCACCGCGCAACCCATTAGCTTGCGCCCAGCCGGTCAGTCCCGGCTTCATGCGTCGCCGCGCAGCGTAGCCTTCGACAATAGCAGCGAATTGCGCGTCATGCGGCAGGGCCAACGGACGCGGTCCCACTAACGACATGTCGCCTCGGAGCACGTTGAACAACTGAGGCAATTCGTCAATGCTCCAACGCCGTAAAAACCTTCCCACCCGCGTCACCCGCCTGTCGTCGCGAGTAGCTTGCGGAGCCGCTTCATCAGCCGCCGCGGCGGAGATCATGGTGCGCAGTTTAAGAACAGTAATAACCTCGCCACGAAAACCACGGCGTTGTTGACGGAACAGCACCGGACCGCCGTCTTCTAAGCGCACCGCCAGCGCCGCCCCCGCCATTACCGGCGCGGCCACGATTAGAATAACCACGGTGAGCACGACGTCCTCGAGCCGTTTCAGCAAAGCGGCGACGCCGCTAATCGGCGCTGGCAACAACTCAATGGCCGCGGCAGGGCCAATATTGGCGATCCGCGGCGCCGGCAGAGCGTCAAACGGCGGCTCCAGCGCATAGCGGCAGCGAGCCGACGACGCCTTTAACGCCTTTAACAAACTTTCGGCGGCTTCCGCTGTGTCCAGCGGACCAACGACAATCACCTCATCGGCGTTTAGCGCCATCAGCCTGTCCGGCAAATCGGCGGCGTCGTCAAGCCTCATCACTTCCGCCACCTGAACCGCGGGAAACGGCCCCGCCTCCAGGCGGCGGCGCAGCGGTTCGGCGCGTGATGCTGGTCCGATAAGAATCGCCCGCGATAGCCGGCGCGTCGCCACCAATCCACGGCGGGCCGCCGCCAGCAACGCCGTCCGCCCCAACGCCATGCCGCCAAGGCAGCTTAGCCACCAAGCGCCTGCCCAGACCCGGGAAAACTGATCCGATAATTTGGTGAAATAGGCGGCCAGCGCCAGCAATAGCATCGCGGTGGACACCGCCAGAAACAGCCCGGCGGCTTGCGACGGGGCTAGAGCCGGATGATCGAAGCGATAAGAACCGAAAGGGCCTGCAATGATCTGATGAATAAGGACGCCTAATATAATGGCCGCCAGATAGAGGCCGGGAAGCGTGAATTGCTCATGCCGAATCATGTAGGCGAGTATTCCCGCCGCCACGATAATAATCCCGTCGATTGCACGGGCCGCTGTCGTTAGCGCTTCTGCGCCGCCGCCGCCAGAACCATAAAATGCTTTGTTAGGTCGAAGGGCGGAGCGCTGAAAAAAAGGGGAAGATTTATGCTCCTGCAACGACGCCTCTTCAATATAAAGACGATGAAGACAATTTTTTAAAATATGATATAATAGGAAAACCGCTAAATTGAAAGGAAATGTTTTTCTTAATGTAATTGGAGATAGAAAATTATGAATATAACTCAAAAATTTAACGATTTCGTGTTAAGCGACGACCCCGCCCTAAGGGGGAGCCCTCGCTCAGCATGATTCTAGATTCCTGCGGTCTGACCGCCTCAGCCTGGATCATTGACCGTTTAAAGCCGGCTCCAGGGCGAGCCGCCCTTAACCCTGAGGTCTCCGCCGATGCGCTGCTGGCTGCGCTCGATCACCATCGCGTGGCCGCCGCCATTTCGTTCAGCGGCGGCGAGGGTTTGCCCGAGCCGATGTCAAAAGCCCTGGCCGAGTTTAGGCGGCGACGGGTAGCCCGGCAGTTGGCGTTGATGGCGGAGTTGTCGGCCGTCGTCCAGGCGCTGACGGCGGCGGATGTTCCTGTTCTCGCCTTCAAGGGACCGGCCGTGAGTCTGCTGTTGCATGGCGACGCGGCTCGGCGGGATTCGGTCGATCTTGATTTGCTGACGGCTCCCGCCGCTTGGGAAGCGGCGCTCGAAACCCTGGCTGGATTGGGCTATCGGCCTCTTATTCCCGCTTTGGCCGCCGACCGGGCGTTGCGCGGCGGGCACGCCCTGGCGTTGGTCCGCCGCGGCGCCGCTGCGTCAATCGAACTGCACGACCGGCTGACGCCGGAGGATTCGCCTTTTCCGCTGAGCGTCCTGCGGCCGTTTGAAAGACCGGCGATCGTCACTATCGGCGGCGTCGCCATTCCCACCTTGTCGGCCGAAGCCGCGACGGTTTTCGCCGCGCATCACGGCTGGAAGCATCTATGGGCCCGGCTGCACTGGCTGAACGACATCGCCGTCGCGGCGCGGGGCGACGCCGTCGACTGGCTGGCGGCGGACGATCTCGCCCGGCG
>ERZ761609.1083-NODE-1083-length-26325-cov-40.481195_pt1 | contig 26325 bp, 20 predicted proteins | sample MGYA00511163_ERZ761609 | MGnify/ENA primary metagenome ERZ761609 (study PRJEB28899, sample SAMN02445070) | bioreactor sludge metagenome | biome: EBPR sludge | place: Australia: Brisbane, Thorneside Wastewater Treatment Plant | collected 2011-12-16 ... | reverse complement strand
TGCCTCCCCATCTGCCTCCCCATCTGCCTCCCCACCATCAACCCCATCTGCCTCCCCACCATTAACCCCATCTGCCTCCCCACCTGCCTCCCCACTTTTAACCCCACCTGCCTCCCCATCTGCCTCCCCAATCCATCCTCATCCTCACTGCAATGGCTGCGCATATGATGCCGAGAGCGGAGCCGACCAGGACGTCGCTGAGATAGTGGACGTTGTAGATGATACGGCCAGCTGCGATGGCGAGGCCAGCGAACCAAAAGAGGATCTTGTATCGCGGATACATGGCACTTCCTGCAACAGCAAGGGCAAGTCCAGTAGTTGCATGGCCACTTGGAAATGATTGCCAGATGTAGTCAAAAATGAAGGAGAATGGACGTGCCTCGGCAATGCCATCACTGAACAGTAGCGGTGGTCGCGAACGGTTGATAAGTATTTTGATGATGTTGGCAAGAATGCCACTTGCAGCGATAGACGCAAACACAACAAGATGGCGTGTGGAGACGTCGCGCCAGGATCGCCACGTGACAACAACAACAATAAGCGTGTATCCCAGGAGCCAATGTGACTTGCCGGCCTCTTCCAGGACGCTGCCAATGTTCTGCATCCATGGTGTAGAGATGGAGTGGATCCAGATGGCCAATGGAACGTCAATCCAGACGTAGGAGCATACCGCTGCAAGGACAACAATGACGCAGGAACGAAGCGCTGTGCTGACCGTCATCGTGCTGACGTCCTCGGCGGTATGGCCGGTAGTTGTAAGGCGTAAATCGCAGCGTTGAGTTTGGCTACGTTGTCACGCTCAGTACGATCGACAATTGTTAGAAGTCGGTCGGCCTCACGACGTAACTCATCAAAGAGTGCTCGTGATTGTGCCGTAGGGCGTTCATCGGCCGACTCAACAACGTCGAGTAATGAGGCGATCTTGTTGTTGAGTTTTACGGGATAGTTCAGAAGATCCTGAAAGGCCTTGGCCTTTGTTTGAACAAGCGCTTCCTCAACAGTTGTGAGAGTGTCGATGATTTTTGACGATAACGTTCGAGCTTCGACGGTTTCTGTTGTGTCGCGGTCTTTCCATCGTGTACGCACTGTCTTAATGGCAGAGCGCATCTGGCGGATAACGTTGATGGTTTTGTGGACCGTATCCACATATCGATGTATTTCGATGGCGAGGTTGTGTTGTTCGACGATGTTCGTCATCGGAACCGTAAGTCGTGGGTCGAGTTTGATCTCGAATTGTACGGTGTCAACAATGGTACCCAAGGTCCAAATGGCCGTATACGTTCCGGGCAGGACCTTTGGACCACGTACACCACCACCCCAGAGTAACATGCCGTCAATAGTTTCGGCATCGGGTTTGCGCATGTTCCACACAAATCTGTTGAGGCCACGGAAACGTGTGAGGGCCAGTTGTGATGGACGATACAGCGAGTCGCGATAGAACTTGGTGTCTACTTCAAAGGGTTTGCCCTTCGTATCAATGTTGCTGCTAAACTTCGATATGGTGTCACCACGGTCCGAGAGAATGGTCAGGCGTAGTTCCTTCGACGTTGTATCGGCAAGGGAGTAGTGGAAGACGACACCGTTCGGTGCATTTTCTCCAACGTCCATCCGAGGTGATGACCACGAACCACCATCAACACGATAACTTGTTCGTGGTGGATAGGCCTTAAAGTCTGCTCGTAAAGGTTCATAACGATGTAGGACGGAAATGTCGTCCAATATCCAGAAGGATCTGCCATGTGTACAGACAATGAGGTCCTTTTCGCGTGGATGAATGCGCAGGTCGTGAACCGGTGTAACAGGTAGGTTCTGTCGGAACGCCGACCACGTTGCGCCGTCGTCAAACGAAATGGCGAGGCCACGTTCGTGTCCAGCAAAGAGCAGTCCTTTTCGGAAAGGATCTGCACGGACAACACGACAGATATCTCCATCGTTGAGTCCCTTTGTTATCGGTGTCCACGTTGTACCGTAGTCACGTGTACGGTAGATGTATGGACGGTTGTCACCGAACTTGTATCTCGTTACGGCTACATAGGCCGTGCCAGCATCATAAGGTGATGGCTCAATGATTGAAATCTGTGACTCCGGTAATCCAGCCGGAGTGACGTTTGTCCATGTTGTGCCACCATCGCGACTGACGTGGATAAGACCGCAGTCACTACCAGCCCATAACACACCCTTGGTGATGGGAGACTCAGCAAAGGCAAAAATCGTGTTGTAAACTTCTACACCTGTATTGTCCTTCGTAATAGGGCCGCCCGACGCAACTTGTTTTGTACTGTCGTTTCGTGTCAGGTCGCCAGAAATGCGTGTCCACGACTCTCCTTCATTTGTGCTCTTCCATACATGTTGTGACGTTGTATAGAGAACGGTTGGATCATGTGGTGAGAACAGAATTGGAAACGTCCACTGAAATCTTTCGCCCCTTATTAAAGCCCCTTCACCAATGGGATTGTTTGGATAGACACTTATGTCGCGCTCCTGCTGGATTCGGCGGTCGAGTCTACCCAGATATCCCGAATAGTTCCCACCAAATGTTACGTCGGGGTTTAAAGGGTGGGGAACAACCCAGCCACTTTCGAATCCGGCAACGGAGTACCAGTCGGACTCATCAATGGACCATCCGCCAATAACACGACTTGGAATTGAACACGTTGTATTGTCCTGCTGCGCACCGTAGAGACGATAGGGGAAATGTTGGTCAACGGTCACATGATAAAACTGCGCCGTCGGAACATCTTCCTCCGTCCAATGATGTCCACCATCAACAGTCACTTCAAATCCACCGTCATCGGCGATGATCATTCTCTGGTTGTCGTTCGGATCAATCCAGAGATCGTGGTGATCACCATGTCGTGTGCCAATGGTTGTAAATGTTCTGCCACCATCGTCACTACGATGGAATGCTACATTCAAGACGTAAACAACATTAGCGTTCGAAGGATCGGCAAAAACATGGTTAAAGTACCATGGACGTTGCCGAATGTCGTTGGAAGAGTTTACGCGTCGCCAGGTGTTGCCACCATCGTCACTGCGGAACAGGCCACCATTGGTATTCTCCACCATTGCCCAGACAAGATTCTGTTGCGCTCGTGACGGGTCAACCGTAATCTTTCCAAGTATTCCCGTAGGCAGGCCAGGACGTTGTGTCATGTCCTTCCATGTACGACCTCCATCAGAACTCTTCCACAGCGATGAACCCTTACCTCCGCTGCTCAGACTCCACGGACTACGTTCTGCACGCCACATACTGGCCCAGACAATTCGCGGATTCCGCGGGTCAATACGGACAGAGAGGCCGCCAACACTGTCGTTAACGTAGAGGACCTTTGTCCAGGACTGACCTCCGTTTGTTGTGCGATAGATTCCGCGAGCTGTATCGGGACCAAAAACACGGCCCATGGACGAAACGAGGGCAACATCGGCATCATCCGGGGCGACGGCAATGTCGGCAATCATCCGACACGACGTGAGTCCGGCACGAAACCACGTCACACCGGCATCGGTGGAACGATACAGACCATCTCCGGGAGAAATGTTGCCACGTATATCGGTTTCGCCCGTACCAACCCAGATTACGTTCGGATCTGATGGTGCGACGGTGATAGCACCAATCGAGCTCGACCCAAACGTTGTGTCAGACACAGACTGCCACGTGTCACCACCGTCCTCCGTCTTCCATACACCACCTCCAGTAGCACCGGCATAGTACGTGTTACGTTGTGACGGGTGGCCGCAGACGGCCAGAGAGCGGCCTCCACGATACGGTCCGATGTTCCGAAAACGATACGCCCGCAGATCTCGTTCGAGATCGGCGGGCGATGGTGTTGGCAGTAGTTGAGCGACAACCGTGGTTGTCGTGAGCACGAGGGCGAGAAGAGACATGCGCATCATGTGCGCAATATCGCCACCTACCGGCTTATGATGACCGTCGCACTCTTCCGTCCGTCACTCAAAATCCATGCACCTGACGGAACAGCAGAGAGGTTGATCTCTTTTGCTTCATCGGTAGTCGTGACATACTGCGGCTGCTGTGTCCGACCCGTTATGTCAACAAGCATAACATCATACTGAGTTGATACCGTCACGGTCGTTTCCGTGCGATGAGTAATGAAGGGGGCAGAAGGGGTTCTGTTGTCTGCCCATACCGATGACGGTTCCGCAATCGAAAAGATAAAGATCGACGAGTCTGGAGCGTAGGAAGAGTCCTCCATGGCGCGACATACCCAAAGATCATTGCCAACGATACACATACCCTCGGCCTTGGATTCGACCGTAAAGGAGCGTGTAATCTTTGACGAGTCAAGATGAACCTCTCGCACAACACCAGCATATGTAGACACGTAGGCGCGCTCTGCGAAGATTGCGCACTCGCGAGGACCGTCGTAGCCAGATGTTTCCATGGCAACCGTGTCAACAACAGTAGCCGATAGAATGTCGACACCCACCAGCGTGTGTGAACCATTAACAACAACCCATGCCGTTGTACCACGCACAGCAAGATGGTTCGGTGTATCACCAACAACAACCGTACGAGCTGAGTATGACGTAGCGCCAGTAGCTTCGATGATGGTTACTGAACCGTTTGGTTGACCAAACAGACCTTCATTCACAACAATCCAACCGTACCTATCTCCTGATGACCACGACGTGATGTACTGTGGATTAACACCAACGTCGACAGTTGCAATCTTTGTTCCCTCGTAGGAGTAGATCTCAACCGTGCCAGGATTCTCGAAGTCTGGACGGCGGCTTACGGCAAACTGGAGGCGATCTGGATCAACACCTACGGCATATGCCTCAACGTCAACAATGGCCGTCACAAACTGTTGTCCCGCAGTGAGGTAGGCATGAACGGCGCCACCCTCACAAATGAGCATCATACCGATTTTCGGATCGAGTGCTGGACGGTTCGCCTTCACACTTGCCCACGGAAATGCCATTGAGTCAAGTGTCTGTCGCGTAAAGGCATCTACGATTATCCACGTAGCAGGTGATTCACCGTCTTCTTGAACACCATCGTAGTCAAGATCAATACGATCGGTGAAGACGTGAACAACTCCTCCATCGGCAATAAGAGCGACGGGTTTGGGAGCCGTCAACACAGTGTCAACGGCAAAGAGGGAAGTGCTGCACAGAATTGTGCAGAAAACGACGAGTGCAGAGCGGATCATCCCGCAATCCTTAGAATAAAACGTGGCCGCTGTGAGCGCAGCGGTGCGACGATACGTCGCAAAAAAACGTGGTTTGGCAACGGCAGGTCTTCCGACTCCGGTGTCATTCTCCTCATCCGTCTTCCCATCCGCAAGGCGGACAGTGACTGCCTCAAGGGCCAGGATGATTCGTCGACCGATACGGCGGCGCTACCGTGCGGGATTTGCACCCGCTTCCCTGTTCGCGCAATGTGTGCGACCGTTCCCGATATGCTTCGAAGATACGGCGTTCTATCTTTGCGCATGACTTCACGTGCCACACTCTATCTTCTGTGCTGGCTTGCTACCGTAGCGGCAGGCATTTCAGCGACACTGTTTAGTGTCTACCTTCCTTCGTTGGCGAGCGACCTTATGGGGAGTTCCGAACGTGAGGCAGTTGCGCAGTTAGGTTCGTGGGCACAGTCGGCCTTCCTCGGTGGCTGGGCAATAGGTGCCGTCCTGTTGGGCATTATTGCCGATCGTGTCGGTCGTAAGATCACGCTTGTTGCTTCCATTGTGCTCTGTACTCTGTCAACAGTTGTGGCGGCCTTTGTATCCGACGTCACCATCTTTGTCCTGCTGCGCGCCATTACTGGCACTGGTGCTGGTGCCATACTTCTACTTACAGCAGTGATTGTCGCTGAGGTGTGGCCATCGTCGTCACGCGCACTGGCACTGGGAATCTTGATCAATGCATTTCCTCTCGGCTTCATTATTGCCGGTGTTATGCACGGTACCATAGCTGACTTTCGTATAAGTTACCTTCTCGGGGGTATTCCGATTCTCCTTGCCGTAGCTGTGTGGACCCTTATCCCTGAAAGTGAACGGTGGTCTGATACGGCACGTGATCTTGACGAGCGGAGAGAACAGAGAAGTCATGTGTTTGAACCGCGGTATCGTCGTGACCTAGTCATCGGTGTAATCCTGTTTGGATCGATGCTGGTCGCACTCTGGGCTGCCTATACATGGATTCCGGCCTGGGTTGGTAGTATCAGTTGGCCAGATCACGCACGTCATAATCGTGCACTTGCAAACATTATGTTGGGCGCCGGAGCCGTTGTTGGTGGAATTGTGAGTGGTACGGTAAGTAATGCCCTTGGACGGCGTGTCGCAGCTGGTCTGGGATATATTGGAGCGCTGATCGTATCACTTTTCCTTTTCCTTGCCGTCTCGGAACCAGGTGTAGCCTTGTTCTCCCTCGCCTTCCTCTTGAGCTTCTTTATTGGCTACAATCAAGGTGTCCTGACGGGTTATCTGCCAGAACTATTTCCAACGATTGTGCGTGGCGCAGCGACGGGATTTAGTTTTAACACCGGTAGACTCGTAACAACGGTTACAGTATTCTTTGTTGGTGTTCTCGTCTCGGTATTTGGTCAGTATGAATATGCAATCCTGGCCTTCGCCTCATTCTATCTCGTAGGATTTGTCACCCTCTTTTTTGCACGAGAAACAAAGGGTACAGAACTTCTCTGACGTTCGCATGTACTGTACGTTAGTCGTCGTTGCGAATCCATATGCAGTGGATACCAAGGTCTACTGCAGCTAGGATGTTTGCCCGTGAGTCATCCAGAAGAACTGTGGAATGTGGATCTATGCCTTCTGCTGATGTGACGGCAAGGAATGCAGAGGCGTCTGGTTTACGTTGACGGAGTCGGCATGAAAAATAGGTAGCCGACATTCGCGAAAGGAAGTCCCGACACTCAGGCTCAGCCACAGCGAGGTGTGGCTCACTGATATTGCTGAGTAATACCGTGCGATGGTATTGAACGAGTGAATCAACAATGGATGGAGTCTCAGGAAAGGGGCCGAGTAGTATAGCGCACCATGCCTTGATGATGTCCGACGATGACGCCGAAAATCCAAACTTTTTGCGGAGTTCAGCAACAAACATCTCTTCCGAGATGTCGCCCCGGTCAATTGCAACAAAGAGTTCGTCCTGATTGTTCACCCCAAACGTGATGGGCTGGCCATTGTATCCATCGAGAAGAGTCATGGCCTCAATCGTTCGCTGGAAGTCGATATCGTACAACACACCACCTAGATCGCAGATGACAAGATCAATTGGCTGCCGCTGACTGAGATCGTGAACGGCCGTATGCATGTCACGACGGTGTGTTTCTGTAATCGTCATCGGTCCAGGTTTCCTGCTTGTACGTCGAGATCAATATCGAAACGTTAACCAGCGGTTGTCGATGATCCTGGCAGTTGTTCGCTGCCGTTGCAGCCACGACGTCCAAAATTCCTGTTGCTGTTCAGCAACAGCATCCTCTCCTCGCAACTGAAGCCAGAGAGGGAATTCACGCGGCTCGGCCGGTTCGTACGAGATGATATGTGTCATGTACCAACCTAGGTCGCCAACAAACGGACCGTAGAGGCCCGGCTCTGTGTTCTTGAGAATCTCCTTCACGGCCGCAGGATCAAACAGTTCTTCACCGATAAATCCATTACGATCAACCGTTGCAGACCTGAGAATCCGCGCATCAGCAGGCTTTTCACCAACAAAGAATGTGCCCTCAGGGAGGACCTTTACAACAGAGGCCAATCGTCGTGCCTCCGTACGAACGTCAAGGCAAGACTGACGACGACGATATGCTTCACGGACACGATCGTATGCGGCGTCGTATGGTAGTGGCCCTGCGGGTAACGAATCAACAACAACGGCCACAACAACACCCTTTTCCGGTGTGTCAACGGGATCACATAACATGAGTCTCGGTGTGGAATGAATAACGTCAGACAAGCGGTACGAACCAAAGACCTTTTGCTGCGGCGTTACCCATGGGCCAAGATCGACGGTTTTCTTGAATTTCTGAGCAACGGAACCAAACTCTTCGCCACTGTCGTACATCGTAGCAGCTGAGTCAACGAGTGTAAGAACACTGTCGATTGTTGTTTTGCCAGCTTCTACCATTGTGCGGATTCCACGAACGAGGTAGACTTTCCGGCCACGTGAAACTGTCGACATGCTATCTACGAGCACGACGACATAGTCTGCGCCATCACGAATGGGCCCGTAGGCGCGGCCACGCGCCGCCCCTTTTACTGCTGCATACAATGTGCTTGTTGTTGTTGAATCTGGATGAAGTACAGTCGTAAAGGATCGTGTCACAGAAGCTACGGCTGTCCACAACGAGTCACGCTTGCGTGGTGTTCGTTCTGCATTTATGTCACGCAGAAATCGACGAATGTTATCGAGCGTTCGCACGCTGTCGGATGCCGACGGCGTCATGGCAAAGGCAATGTAGGCGAACCGACGTATGGGTTCCGTTGTGGTGAATTCCCATGATCGTGATGCGTGATACTGCTGAAGCTGTCGTTCGTCCGGTTCAGCAACCGTTGATGCACACGGAAGGAGAACAAGGTTCACGTTACAACGTTCGGCGGCGCGGACAAAGGCCTCACGTAGTCGTGTTGAGTCAACGGTGAATTCTTCGCGCAGAACCTGTTGGCGAAGGCGATCCTCTGTCATCATCGTACGAAGTCGATTTCGAAGATCTGCCATCGATGCTCGTATTCCATCAACCTCTGCCAAAATTCGCTCAGCGCTGGCCGACGTACCGAGAGATGCTCTGACAACAGAATCTGGATTGGCAAGTAAACCACGCAGGAGTCGCGCATCAAACCGCCCCTTTTCGTCAACAAAACCACGGCGTACAAAATCAGGTGGGGACGAGTTCAGTAGGCTGTCAACATTGGCATCCGTTACATAGATGGTTCGCCGCTGTGCTTCATCTTTTACAATTGACTGTGTTACAGCGTCTGTCCATGCAGCCTGAACAGCGTCAGCCATATCTGCCTTACCAACACTGGCAGCAAGTTCCATACGGCGGCCTACGTCGCGCGCAAAATTGTCGAGTGCCAACGTATCACCATTAACAACGCCAACCCATGGACGCTGGTCTTGGGGCGCAGCAGATAGAAGTACTGCGAGAAGAAATGCAAACATCATAGGGGGCCAAAGATAGGGGGCAGGTATCTTTGTGGCGAACATGAATTCCTTTACCATCACATCGCTCACATCGGAACTGCTTGCTGCCGTTACGGCAGCAGGAGGCGAGTTGGACGTGGAAACGGCACTCAGCGTGTTACGAGCCCGCGAACCTCGTGTCACGCCAGATGTCCTCAAAGTGCTTGTTCTCGGCCGTGCCGATTCTCCCTTGGCCTTTACGGCGACAGAAACGGCCATCGTTCTCACCGGACGGCAGCCATGATGCGTGTTTCAATTGTTGACCAATCACCGGTCCATGATGGTGAATCCGCCGCAGATGCGCTGCGCCACACCCTGGATCTTGTTACCCTGGCTGAGTCTCTCGGATATCACCGCTACTGGTTTGCCCAGCACCACGGCAGTGCCGCCTTTGCGTCGGCCTCACCCGAAGTACTTATGGCCGCGGCGGCTCAGGTCACGTCACGTATTCGTATTGGCAGCGGAGGTTTTCTCCTAGGAGAGTATCCGCCGTTACGTCTGGCCGAGATCGCTCGCACATTGGAGGCAGTCGCTCCCGGCCGTATTGACATCGGCCTTGGTCGTGCTCCCGGAGGTGACGGACGTGTTGTACGAGCTCTTCAGTCGCAGATGCAGGACGCTGAAACGCGTCTTGATGAGTTTTTAGCCTTTGTGAACGATGACCGCGTGCCAACACGAGCCGGTGAAGTGGTGGCCGTACCGGATGGTGTAACACGACCTGAAATCTGGATGCTTGGTACGAGTCCCGGAAGTGGTGTTATGGCTGGCCGACGTGGACTTCCCTATGCCTTTGGATCGTTTATCGATCCAACACATATCCAGGAAGCTCTCACGATGTATCACACCGAGTTTGTCCCTGGCGAGTTTGGCTCTGGAACAAAAAGCTCAAAACCACGGACGATGTTAGCTGTGGTGGCTATTTGCGGACGTACCGACGAAGAAGCAAACCAGTTGGCTCGGGCTTCGGAACAGTGGTTTGTGGAGTCGTTTATAAAAGGGAACGACGTACGGTTTCCTTCAGCAGACACAGTCCGAGCCATTGAAGCCCCCTTTGCCCCCTACGTGGCAATGCGACGTGCAACAACGTTTGTTGGAAGTGCAGAACGTGTTGCCGATGAACTCGCTGCAGTACGTCAGCGATACGCTGTCGATGAATTGGCCGTTGTGACGATTACACATGACGCGGCAACGCGGATGGTATCGTATGAACGCTTGGCTGAAGCACTCTCACTCACATCTGCGGTAATATCATGAAGTCCGTCCTGATCTCGGTACTCCTGCTCATGAACGTGGGTTCGGAGGAGACCATTAATCTTGGTTACGACTTTGCGACAAATGCCGTTGCGCAACTTGTCCAAAATGAGGATGGGGTAATCTGGGGCGTAACGTCGAGCAGTGTTGACGCTCTTCCTACCATTGCTGGTGTGTATGCTGTTTCGTCAACCGACGAAGGTAAAACATGGGATACAACGACGATTACTACCGACTGGTGGCGATGGGGGATTGACATTGCGGCCGTTACAGCTACGACGGCCTATGCGATTACCATGAACGAGGACACTCTTGATCTGTATCACTGTGCAGATCGACAGTGGAAGATCGTTCCGGCAAAAACAACACAAGTTGATCGTCCACTAAGTGTGCATTTCTTTAATGCATCCACGGGTATTGTTATCGGACGTCACGGACGCGAGATTGACCGCAAATGGCAAATGTCGCGAACCACAGACGGTGGTAAAACATGGAAGCCGGCAACACCGATGCTAGCAGAGCCTGCCAAAGAAACCATCCGTATGCGTAACGATCGTGCTGTAACGTCGTGGGGCTTGTCGTTATGGATTGGCACATCAAGCGGTCGGATACTCCGCACCACAGATGCAGGGCTTACGTGGACCGTATGTCAGCCGCGACTTCAAGGACCGATCACATCTCTTGTTGCCACGTCACCAACACGTATCATCGCCACAACCTACGTGGGAACACCGCCTGCAGTAACACAATTTGCCAGCATCAGCCGTGATGCTGGTGCGTCGTGGAGTCCATTACAACTTCCGGCCGGACTGCCACCGCTTGTTGGCTTACGGGTACTTGATGAGGAAGTATTAGTAACGATACCGAGCACCTTATCGATGACGCCATTGTTGCGTGTTACGCCAGACTTTGGAGAAACACGCCGACTCACCAACAGCGACGTCACCTCTGTTGTTGTGCTCGACGACGACATGGTCGTATGCGGCACCGAAGTCACTCCGGGACGCGGCATTGTGCGCATTGAGTGGTGATTGCTCTGGAGTTGGTAATACCAACAAACAGAAGCAGATCATGGAGCTTGTCGGTTAGGGGGCAGAAGGGGCAAAATGCCGCGTTTCCGTATCTTTGCTGTTCACGGTCCCGTAGTTCAGCTGGATAGAACGTCAGCCTCCGAAGCTGAAAGTCAGCAGTTCGAATCTGCTCGGGACTACAGAAACCCCGCATTAGCGGGGTTTTTTCGTTTGCAGCAACCCCGCATTAGTGGGGTTTGTTCGTGTATGGGTGAGACGTGACATGGTCACATTCGGCATCTCGTAGTTTCGGTGGAATGAAGAACATCATCGACATTATTGTTCATGCCTACACGGGATACTGGAACTACCTTGTCCATGAGATAACACATCCGAGCTGGACAAACTACCTGTACTGGCTGGTTGGACTCAGTCTTGCTGTATGGTTTCTGGAGATTGTTGTTCCGTGGAGGAAAAACCAGGGAAAAATCCGGAAGGACTTCTGGATTGACGTCTGGTACATGTTCTTCAACTTCTTCATTTTCTCCCTTGTTATCTATAACGCAGCATCTGATGTTGTTGTGGAGTTTGTGCGTCCATACGTCCCCGCAGGCTTTATCGACGTTCGTACGGCACCAGCATGGTTACAACTCCTCATCATGTTTGTTGTGCGTGACTTTCTCCAGTGGAACATCCACCGACTACTTCACAGGGTGCCATTCTTATGGAAGGTTCATCAGGTACATCACAGTGTAGAAGAAATGGGATTTGCCGCACATCTGCGATATCACTGGGGAGAAACCATAGTATACCGGACACTCGAATATCTCCCTCTTGCGGCCTTTGGATTCGGACTGGACAGCTTCTTCCTTGTTCATATTATCAGCCTGGCCATTGGCCACCTTAACCACGCCAACATCTACCTCCCAATTGGTCCACTACGATACATTTTTAACACACCACAGATGCACATCTGGCATCACGCCGAAACACAGCCAAAAAACTCCTACGGAACAAACTACGGTCTCTCTCTCAGTCTCTGGGACTACCTCTTTGGAACAGCATGGATACCTGGAGACGGTCGGGATGTTAAACTAGGATTCGATACAATAGCTTCATATCCCCGGTCCTTCTGGCGCCAACTGATTGCGCCGTGGAGGAGGGGGTGAGGGGAGGCAGATGGGGTTAAAGGTGGGGAGGCAGATGGGGTTAAAGGTGGGGAGGCAGATGGGCAATTCCATGACATCATTTCCCGGCGGTTTCACCGCCGGCTGATATATCGTTGCCCCTCCGGGGCAACCAGATATACACCGGACAACTATTTCTCTGAAGCGCTCCGGAGGGGCGCACAATATCAGCCCGGGGTAAAACCCCGGCGTGACACGTTTTCGAGAAAACAAAACATGTATGCAATGTGGACGCGCAATCCCATCTGCCTCCCCACCTTTAACCCCACCTGCCTCCCCACCATTAACCCCATCTGCCTCCCCACCATTAACCCCATCTGCCTCCCCACCTTTAACCCCACCTGCCTCCCCACCGTTCTCCCCACCCTTACCCCACCTTCATCACCTTCATGACCGTTTTTTCCTTGCCGGTATCCAAGACCAGCAGGTAGATACCATTGTCGAGGGAGGCCATGTCGTAGGTGAATTCGAATTGACGTGTTGAGCCAGCACCGTGGAGTTCCGATGTGAGGTCGGCAACGGCATTGCCGACCATGTCGTAGAGGTGGAGAGTGGGTGATGATGCACCACGTAACAAGTCGAGATTGTTGATACGAACAATAAGTGCTGAGGATGTAGGCACGGGACGTGCCCAGACGTTTGTGAATCGCGGGTGGTCGCGTGGTTCGTCGATGACGGATGTGGATGTCGGTGGTAGATAGTAGAGTCCGTTCCATGCACCGGCATACACACCACCTTCTTCGTCAACATCAATGTCGCTGACATACTGAAACGTAAACACATCACCGCCAATCGTCTGCCATGTCCGTCCTTTGTCGCGACTCTCCAGAACACCGTCTTCAATCGACGTAACGAGAATGCGTGAGGTGTCAACAACCAGAATCTTTCGTTGTCCGGTATACGCTGGACGTGTCCGTCCTTCATCAAACACGACCGTCCATGTACGGCCTGTATCGTTACTGCGGACAATAGCTGCGTTGGACATCGTGTAGTTCGGTTCATTACCAAAGTTTGAATACGTTATCTCTCCAACGGTTGCCAGGACAACAGAGTCATCCACGGAAGCAATCCACCAGACATACGAACGTGAACCGAGGTCGGTATCACGCCGTGACCACGATACACCATTATCCGTCGACATCCAGATACCACCAGAAGCAAAGTCCACCGTGTCGATGCCTTCCAGTGTCCGAATTCCCCGTGCTCCTGCCAGGACGATGTTGTCACTCACTCGCGTTACACGGCTCATCGCCAACAAACCTGCACCGTTGTCAACACGAGGTAGGCCATCGCCAACACGTGTCCATGTTCTGCCGGTATCGTCACTTCGCCAGAGTGAATCGGCCGCAAGCCAAGCGACGTACTTTTCATCAAATGACTTCAAAGAAATGTATATGTAATTCAAAACTGGTAAGAACTGATTCTTGCCAGTGAATGTAACCTCACCGAAGTAAACACCTTGCAGTGCACCTCTACTCAACCACCACGGTTGATATTCAGATTCTTCAAAGCTGATCGCACTCAGCAGATTAACGCGTGACCGTTCGGCCTCATCGTTATGATACGTTGTGAGACGCATCCCTGCGTTGGCAAGATAGGAGTACACTTGGGAGTTCGGACCTGCTTTGATGATCGTAAACGGAATCTGCCGTAACGGATCAACACCGGTTCGAAGCACTGTATCGTTCTCGATAAACGTTGCAGCTCGCCACAACGTATCGCGTGATGTAGACTTTGAGACAACGCTCCGTGTTGTCTTGTACACACATGATGTGCTGTCGAGAACGACGAGTGATTGGCCGTATCCCGGATACATTGTCATTGTGCGAAGAGTGTCTTGCCATGAGTCGATACGACAAATCTGATCGGGAGTAAAGAAGTACAATCGTCCATCGTCATCGGTATCTTCATAGTTGGACCGTGGAGAGTTACTCCAGGCTGATCGCTGAAGTTCACCAATGAGATGCCACGTCCTGCCTGCATCCCGTGTTCCTACGATGATGTTGAGAGCATGGAGTGCCAGTATGAGCTCACCATCTCGTGATGTATGCCAACGGCGTACATAGAAGTTCGGAAGTGGCAGGGGAGGCGCGTTGTCGAAGTGTAACGTATCAATTGGTTGCCATGTAGTGCCATTGTCCGTTGAACGGCGCAACATCATATTGTCGCTTGTTCGACGGAATGCAGCCAGCAGGTTTTCTGATGCATCGCGAACAACGTAGGCTGCAGAATCATGACGCGTAAGAAAGGTTAGTGTCTTTGTAAACACATTGAGTTCGAACAGCCCCAATTTGGAGATGCGTGCGATACGTCCTGGCCCCATTCGAGACCAGTAGTTAACATTCGAGTTAAACTCAGATGTCGCGCCGGCCCCAACGATAATGCTGTCCCACGTACGTCCACGATCGGTCGAAACGAAAAATCGGTCATCAAGATCATTCATGGCCATGATGATACCATCTCGATCGGCATACGACCGATGTCGTGGGCCAATCGTCCAATGTGCGTAGGCAAACGACGGAGTCCGATCATGCCAGCCATTTTCCTCAAGGACAGCACACCGAACGAGGTTCTCGGCATCGGCATCTTCCCACGTCATCACAATTGTGCAGGAGTCTGCATGAAGGCGAGGATCATACATACGCGGCTTTATCGGAGGCACGACCATTTCATACCACGTTCTGCCTGTATCAAGAGACTCCCACGCCCGTCCATTGAACGCACCAATGATCCGGTTTCCACATCGGTCCTTTACCATGGGTTTGCCTGTCTCGTGTAATCCGTTGTAGTGCTCGACAATCTGCTGGGAGTCAATCCTAACCCATGTCTGTGCACACACACTGACGCCACTCGCCAGAACAAAGACAATCACGAACAGGTTACGTAAGAACGTCATGGTAGCCACCATCAATTGTATTCTGAAATGTTGTACGGACAGAAATGAGTGGAGCCGTTGCGCTGGCGGCTCCACTCAAAACAACGAAATGCTGCGAAACTAATCAACTGTGGAACCTATGGGCAGTCTTCACATTCAACTGGGTCAAAACTGCAACCAAGATCTGTGCATGACGTTGCACATTGACCTCCTGCTGAACAGTCACTCCGGATGATTCCGGAATAGACGCCGGTACCTTCAATCTTGTAAAAGTCCCATCCGAGCACACAGCAGGGTGGAGGCGTGGGCGGGTCAGTAGAGATATCCCAACACGGTATGAGACAGTTGCCTGACCTCTCAATGCATCTGGGATAGGTGACGGTCCAACAGTACAATCCTGCTGGCCGAACACCGATAGACGGTTTGAGTCCAAGAATGTCTCCACCCAATGGTGAGAAACGGCAGAGTACCTTCTTCCACGTGGAATCATCCTGTGCTGGCAGCGGTGTGCCAGCAGCACAGATGCGTTGGATGACGGTCACGCTATTTATAGCACGTGGCGGATTACCCGGACAAAGTGCATTCATGCTTGGTGGTTGGTACTCTCTGTGACAAAACACCACGTCCAGATTAAACGTATCGATGCCGATACAGATTTCGACATTAATCGTGTCAAGATTACTTCCACTCGGACACGATAGACAAGGTGACTGAGCATGTACGACGGATGCTGTCACCAGCAGCACCATAGCAATAGTTATCGATGTTACAACTCGATAACACACTGACGGGAAGCGCATAGTAGCCTCCACCTTTGAACTATGAAAAAAATCGTGATGGTTCCAGAACACCTCGGAACCTGTACCCACAAACAAGCAGGCACAGTGATGTTTAACACTCTATCTAGAATTGAGAATCAAACACCGCATCGTAAAACTACGTAATGGGTAAGGTGGGGGAAGGTGGGGGATCCTAATCGCACTATTTCCCGGCGGTTTCACCGCCGGCTGATATATCGTTGCCCCTCCGGGGCAACCAGATACTCACCGGGCAACTATATTCTCTGAGGCGTCCGTGCATACCCCAGCGTAAGCCCGCGTCACCTCGCGTCACCCCGCGTCACCCCGCGTAAGCCTGCGCCACCCAGCGTCACCCCGCGTAAGCCTGCGCCACCCAGCGTCACCCAGCGTCACCCAGCGTCACCCCGCGTCACCCCGCGTCACCCCGCGTCACCCAGCGTAAACCTGCGTAACCCAGCGTAAGCCTGCGTCACCCAGCGTAAACCTGCGTCACCAAGCGTCTCCCCTCCTCATCCTCGCCATGTAGAGTCCATCGGTGCCGTTGTGATACGGATCTACCTGACGTTCGTCAATGAGGGTGAAGTCCGGGTTGTGGGCGAGGAAGTGCTGGACAACGTCTTCGTTTTCTGAGGGGAGAATACTGCAGGTTGCGTATACGAGATGTCCATCCGGACGGACATACTGAGCATTGGTTTGTAATATCTGTTGTTGTTTGCGGACAATGCGGCTAAGTCCTTCTTGTGTAAGACGCCACTTCACCATGGGTGAACGTCGTATTGTGCCCATACCTGAACACGGTGCGTCCACAAGGACAAGGTCATACGAGGTGTGTTGATTGTGTGCACGACGTGCTGAATCTGGTCGTGCCGAGAGGAGTTCCGTTGTGATGGATGTGAGTCCTACACGACGAGCACGTGGGCCAATCTCCTTGAGCCGTTTGAACTCGATGTCGCGCGCGACAATAACTCCGCTGTCCTTCATGATGTCGGCTAAATGTAATGACTTGCCTCCGGCACCAGCACAGGCATCCAACACGTGTTGGCCCGGTTCTGCATCACAGAAGAGTCCAATAAGCTGACTGCCCTCGTCCTGTACGTCGATGATTCCTTCCTTGTAGAGAGGATGCTGCAGGAGATTAACACGCTGATGAATGATAATGGCATCTGGTGATAGTTTACCTTCTTCACACGATATGTTGTCCTTACGTAGTACAGCAAGTACATTTTGACGTGTTGCACGCCGACGATAGACACGGATACAGAGTGGGGCAGGTAACATCATTGCCCGACCAACTTCGAGGACGTCATCATGTGTCCACCGACGCTCTAACTCGGTAATGATCCAGGGCGCAAAACCACACCACGTTGATTCGTCAACAAAACGTACGGCGAGCTCCTTTGTAGCGAGTTCACGCTGTATCCATTCCTGAACACCATCATCATCCATCGTGGCTGCAGGTGGACGGTCTTCGGTTGACAAGGCATCGGCGAGTGACAACTGTCGTAACGTGCGGAAGACAAGTTCTCCGATGTACCGTCGGTCCGTAGCTCCGATGTAGGAACGCTCACGGAGATAGGCCGATGCTACAGCGTCAGCCGGAAGTGTTGACTTGCGGATAATGCGGACGAGCTCTTCTGCGTGGCCGACGAGGGATTCGCGTTTCATCTCATACAATACGGATAACAACCTTGCCCGTCTGCTCCGACCGCGCAAGTCTGTCAAAGGCAGACTCTGCATCGTGGATCGATAGAACGGTATCAATGCGCGGACGGATTCCCGTACGCTCAACAAACTCCAACATGTTCGTGAAATCTGTCGGTGTTCCCATCGTTGAGCCAATCAATCGTATTTGTTTCCAAAAAAGACGATGAATGCCAAGTGAAGGAACGGGACCAAGCGTTGAGCCGTAACTGACGATGGTGCCACCGGGACGGATGACAGTGAACAAGTCGTTCATGAATGCTCCACCAATACTATCAACAATAAGATCAGGTGGGCCGTACGTAGATGTGAGTTCCTTGTGCCAGCCACTATGTGTGGTAAGAAAGCCAGCTATAGCACCACGTTCACGAGCTGCTTCAATCTTTTGTTGAGATGTGCTCGTCACGAGCAGTCGAGCACCAAGTGCAACAACTAGGTCGGCAACAAGTCCGGCAACACCTCCCCCAATTCCTGTCACAAGAATTGTTGTGTCTGCTGATGCCTCACCCTGTACCATCAAGGCTCTCCACGCCGTGAGTCCGGCTAACGGCAGGGCAGCAGCCTCGGCATCGGTCAGGTGTTGTGGTGCTGGCCGAACGTTGTGTTCAGGTGTAACGATGTAGTCAGCCAGTGTACCCTGATCGGGCATTCCCAGCACACGGTACGTGGGACCCTGAGCATCCTCACGGACACCCCAGTCGAGACCGGGGTCGATTACCACACGCTGACCGAGTAGGGAAGGGGCAGAGGGGGCCATGTCCACCACACCACAACCATCACTTCCAAGGATGGCGGGGTGGACAATGTTCGGATACTTTCCTTCGCGTATCCACTGGTCACGTCGATTAAGAGCTGCGGCCGATAATCGTACGCGTACGAATCCGTCAGTGGCCACCGGCGTGGGAACTTCCTCAAGGTTGAGGCCCGTTTCCCGGAGAACAAGTGCTTTCATGCACATGCAAGATAGTTCGTAGTTTTGAAGTCTTGACCCTCATCCGAACCATAGCAGGCCTACTTCTCGCAACGTTTATCGTTGTGATTGGTGCTTCAGCTCTTCACGTCCACGATGGACATGAGGAAGCCGGTACGCACGTTGAGGCCATGTCGACCGATGGTCATGGACATACGTCTGAGGACTCACCGGAATCCTGTGACCTCTGTAAGGTGATTAAGGACCGTGTAGCTGTAGTGCCTACACTGGATCTTTTGTTTGTTGGCAGAACACAAATACTCGAACTGCCTCCGCCGACACTTGTGCGTGTCGCGCGTATACCGCTTGAAACAAGCGGCCTTGCTCCCCCGCGAGCCTGATGGTCCTCTCTACCTGTTCGTCCTCGTCGTTGATGTTTACAACGACCGTGTGACGATGTGAACAGTGTGTATTCACCACTGTCCACCTATCGCTTCGACCATCTTCACCACCACGTTACCACCTCGACAACGAGTCGTGTTCTTTTGTGACCGACCCTTTGTTGAGTGTTGTTCTCTCCGAATTGCCACTCATGGTGAGTTTGTTGTTCTTGTTGTCGGTCCTTCTTGGTGACCGTCATCTCCACGGTATCGTCGTTGAATCGGCAAGCCGACGTCCCCTTGTTGCCGTCACGGTTCGTGTTGACGGTACAAGGATGGGTACGTTTACGGACCGTCAGGGGATTTTCCATCTCCACGACATCACATCGGATACCGTAAACCTCTTCGTGACTGCCATCGGCTACGATACGGCGCGTGTACGAGTCGTTGTCACAGCAGACACACGCGTAGAGATTCGTCTGACGGAACGGACTACATCAACACAGGAGATCACTGTTATCGGTGATCGAGCATTCGCAGCTCTGCCTACACAACCTGTTGCCGTGTTAACAACGGCTGAACTCGATGAACACCGAGGCAGGACATTCTCCGATGTACTGCAGCGGATTCCCGGTGTAACTCTGCTCCGTACTGGCCCAACCATAAGTAAACCCGTCATCCGCGGCATGTCCGGTATGCGACTTGTGCTTCGTAATGATGGAATTGTACAAGAAGGTCAACAGTGGGGTGAAGAACATGCTCCTGAAATCGATCCGTTTGTTCCCTCACGAATCTCCGTCGTAAAGGGGCCGGCAGGTTTACTCTATGGACCCAATGCTATGGGTGGTGTGATCGACGTCGAAGCGCGTTCACGTCCAACATCATCTCGTTGGCATGGAGAAGCAAATGTTAACGGATTCCTCAATTCATATCAGGGTGCTGTGAGTCTTACGGCAGGAGCTGATTCAATTGTTGGAAGTCCCTTGTGGTTAACGGTCACCGGAGGCATACGTCGTGCCGGTGATGCAGCAACACCATCGTATCGACTCAACAATACTGGTGTTGAAGAGTACTCATTTCGTTCTGCATTTGGAGTTGGGAACGATGATGCAAACGTTTCGTTAGCACTCAGTCGGTTTGCAACAACACTTGGTATCTATCGAGGCTCTCACTTTGGAAATGCAGAAGATCTACGTCGCGCCATAGCCGCAGGCGGCCCCTTAACAACATCACCATTCTCGTACGATATCACGTCGCCACGCCAAGAGATTCTGCACGATATGGCCGTCGTACGTGGAACACTTCGACTCGGTCCATCCACCGTGCTGAAATCCTCCTTGGGTTTACAACGTAATGACCGCAGTGAATTTGATGCACACAATACACGCATTATTGGTCGTGGTGACGATCCTGTTGAGCGTGCTCGTGACAGTGTTGAGCGGCTAGAGCGTTCCTTACGCACACCAGCGATGAATCTTATTCTCGAAACAGGAACACTTGACGTTATCGCGGAACAAACGTGGTCACACCGACAAAAAACACAGGTTGTTGTGCATGGATTACTACAGACAAATGATCGTACGGGATCTGTGTATCTCGTGCCAGACTTTGATATGAATGGATTCGGAGCGGCGGCTGTCCATCAGGCAAATGTTGGTTCGTTATCCCTTTCGGCTGGACTGCGGTATGACGTTCGTAACCTGCGCGCTCGCGTCTTTGATCGACGTGACAGAACATCATTGTTGTATGATCAACAGTATTCAGGTGTGAGTGGTGGACTAGGTGCTGCACTCTACCTCTTTGATGGACTAACGGCCTCGGCAAACTTTGGTGCTGCATGGCGACCTCCACAGCCAAACGAACTGTACGGAGATGATGTCCATCACGGCACAGCTCGATATGAAGTTGGTAATACATTGTTACGTGCCGAACGTACCATGGGATTTGAAGCTGCTCTGGAGTATGATGTGCCAGGACTTGATGTTGAGGCGTCGTTATGGCTTCAGGAGTTTGATGGATACATCTATGCACGTCCAGATCCATCGGCACCAACCATTACCGTGCGTGGAACCTTCCCCACGTTCCGACAAACACAGACCATGGCGACAATTGCCGGACTTGACCTGTCGGCAACACTTGCCATAACTGATAATATCAGTTTCTATGGTAAAGGGGCCTTGGTAAGGGGCCGAGATGTGAGTATGGACGAACCATTGTACCTCATGCCGGCAGACAGGTTGCGGCTCGGTGTACACATTCACATGCCTGATGTTGTCGGTATCCACGACGCATTTGTGGACGTTGGTGTGATGTCGGTTGGACGCCAGACACGCTTTGTGGAAGGTATGGACTATGCCGACCCTCCGCCTGGATATACAACGGTTGATCTCGACATGGGTGGTTCTGTTGACGTCTTTTCATCGACAATGCGAGTATCACTATCGATACTCAATGTGTTTGATAGGGCGTATCGGGACTTCCTTTCACGCTTTCGATACTTCGCTGACGATGCCGGGCGGGACGTTGTTATTCGAATGTCCTATGGCTTCTAAACGAAAACTCACCATCATCTGTACGTTTTGTACAAAACAATTTTTTACCATCTTCACCCGAGGAGATCGCATGAAACGACTTCTTCTTTCACTCACGGCAGCGACGTTGTTTGCTGGGTGTTCGTCAACAAACGATCCTCATGACCACGACGATGATCATGATCACGACATCATCACAACGGTCACGGTAACGTTTCTGAATATTGCCGACCTCTCGGCAGAGCCGGTCGTTGCTGTATGGGAAGATATTGATGGACCAGGTGGAGCAAATCCCAATCGAATTGACACCATCCGACTCGTTCCTGGTACATCATATCGGGCATCTATTACCGTACAGAACATGTCAGTTACACCACCGGTCGATCTGACGGAAACAATTCGAAATGAGAAGGAGAACCATCAGTTCTTCTACACCGCGCCGAGTGGAATGGTAACCATTACCTATGCCGATGCTGATAGCAGGTCACTCCCTGTTGGCCTGTCATTTGGTGTTCTGGCAGCGACAAGTCCGTCGCCGGACATGGGGACGTTGAACGTCGCCCTGAGCCATTACGACAATGCGGCCGACAAAAATGGAATGGATCGATCCGACGAAACGGACATCTCCGTTGATTTCCCGATCGTAGTCCGCTAAGTCGTTCCTAATTTCACGTAATGACCGAGCTCGAACTTCCACTTGATGATGTCCGCTACGTTGTTGTCGACGTTGAAACGACGGGCGGCACAAACTCATCACATCGAATGATCGAGCTTGGTTATTGCGTTATCGAAGACGGTGAGATTGTCCGACGATACTCGTCACTTATCAATCCCCATAGTGAGATACCGGACTTTATCGCAGTGATGACGGGTATTACCCAGGACATGGTTGCAGATGCGCCGGAAGAGGACGACGTTCTACCGAACCTGCTTCGTGAACTCCGTGAAGAGGGTACCGTCTTTGTTGGTCACAACGTTGGTTTTGACTGGGGCTTTGTGGCAAAGGCCTTTACACGACACGGTGAGGATGTACCCGACATTCCTCGACTCTGTACATGTCGACTTTCACGTCGTATCAGCAGTGGTCTTCAAAAACATGATCTCGGCTCTGTTGCCACGTATTACGGTGTGGCAATTGAAGCCCGACATCGTGCACTCGGAGATGCTGAAGCAACGGCCCATGCATTGATCACGATGATCAGTCGTGCACGGGACGAACATGAAGCGCAGACACTTGAGGATCTGCTTGCTCTGCAGACGGCAAAACGAACAACACCTCTACAGCCATCCAAGGTTCAAAAGGCCGTCGCTGAACGTCTTGCAGAGGTGCCGGATGAACCTGGTGTATACTACTTTCTGAATGGACGTCGGCAGATTGTCTATATCGGCAAGGCCAAGTCGCTTGCAAAACGTGTCCGACATTACTTTGGAAGTACTCCACTTCACAACAAAAAACTCTCGCGTATGCTGAAGTACGTACGCGATATACGATGGGAAACAACGGAGACAGAACTCGGAGCGATTCTCCTTGAATCACGAGAGATCAAGGAAAAACAGCCGTCGTACAACGTGATGAGTAGGGAATACCTTGCTCCCACGTTCCTCAAACTCACGGACGATGACTTCCCACGCCTTGATCTCGTTTCGAGTGTAGACGATGATGGAGGTGAGTACTACGGACCGTTTAAGAGTGAACGTATGGCGCTGCGTGTGGCGGATATTATACGTCAGACGCACAAACTTCGCACATGTGCGGGGACACTACGTCCACATGCCGACGTTCGTCCGTGTTTTGAATTCCACGTCAAACGTTGTGAAGCACCATGTGCTGAACTTCAGGATCGTAGTTCCTACCAACAGAACGTTGAGCGTGCTCGTGCCTATCTGTCAAATCCAGAGTCAGGTGTTGTTACACACCTGGCACAACAGATGGAGGCGGCTGCAGGACGTATGGACTTTGAACGGGCTGCGTTGCTGCGTGATGGAATACGTGATCTTGGGAAGGTTACACAACATTCAACCGACAGACCACTTGCCGTACGCGACACAAATCTTGTTTTAATCGTCCCAACACGTGATCGATATCAAACCGTAGAGACGTTTATTCTTCGGTCGGGCAGACTTCGGTATCATGGTGTTCTTGGTCTTGCTGCTACAACAACCGTGTTGCGATCGACCATGACGTCCATCTTTACGACATCAAACCAACGTGGCAACTTTACGGAACAAGAACTCGACGAATTACGATTGATCACGTCATGGCTGTACGGTCAGCGCGAACGAAGTATTACTGTTCACGTTCATGTTGATCGTATTCACGAGGCTTTTGACACCATTGTTGCAGCGTTGCGGGAGTTACGACAAGAACCACCGCAGACGTCGATGTTTAATGAATACTCGCAGCTACCGGAGCAGGGGTGATGTTCCACTCCTCCGACTCAGTCCTGCTCGACGTACGATCACCCGGTGAGTTTGCAGCCGGTCATGTTCCTGGTTCCTCTTCACTACCGTTGTTTACGGACGAAGAACGAGCAGAGGTTGGAACGTTGTACGTGCAGAGTGGACGTGACACTGCGGTGCGCAGGGGATTAGAGATTGTCGGTCCTAAACTTGTAAACCTTGTTGACACAGCGCGCGAAATTCTTCAAGGCAGACCAGCCCACGTTATGTGCTGGCGGGGAGGAATGCGCAGTGCATCAGTGACATGGTTACTCACAACGGCTGGTATCACGGCCACGGCCGTTCGCGGAGGGTATAAGTCCTACCGTCGATGGGTGCTTAACACCCTGGAATATCCATGGAAACTTATTGTCATTGCTGGCCGCACTGGCTCAGCAAAAACAGACGTCCTCCAGCAGCTGTCTACACTCGGCATACAAACGATTGACCTCGAGGCACTTGCACGTCACAAGGGTTCCGTCTTTGGAAACCTCACGGGCGAGACTCAGCCCACAACGGAGCAGGTGATGAATGACATGGCGGAGGTACTTCGCACGTTTGACGTAACACAACCCGTTGTTGTCGAAGACGAAAGTCGAAAGATTGGCACCGTGGCCCTCTACGAGCCGTTCTTCCTACGTCTCGTAAGTTCACCCGTCATTGTCCTTGAGGCAGATGAAGAAGATCGAGCTACCTACCTTGTACAGGAATATGCATCGATCCCAAATAGCAGCATCATCGAACGGCTCAACATTATTGCCAAACGACTTGGTGGTGATCGACTACGACTGGCCGTTGAGGCCATACGTGAGGGACGTCGGGCTGACGCCGTGGTACACGTGCTTGACTATTACGACAGAACCTATGACTACTCCCTGGGCCGACGTCAGGCACCGCGCCTCGGTACTGTCCTTGTTGACTATCACCGACTTTGCGTGACGGCCAGACGCATTCTTGAACTCCTACCCCGATAACCATGGACATTAAACTCACGCAATACAGTCACGGTGCCGGATGTGGATGTAAGATAGCACCAAAGGTTCTCGACGAGATCCTGGCCACCTCACTTCCAAAACATCTTGACAATCGTCTACTTGTTGGAAACGACACACGTGACGATGCCGCTGTGTATGACCTTGGAGATGGTACGGCCGTGATTAGCACGACAGACTTCTTTATGCCGATTGTTGACGATGCTTTTGACTTTGGGCGTATTGCAAGTATTAACGCCATCAGTGACGTCTACGCCATGGGTGGCACGCCATTGTTGGCCATTGCTATCCTTGGCTGGCCGGTAAACACCATACCTGTTGAAGCAGCCGCCCGTGTTATTGATGGCGCACGAGAGGCATGTCGTTCTGTGGGTATCGCCCTTGCTGGAGGACATAGTATCGACAGTCCAGAGCCAATCTTCGGTCTTGCCGTCACAGGCCGTGTCGACATCAAACACCTGTTGACAAACTCCGGTGCCCGTCCTGGTGACGTACTCTATCTTACCAAACCGCTCGGAGTAGGTGTCCTCACAACGGCAGAGAAAAAGGGTCTACTCTCTGATGAACACCGTATGCTTGCCCGAGATAGTATGGTTATCGCAAACTCACTCGGCGAACACCTTGGTAAACAAGGATATGTTCATGCCCTTACGGACGTAACCGGCTTTGGTCTGCTTGGTCACCTCCTCGAAATGTGTGAAGGATCTACAACGTCGGCCGTACTCGAACTCGACCGTATACCTGTCCTCCATGCAGCAGTCCATGACTACATCGCAGCGGGTGCAGTACCGGGTGGCACACAACGTAACTGGCAGTCATACGGCCACAAGGTCGACCCTGATCTACAACACCACAAAGAACTACTCTGCGATCCACAAACCAGCGGTGGCCTACTCATCGCCGTTGATGCGGCACATACAAACGAATTTGAGCAATTCTGTCTTGATAAGGGGCAAAGGGGCGTCGTTCGTATCGGAACAATGGTTGACGCCGGGGTACGCAAGGTGACGCTGGCTGACGTCTGATGTTCGCTGACGCTCACGGGGTGCTCAGCTGCGCTTCGCGGGGTGCTCAGCTGCGCTTCGCGGGG
>ERZ761609.1081-NODE-1081-length-26392-cov-35.628697_pt1 | contig 26392 bp, 20 predicted proteins | sample MGYA00511163_ERZ761609 | MGnify/ENA primary metagenome ERZ761609 (study PRJEB28899, sample SAMN02445070) | bioreactor sludge metagenome | biome: EBPR sludge | place: Australia: Brisbane, Thorneside Wastewater Treatment Plant | collected 2011-12-16 ... | reverse complement strand
ACCACCGAGATCTACCCTCTTTCCCTACACGACGCTCTTCCGATCTCTCGGCGGCGAGACGCGCGCGCGTGAAGGCATCCAGCGGATGCGCCGCGCCCTGGGGCACGGCGGGTTTCACGGGCGGCACATAGGCCCAGTGCTGCTGCAAAGTCACCGTCTCCGGCCACACGGCCCCGGCGGCGATCCACTCGCGCAGTTTGGCGATCTCGTCCTTCGACAGCGGCGCGCCCCGGCGCGGCATGGCCTGCTTGTCCGTGCGCGGCAGGGACACGCGGCGCAGCAGCTCGCTTTCATCGGGTTTGCCCGCTGTGATCACCGCGCCGTGCTTGCCTCCGGCGGAAATGGCGGCCTTTTCATGCAGGCGCAATCCTCCGCGCGCCTCTTCCGCGCCATGGCACTCGAAGCACGCGCGCTGCAGCACCGGCAGCACCTCGCGAGAAAAATCCACGGCATGCGTGGCGGCGCCGCACAGAAGAAAAAATGTCAGAACCCTTTTCACGCGCTGAGAACGGGGCTGGAGAAGCCGGGCTTTCCGGTGGTGTTGACGGGCCGGCTGCATCAGCAGGGAATGAATGGCCGCAAAAAGCTCAAAAAGCCGCAAAAAATTAGAGACCCAGGTTCGTCGTGCGCGCACTCTCAAAATGAAAGGCGCTGCTCCCCCTTGTTTTGCGTTTTTTGCGCCTCTTTGCGGCTATTCCAACTCGATTTTCTCACTGCACCGTGACACGGTAAAACACGCGCTTCCCGGTCATGCCGGGAGTGTCCAGCTTTTGGTTGAGCGGTGGGCTGGCCTCGATGTTCTCCTCCACCGTTTCCCAGGCCTCCAGATCATACGAGCGCTCCAGGCGATACAGCCTGCCTGCTGCCGAAGGCCAGGAGATCGAGTGCGTGCCGGGATCGCCATTCACATGCTCCACCACATTTTGACCGCCGAGGGCGAGGCGGGAGTTCCGATCCGCAGGGTCGGTTCCGGCCAGGAACTCCTGCAATGCGTTGAAGCCGTCGCCGTCCAGATCGAGCAGGGCGTCTCCCTCATTGTCATCGCTCGTGCCGTTCGCCAGCTCCCACCAGCGCGGGATGCCGTCGCCATCGTCGTCAATCCACAGATTCAGCGCGAAGGGCGCCTCATTGTTCTCGCGGTCAATGTCCTCCACCAGTTCCTCCTCATCAATCACCAGCACATAGGCGCGGTCTCCCTCCGGTTGCGTGCCCGCAGGCAGGTCAAAGGGCACATCCACCGACTGGCCGGGCGCGAGTTGGCTCACGCTCGTTTCCGCCAGCGTCACACCACTGTTCAGATCTTTGAGCTTGAGCATGCTCACCGGCGAATCCGGCGCGGACAGGTTCCGCACCTTCACCACCACGCGCGCCGAGCCATCCCGCAGCGCGGAGCCGGACTGATACTCCAGCGCCAAGTCCACGCCATTGAGGGGCAGGGCCAGCCGGTTGTTGCTCTCGTCCGCCTCCGTCACCTCGTTGTCCGGGTCCACCACGACAAAGACCGTCCGCGCCTGCACAGGCTGGGGCACCATCCAGGCGTGACTGACCTCCACCTCATCCTGCGCCTCCAGCCAGCCGGGGATCACCTCCGTGGCACTGAGCACCCCGCCCGCGTCCGGGTCGCCGTCATAAAAGGCCACCTGCAAATCCTGGACCGCCAGATTGCCCGCGTTCCGCACCCTGGCGCGCAGCGTCACCTCGTCGCCCGGCAGGAAATTCGTGCCATCCGCCGTCAGGCCCTCCGGCACCAGCGTCACATCCTTCACCAGTTGCCGCTTGGCCAGCAGCAGGTCCACCCGGCCCGGCTGCGGCACGCCCTCCACCTCGACCACCTCTCCGCCTTCCACCACCACGCTTTTGGTTTTCTTCACGATCTCCACATTGTTGTAAGCCAGCGTCAGATTGCCCGCCGCATCCCACACCGGCGCGAACGAGCGTTCCAGGTCCGCATCCTGGGAGAGAAACGCATCTTTCCCCCAGGTGACCGATGCGGGATCAAAGACGCGGTATTGCGCGTCCGAGCCATGCTGGCTCATCTCCTGCCAGAGCACCACTACATTGCCATCCGGCCCCACAGTGACTGCCAGGTCTGAGAATCCAAAAGTCCCCGAGTCTGGCCGCACCACCGCCGGATTCCCCGAGAAATCCACGTCCATCACCAGGTCGTCTCCGCGCTGCCAGACACAGTAGATGTCCCCATTTGGGCCGATGGCCGCCTGCGCGTTGCGGTCTGCCACGGCATCCGTGGTGTGCCGGGTCAACGGCCCCCAGGCTCCCGCTCCCTCATCCCAGATTTTGAAAAACAGCTCTGTGTCACTCAAATCCTCCGCCCCCGTCATCGTCCGTGTCAGCACCAGCACCGCCTTGCCAGCCCTGGCCGCCAGGGAAACCGAGAACTCATGAGCCAGTCCAGGCACCAACTCCTGCGGCACGCCCCAGGTTCCTGCCGCCGCGTTCCAGCGCCGCGTCATGATCCGCGTGGTCTGCGCCGCGCTGCCGATCAGTTGGTTCCCGGCATTCTCCCGCCAGGTCAGGACGAGGTCCCCATTCGTCAGCGGACCGGCCAGACGCGGTTTGTGATCCAGGAAGGCGTTGTCCGTCAGTGCCACCGGTGCGTTCCAGGTCTTCGCCACCGGGTCCCAGCGCGCGGCCACCATCTCCATCTGCGCCGCCATTTCGGCCAAATCCTCGCTGGCAAATCCCGCGTTCTTCATCCGGGTCCAGACCGCCACCGCCGCGCCTTGTCCATCAAACGACACCGCTGGTTCAAACTGACCGCGCACGTCCCCTGCCACTGGCACGGGCGTCGTCCACGCCGTGCCATCAAAAAACGTCCAGGCCGCCTCGGTGAAATGGATCGGGTTCGGAGCGCCCGTGTCGCGCACATAGAGCAGCATCAGGTTTTGCCCTTGGCTTGCCAGAGCCGGTTCCGAGTCGGGGAACACATTCCCCAGCAGCGGCAGTTCCGTCTGCGCGGGCAGGTCCGAGTCCACCACCATCACGCCGATGCCGCCTTCACCACGACGGTTCTCCCCAGCCGCGTCCAGATTTCCCATTCGAGCAAAAAGTTCCAGTTCGGGCGATGCCATGCCACCCTCCAGACTTCGCAGGTTTCCCTCCCCGCCCTGAAGAAACACCTCCTTGCCCTTCGTCCGCCAGGGCCGGTCCATGGCCCGCCAGGTGGCGCGTTGATTTCCCGCCGCCTCCAGCCTGTAACCCGTACCGATGTCCATCGCACCCGGAGCGCCGAAGGCCGAGACTCCCGACGGGTAAGTGTAGCTCACGAAGACCACCTCCTTGCTCACCTTCAGCACCCAGGCGCTGAACTCATAGCCGCCATAGAGCCGGAAGCTGACGTTTTGAAACACGGGCGCGGGCAGCTTGAAAGTCGCAGCTCCGTCCGTGCCCAAGTACACTCTGCCCTTCAACACGCTCCCCACCTCCGGTTCATAGGCCCCCTCCACCCCAATGCGACCGGTAAGCGTCGCGGTGTCAAAGGAGAAGGGAGACACTTTCGCCGTAGCGCTCCCCTCCAGGCCAGGGATTAACCACACGATGACCGACACATTCTTTAAAACACTGTTCACTACGGGAATCGTTGAGAACGCGTTTGTCAGACCCGGTCCGAAGAGATCCAGGAGGCCGTAGCGGGTCAGTTCCAGCCGGGTCGAGATCCCGGCACTCACTCCGACATTCTGCAGCACGATCCCGGTGCTCGGTTTGGCCAGGCCAGACGCTAACCCATCCAAAGAAGCGCTAATCTCCTTGTTGCCAATATAGAGCTTGGCTTTCGGTTGGCGGATCAGGCCAGGAAAAGCCGGACGTCGCCCCCGTTTCCCCTTCTTTCCCTCGGCTCCCAGCCCAAGGGCGGCTTCCCACTCCCCTTCCCTGATGCTGTAGTCGAAGCTGGCGTTCGCTCCCCACTCAAAGCCGAAGGTGCCTACCACAGGCAGTGTCACTTTCTGCTCATGCTTCGTCAGTTCGAAATCAAACCCCACATGATCGGGTCCGAAAATGCGATACAGATTCGAATTCACCACCGTGCGCAAACCCTGCGGCACGGGAACCGCCATCATGGTGAGCTTGTGCGGAGGTGACTGCATGCCCACCTCCTGGGCGCGTGCGAGGACTTGAATGGCATTGCCCGTGGCGGAGAGCGAGGTGCGCAGGGCGCTGTCCACGGGGATGGACACATGGTATTCCGGTCCTGGTCCTGTGAGCGTGGCATGAAGCGTCCCATTCACCCGGAATTCTACACTGCCGGGAGTCGAGCCGTTCCAGTTCACCCTGGCCAGGAGATTGGGGGTAAGGCCAAAGCCCGCAAGGAAAATGCCCTCCACATCCGGCTTGGCCCACTCAATGATGGGCGAGTCGCCATCCGGTGAGAGTGAGATGACCCCCACATCCACACTTGATGTACCTACTGCCGCCTGAACCAAGCGGGATTGGGAGGCGAAGCCGGATGCGCCAGCTGTCAGGGTCAATTCATCTGCCAGATTTACGTTTACAAGTTTAAAGGTGCCGTTGGCGGCAGTGGAAGTGCTCTGCCCTGCAAGCACGACTAGCGCTCCCGGCAATGGCAGATTGTTCTGCCCATTCAAAACCTGTCCCATAACCGTGACATCACCCTCGCCGCTCGTGTCTACTGAAATTATTGGTGATACAATCTCTGAAGCTGAACCCCACTCCCCCTCTCCAACAATACCCTCTCTCACCAAACAACCCACCCTGCTCGCATCAATGGACCAGCTTGTCGCTTCCTCTATCACTTCCTCCCCTGTAAATCTAATGTTCTGCACGTCGAATACACCATCTATATGGCCGCTTGATTCTGAAAAATAAGTGACCAAGGGAGTCACAAGAACAGTTTCCCTTGGGACAGCGTAATCAAGTTCGAAGATCCCAGTTGATCTATCGAATGTTCCATTTATTGAACCATCATCAAACGAGATGGTCATGGTTCCATCACTTCCGTCAAACACCCAGGAGTCTGATACAATTCTAGTTTCTCCAACGGAGTAATCCCCGCAATACATGGTGACTTTGACGGGATTTCCATCGACGGGATCGATTACTTCGACCTCAATCGGATGATCAGGATCGAATTCAAGGGTGGTAACCGTCACAGTAAATTCGAGAGAGGATGTGCGGATCCTAAATCTTACTAAATCCGATTTTAGTTCATTCCAACCAATGCCTGCATTCCAAACGAAATGCTTGTTGTTTCCGTCTGCTGTCCATCCGCCAACATCCCCGGTCAATTGAGCTGAGTTTAAGGTCGCGTAGCTGATCCCGCCGTCAGTTGAGACTCCCACTTCCATCTTAGTGAGACCCTGAACTCCAGATAGGTCATAATACACATCCACCAGCTTCGTCCCCGCCCGCTGCGCAGCGCGCACATTCGTCACGGTCTGCGCCCCGGCCCGGCCCATGCAGAGAGCCGCGAGAAGCAAGCCTAGAAAAAGTGGAAATCCTCGATACATGACGCGAAGTAATGGGATTTTCCGAGGGTAATGCAACCCAGGAATCCAGGTTCGGGGATGGACGGGTTTCCTTTCCCTAAGCGTGAGCGGCTTGAGCCGCCAAGCTGGCCGGCATCGTTCCAGGTGCTTCTCAAGCGCCGGGGAAGTCTCACGACTTCCTCTATGGGCGCCCGCGCTCTGCCTTGACACGTAGAGGTTTTCCAGGGGAGTGGGCGCACTCAAACTCACGCGCGCTTTTTGCTGTCCAGTCAGGGAAGTCTGACGACTTCCTCTGCGAGCGCGCTGAGAACGGGGCTGGAGAAGCCGGGCTTTCCGGCGTTATCTGGCCCATGCGCCGCCGCCTGACTGTCTTCTCCGCCGCCCTGCTCGCGGGCGCGCTGGCGGCGTGGTTTGGCGCGCCGTGGCTGGCGCCTTTGCCGCCCGCCTTGCTTGCGGCGCAGAGTGTCTCGACGCGCTTTCTGGCCGCCGATGGCACACCGCTGCGCATGCTCCTGACTGAGGAGGGACAGCGGGTGGCAGGCACGGCTTCCTATGCGGACATCCCGGAGCATTTGCGAAATGCGGTGCTTGCGGCTGAGGACAAGCGCTTCTTTCAGCATGGCGGCGTGGATTTGCTGGCGATCGCCCGTTCGGCCTGGGACAATCTGCGCGCCGGAAGGGTGGTCTCCGGAGCCTCCACGCTGCACCAGCAGCTCATCAAAATCACCGCCGCCCGGCCAGGTCCGCGAACCCTTGGCGTGAAGCTGGTGGAGGCGCTCCAAGCGCGCCGTCTGGCGATGACCTGGAGCAAGGAGGAGGTGCTGGCAGCCTGGCTGAACCGCGTCTCTTACGGCAACCTGCTGACAGGCTGCGAGAGCGCGGCGCTGGGCTACTTTGACAAACCGCTGCCTGATCTCTCACCCGCAGAGTGCGCGCTGCTGGCGGCCATCCCCCAGTCGCCCGCGCGGCTGAACCCTTTTCGCGGCATCGAACGCGCCCGGCCGCGCCAGACGCGCATCCTGGAGAAAATGCGCGCGCTCGGCTGGCTGGACGCGGGGCAGTTGCAAACCGCGCTGGCCGAACCCGTCAGGCTGCGGCGCTTCAACGGAGGCTTCGAGGCGCCGCACGCGGTGCAAATGCTCGCCGGCGGAACGGCGCCGGATCCAGTGGTGCTCACCACACTGGACGCGGCGCTGCAGCGCGCGGTGGAGCGCGTCATCACGGAAAGACTCTCCGGACTGCGGGAGCGCCAGGTCACCCAGGCGGCGGTGGTGGTCATTGAAAACGCCACCGGCCACATCCTTGCGCTGGCGGGTTCGCGCGATTTTTCCGCGCCGGACGGCGGCCAGATCAACGGCGCTTGGACTCCCCGTTCTCCCGGCTCGGCGGTGAAGCCCTTCACTTATCTCCTGGCCTTTGAGCGCGGCGCGACACCGGCGAGCATCGTGGCGGACCTGCCAGTGGAGTACTCCACCGGCAGCGGCTCCTACCTGCCGGAAAACTACACGCTCAAGCATTACGGCCCGATGACATACCGAGCCGCGCTGGGAAACTCACTGAATGTCTCGGCTGTGAAAGTGCTTCAGTCCGCCGGAGGCGCGGCGGAGTTGCTGCACAGGCTGCGGGAGCTGGGGCTGACCACTCTCACGGAAAGCGCGGAGCATTACGGTCCCGGACTCACGATCGGCAACGCGCCCGTTCGGCTTGTGGAGCTGGCGAACGCCTATGCCTGCCTGGCGCGCCTGGGCATTCACAAACCCTGGTCGCTGCTGCCGCGGGAAAACGAGGGCGCGCGGCTGCTTGACGGCACTCTTTGTTATCTCATCGCGGACATTCTCGCCGACAACTCGGCGCGCGCGCTGACCTTCGGCCAGAACTCCGTGCTGCGGCTGCCTTTCCCCGCCGCTGTGAAGACTGGCACCAGCTCCACCTACCGCGACAACTGGACGCTCGGCTTCACCCGCGAGTTCACCGTCGGCGTGTGGGCGGGCAATTTCGACAACCGGCCCATGCAGGACGTGAGCGGAGTGACCGGCGCGGCCCCCATCTGGCGGGACGTGATGCTGGAGTTGCAGCGCCGGCGCGGTGTCTCCTGGCATGAACCGCCGCCCGGTCTCGTGAAGGCGCGCGTGGATCCGCGCAACGGCAGGCGTCTCACACCGCAGTCGCCGCCCGCGCGTCTGAGCCGCGAGGATTTTTTCCCTCCGCGACGCCTGCCGCCCCCGGCCGGCGCGGAGGACTACGACGCGCAGGGCCGGGCCATCCTGCCAGGCATCTACGCGGACTGGGTGGCCGGCGCGGACAACTGGCTGGGCGACCTCGTCGTGTGCGAGACGGCGAAAAAAGAGAAGCGCCCCTGGCAGATCACCAATCCAGTTCCCGGCACCGTCATACATCTGGATCCCGACCTGCCCGGCTCCGGCGCGCGTCTGCTGCTCCAGGCGAATCAGCAGGGAGTGCGGTGGGATTGCGGCACGCTGGAGATCGTGGACGACGCCGGCCAACCCGTGGCCCTGCTCAAGCCGGGGCGCCACACGTTGCGCGCGGAGGATCCGGCCACAGGCGAGACGCGCCGCACTTTTGTCATCGTGCATCCCGAGTGACCCCGCATTCGCCAAAGAGACTCCGGTGATTGGCCGCGATCTGCGCCGCAAGCTCATCCCCAGGCGTTCCGCGCAGGCGTGACAGCAAAGAGAGACTCACGCGCAGGTTGGCCGGGTGGTTCAGCCTCAGGCCTTCGTGCCACAGCGGATGTGTGTCGAGTTCCTCCGGCGGCGCCATGTCCGGCGCGTCGGTTTCGATCAAAAGGCGGTCGGCGGGCACACTCTTGAAGACCGCCAGTTTCGCGGATTTGGCCGGATGACCGAACCAGGGCGAGCAGGAGAAAAACGCGCCCATTTTCACAAAGCCGGGGATCATTTCCGCCGGACCTCCGTAGGAGTGCAAAAGAAAACCCCGCTCAGGCAGGCGCGCCGCGCGCAACACCTCATCCAGCAGCCCCCAGGCGCGCAGGCAATGGACTGTGACAGGGCGCTCCAAACGGACCGCCAGATCGAGCTGCCAGAGTAAGCACTCGCGCTGCGCTTCGACATCAGGCTGCTCCATCCAGCGGTCCAGCCCGATCTCCCCGACTGCGGCGCCTGGAAACTCCGCCAGAAATGCCTCCAGCGTTTCCTTCCACTCGGGACCGCGCCCGCTGACCCGCCAGGGATGCAGGCCAAAGGAGGGCCGCACCCAGGGATGCGCCCGCGCCAGTTCCGCCACGGCGGGCCAGTCCTGCTCGCAGGTGCCATTGGCCACCACACCGGCAATGCCCAGCGCGGGCAGCTCTGCCATGATCTCCGCGCGCCACGGCAGCAGGCGCGCGTCATGAAGGTGGTTGTGCGAGTCAAAAAGCACGGTGGAGGATGGATGTCGGCTTGTTTCCACAAAAGTAAATGAAACCGGAAAGAACCGGGGTGGCTTGTTGCCGGGCACAGAACTGGCTCGACGCGGAAATGCCGCAATGCTAAGTGTCGGCAGCGGGCCGATGCCCGCTTTTTCATTGATCCATGTCCGCAGCGAAGCACTCCAACAGCCTGGCTCCCATCACCGAAGCCGAGCTCAAGCACCTGAAAATGCCCTACCGGCGTCTGCTGCCCTACTTGCGGCCCTGGCTGGGCAGGTTCTTTCTGGGCATGGGGCTGGGCGCGCTGGCGGCGTCATTCAACGCGGTGATGATCCTGGGTTTGCAGTTGATTTTTCAACTCGTGCTCGACGGCGCGAGCAAGGACCTGAGCATGCCCGTGGAGATGGCCTTCGTGGGCAAGATCAACCTCGGTGAGATGCTCGGCCTGGAGCCCGGCACGCCGATGGGCCTTTGGGGCGTCATCGCGGCCTGCGCCTGCATTCCGCTGCTGATGTTTCTGAGCGGAGTCCTGGAGTATCTGAACAAATACTGCCTGGCCTGGGTGGGCACGAAGATGCTCTTCCAAATCCGCAGCGATGTCTTCGCGGCCATCATGCGCCAGTCGCCGGCGTTCTTTGCCACCACCAAGGCGGGCGAGCTCATGCAGGTGGTCTCGCATCAATCCCGCGTGGCGCAGAGTCACGCGCTGCAGGTGGTGCAGCTCATCTCGAACCGGCCGCTGACCATCATCGTGATCCTGGCCACGCTTTTCGCCATGGACTGGTTCTTCACGCTCATGTCGCTGGTGGTCTTCCCTCTCTGCCTGGCGCCGATCCTTGTCATCGGGCGCCGCGTGCGCAAGGTGGGCGCGCGCGAGGAAAAGGAGGTCGGCGCCATGATGACGGCCATGCACGAGTCCTTCACCGGCATCCGCCTGGTGAAGGCCAACGCGCGCGAGGACTACGAATGCAAACGCTTCGACCGCGCCAACCGCGAGATGACGCGCAACATCCTGCGCTGGACGCGCGCGACGGAGATGATCGGCCCCATCGTCGAGGCCGTGGCCTCCATCGGCATCGCGGCCGGGCTGGTTTACTTTTGGTGGAAGGAGAGGCCCGCGCATGAGCTGATCGTGCTCGTGCTGGCGCTCTCGAAGATTTACCCGCCCGCCAAGGAGCTGAGCAAGGTGAGCCTGCTCATGCAAAAGACGGTCTATGCCATCAACAACATCTTCCGCGTGCTCGACCGCCAGCCGGACATCACCGACGCGCCGGATGCGAGGAGGCTGCCGCGCGTTTCTGGAGCGATCCGTTTTGACGAAGTGTCCTTCGCCTACCACGCGCCGTCCGGCGCGAAGCTGGAAAAAGCCGCCGTGCGCGGCGTGAGCCTGGATCTCCAGCCGGGCAGATTTTACGCCCTGGTCGGCCCCAGCGGGGCGGGCAAGAGCACTCTTTTCTCTCTTTTGCTGCGCTTCTATGATCCAGACTCCGGCCGCGTGCTGCTGGACGGGGAGGACATCCGTCTCGCCACGGTAAGCAGCCTGCGGGAAAACATCGGCATGGTGAGCCAGGACACCTTTCTCTTCCACGACACCATCCGCGAAAACATCCGTTACGGCCGTCTCGATGCCAAGGAGGATGAAATCCTCGCCGCCTCGAAGCAGGCGCACGCGCACGAGTTCATCCAGCAAATCCAGGGCGGCTACGACGCCGTGGTCGGCGATGCCGGCTGCAACCTCTCCGGCGGCCAGAAGCAGCGCATCTCGATCGCCCGCGCCATTTTGCGCAACGCGCCCGTCCTGCTGCTCGACGAGGCCACTTCCGCGCTCGACACCGAGACCGAGAAAATCATCCAGGAGGCCATCGAGACCCTGGCGCAGGGGCGCACGGTCATCGCCATCGCGCACCGTCTCTCCACCATTCTGGAAGCCGACCAGATCATCGTCATGAACGAGGGCCGGGTGGAGGCGGTGGGGCCGCATCAGACGCTGCTTCAGACCAGCCCTCTTTATCAAAAACTCTACCAACTCCAGTACCAAAACGGCGGCTGATGGCGTCCGAAAGTCTGGAATCCAAAGGCTGTCCCGCGCGTTTAAACTCCTGTCCGAATGAATTATCTCCGCTCCATTTTGCGCTTCACCGTTCCCTTGCTGATCCTCGGCGGCTGCGGGTATGCGGCGTGGTGGCTGCTGGCGCATCCGCCAGAGCAGGAAAAAAAATCCGTGCCCGCGCCGCTCGTCCGCGTGGAGGGCACGGTGCTGCGCAAGGGACTCTATGAGCCGCGCGTGCGCTCCCAGGGCACGGTGCGCCCGCGCACGCGCAGCAGCCTGCTGCCGGAGGTGGCGGGCAAGATCGTCGAGGTCAGCCCGGCCTTCCGCCCCGGCGGCTTTTTTGAAAAAGACGAGGTGCTGCTGCGGCTGGACCCGCTGGACTACGAGACGGCGGTCGTGATCGCCCAGGCGGCGCAGGCCCAGGCGGAAGCCCTGCTGGCCGAGGAGCAGGCGCGCGCCGACCAGGCGGTGGAAAACTGGAAGGCTCTTGGCCGCGCGGGCCTGCCGGGCGCGGTGGCGGCGCGGGTGCCGCAGCTCGCCAAAGCGAAGGCCGATGTCGAGTCCGCGAAAGCCCAACTCGCCAAAGCGCGCCGCGACCTGGAGCGAACCATCCTCCGCGCGCCATACGCGGGGCAGGTGCTGGAGCAGACGGCGGATGTCGGGCAGATGGTGGGGCCGGGCACGACGCTGGGGCAGATTTTTGCCGTGGATTATGTCGAGGTGCGCCTGCCGCTGCCGGAGCGCGAGAGCCAGTTTTTGTCACTGCCACAGCCTTTCCGAGACGGCGCGGCCAGATCGGGAGGAAAGGCGCTGTTGAAAGCCACCGTCGCCGGAAAGCCCGCGCAATGGGAGGGCCGCGTGGTGCGTGTGGAGAGCGCGCTGGACGAGACGACCCGCCAGGTCATGGCCGTGGTGCAGGTGGACGATCCCTATGGCCGCCGCGAGGACGGCACACCGCCGCTGACGATCGGAGCTTTCGTCGAGGCCGAGCTCGCGGGGGAGCCTCTGAGGGATGTCTTTGTCATTCCACGCGCCGCCGTGCGCGCCGGCAACGAGATCATCCTCATAGACCGCCCGCAAAACACCCTGCGGCGCCGCGTCGTGGAGCCGCTGGTCAGCAACTCCAGGCACATCGTGGTGGACAGCGCCTCAGTCTCCGCGCCCAAGGAAGGCGATGTACTCTGCCTCACGCCCATCCCCTTCCCCGCCGACGGCGCGCGCGTGCTGCCGACCATAGACGGCCAGGTGGAAAGCCCGCCCGTGGGCAAAAAGGCCGCGAAGCAGCCGGAGGACGGCGAGCCGAAGCCGAAAGCGCCCGTCGTCAGCCAGAATGACGGGAAGTGAGCGCGTCCCGTGATTTCTCCGGTGAAAAATTCACCGCCGGCGCGTTCCTGTTCCGCCATGAAAAACACCCTGTTCATCCTTCTTCTCACCGCCCTGCTCACCTCCTGCTCGGCGGGTTTCCGGCGTGAATGGAACACAGCCCTCAAGACCGGTCCGCAGCCCGGCGTGGCGGGCGCCTGGGAGGGCACATGGAAAAGTCATGTGAATGGACATCACGGACGCCTGCGGGCGGTTGTCTCCGCGCCAAAAAACGACACCGGCGATCATGACTTCCACTATCACGCCACCTGGGCGCGAATCCTCAGCGGAGGCTTCCGCGCGGAACATCGCGTGACTCCTTTGCGCGGCGGCGGCAGCAGCTTCAAGGGCAGCCACCAGATGCCCGACTGGGCCGGCGGACTCTACACGTATGAGGGCACAGTGAAGGGGGACAGCTTTGAGGCATGCTACGAATGCGGCAAAGACAAGGGAGTCTTCAGCATGAGGCGCGCGCCGCAGGCGCGGTGATGATTTTTAATACCTCCGCCGCCAGGGCGAAACCAAACGCGCCGGTGACAAAAGCCGCAGCGCCAAACCCGGCAGCGCAATCCAGTCGCAGACCCTGCCCGCCTCCATCACGTTCAGGAGAGCAGGTGCCATCCGCTTGCGGATAGACCGCCTTTTCCGTGGAATACACGCAGGGCACTCCCCAATCCATGGGACGCCCATCCGTGCTTTTGGCAAAGCCGTGCTCCGATCGCAGCAGGCGGCGCACCTGCTGAAGAAGCGGGTCGGCCCCGGCCAGGCCGAGATCTGCCGCCCGGATCTGTGTGGGGTCGCGCCGGCCGCCGGCCGAGCCAGAGACGACCACCGGAATGCCCAGTGCGCGGCATTTTGCGATGATGAGCGCTTTGATGCCCGTGTCATCCACAGCGTCCACGATGACGTCAAACCCAGGCGCAAGGATGCGGTCCGCGCTGCCCGGCAGCAAAAACTCCGCAACGGCGGCGACCCGGCATTCAGGATTAATGGCGCGCACGCGCTCCTCCAGCACGCGCACCTTCGGCCAACCCACCGTGCCGGCAAGCGCGGGGAGTTGGCGGTTTGTGTTTGTGACACAGACATCGTCCATGTCCACCAGAGTCAGCGCACCCAGGCCGCTGCGCGCCAAAGCCTCCACGACCCAGGAGCCAACCCCGCCCACACCGACCACGCACACATGCGCCGCGTGCAGGTGCGGCAGCGCCGCCGCGCCATAAAGCCGGCCAATGCCGCCAAACCTTTGAAACCAGGATTCCGTCATGGGCCTTTGACATACCCACAAAGAATGCCCGGGCCAGCGCTTCGTCAGTCTGGACCGCGCTCAGCGGCGGTTTATTTCGATGAACTGCCCGCCAATGCCCCAGGCGATGTCCTCGCGCGGAAGGATGCCGTCGCCGCCAAGGTAAAATTTGCTCGCAAAGATGTAGTTGTCCCGCTGGATGCCGCCTTTTTTGCCGCCTGAGACCAGGTCCGCGACCACCAGCCCAAGCGTGCCGGCCAGTCCCTCCTGCTGCCGCACATGCTCGCGGAAATCGGCCTCGTTGGGATTGGTGAAAGCCAGTCCGGCAAGAACGACGATCAGGAGCAGGAGGATGAGTCTCATGCGCGCATCATGACGCCGTGCGACTGTTTTCACCAGCAAGTTTTCCGACAGATCGGCTCACCCGCCGGCCTGAGGCGTTGTTTTAACTCCGCTCCTGTCCCACAGCAGCCACATCGCCACCACGCCCAGCCAGGGCGCCAGGCCGGCCATCGCCATGCCGAGGTCGAAGGACTTCGTCTCATCCACCAGCTTGCCGAATAATTTGTGCATGGGCGATGACACTGCCCAAACCCAGGTGCTCAGGAGTCCTGTGAGGCGCCCCACATGGCGGTCGGAAAGCTCCTGCACGAAGCTGTAGTAGCAGGGGAACAGGGCCAGGGCGCCCGCGCCGACGACCAGGATGGCCGCCATCAGCGCCCAGCCCTTCGGCAGCCAGAGCACCAGCAGGCTGAAGGAGGTCAAAACGCACGCGCCGGCATAGACCAGGCGTCTTGCGTTGTGCGCCGTCATGCCGAAGCGCCGCGCCAGCCAGAGCGAGATGATGCCCGCCGCGACGCAGCCGATGTCCGTGCCGATGTAATACGCCGAGTTGAACGCCAGCGCCTCCGTCTCGCTGTAGCCGCGCCCCTCCTGCATGAACTTCGGCAGCCAGACGCGGAATAGATGCCAGCATGTCTGCGCTCCGAAGATCAAGGCGGCAAGCGCCCAGAAGCGTCGTCCCAGCAGGATGCCCAACAGCCCCTCGAATGCGGCTTTTTCCATCGGAGCCACCACGTCCAGCTCCACCCTGCGGATCGAGGCGAACCACAACACCACCCACACGAGACCCGCGGCACCGATGACCTGGAAGGCCAGCCGCCAGCTTGAAACATCCTCCGTCATCAGCCAGATCATGATCGGCGGCGTCACCACCGCGCCAATGGAGGCGCCGCTTTGCAGCACGCTGTTGCCCATCGTGCGGTCCTCCGGACGCAGCAGGGCGAATGTGGTTTTTAATGCGCAGGGCCAGTGCCCGGCCTCGAAAAACCCAAGCAGCACGCGGCAGATCATCAGCTCCGGGTAATCCCGCGTGTGCGCCGAGGCGATGCCCATGAGCGACCAGCCCGCCAGCACGATGGGATAGAGCCAGTACACCCGGAACCGGTCCGCCAGAAACCCGAACACGAGTGATCCCGCGGCAAATGCCCAGCCGAAAGCCAGCTCAAGGTCCCCATACTGCTCCTGGGAAAGGCCAAACTCCCTGGTCACGCGCACCGCCGCGTTCGACAGCGTCTGGCGGTCCATGTAGTTGATCGTCGTGGCCAGCAGCAGCAGGCCGCAGACGTACCATTTCCAAAATGAGGGGCGTGGGGCGGGCATCGCCATTGGTACGGAAAAAATGCGCCCGTCACAGCGGCTTTCCGCCGAATCCTTGAACCGCTGCTTGAATCTTCGTTGTATGAAACCACCATGACCCGTCTTTCTGACTGCGTCTTCCGCTCATGATCTTCGACGTTCATTCCCATGCCTGGAACTTCCCCGCCGATTTTTCGGAGGACTTCATCACGCAGGCGGGCCGTGCCAGACCAGGCGTGAAAGTGGACCTGAGCGCGACTTACGAAGCGTATCGCGCGGCGGCTCCAGATGACACGCACACGATCGTTTTCGGCGGCAAGGCAAGGCTCAGCGGCCTCTGGGTGGATGACAAAACCGTGGCGGAATATGTGGGGCGAGATCCCGCGCGGCTGACCGGCTTTTTATCCGTGGACCCGACCCGGCCCGGATGGGAAAATGAAATGCGCGCCGGACACGAGGAGCTGGGCCTGCGCGGCATCAAACTGCTGCCGATGTATGCCGGGTTCAGCCCTGATGATCCCGCGCTGGAGCCGCTATGGATCTATGCGGAGGCAAACGGACTGCCAGTGCTGCTGCACATGGGCACCACCTTCATCGCGCAGGCGCCGCTGGCCTTCACTCTGCCGCGCTTGATCGAACCGGTGGCGCAGCGCCATCCGGGAGTGAAAATCATCCTGGCTCATCTCGGTCATCCTTACGAGGGCGAGTGCATCGTCACGATCCGCAAGCACGAGAATGTCTTCACCGATGTAAGCGCGCTGCATTACCGCCCGTGGCAGTTCTATCACTCGCTCATGCTCGCTCAGGAATACGGTGTGTGGCACAAGCTGCTCTTTGGCACGGACTTCCCCTTTACCACGGTGAATGCCAGCATCGGGGGCATCCGCGGGCTCAATGACATGCTCGAAGGCACGAGGCTGCCGAGGCTCGATGCTGAGCAGATCGAGGCGATGATCCACCGCGACAGCCTCGCGCTGCTGGGACTGCGGCACTGAGAAAAGTGTTACCGGCCGCACGGACGGGCGTTTGAACCGCGTCCGAATGGAAACTCCCCGCGCAAACAGCCGCCGCCATGATCTCGACGCCCTGCGCGCTTTTGCGATGCTGCTGGGCATCGCGCTGCATGCGGCGCTCTCCTTCACCGGCGGGCCGTGGATGGTGCAGGACACGCGCACGAGCGGCTTGTTTCATCTGATGGTGGGCGCGGTGCACGGGTTCAGGATGCCGCTGTTTTTCCTGCTCAGCGGCTTCTTCACCGCCATGCTTTGGCGCAAGCGCGGGCTGCGGGCTTTGCTCGCGCACCGCTTCAAGCGCGTGTTCCTTCCGCTTGTGCTCGGCTCGGTGACGATTGTGCCTGTGATGTTCCTTTTGGGCGGCGTCTCCGCGAAATCCGGCGCGCGCCAGGAAGAGTCAAAGCCGGCCACTCTCTGGCACGCCTGCGCGGCGGGTGACGAGGATCTGGTGCGCGGGTTCCTCGGCGATGGCGCGGACGTCAACGCCCCCGACCCTCTGCTGGGCGCGACTCCGCTCACCCATGCCAGCCTCTTTGGCCGGGAAAATGTGGCGCGGCTGCTGCTGGAGCGCGGCGCTGACGCTAACAAAACCAACCGCGACGGAGGCACCGCCCTTCATGCGGCCGCGTTTCTGGGCAGGGCTGGCATCGTGCGCATGCTGCTGGGCGCGGGCGCTGATCCGCGGGTGAGAAACGAGCGCGGAGACACGGCGCTCGATGCCGCGCGGACTGACTTGCGCGCCACGCAGTTTCTGGCCCGCATCCTCCGGGTGAATGTGGAAATGGACGCCCTGCAGGCTGGACGCGCAGAGACGCGCCGCCTGCTCGGCGGGGATGCCAGCGAGGAGAAACCGAGGCCGCTTCTTGGAGTCTGGCTGTTTTTGCGGCACATGCCGGTCTTCGCGCATCTTTGGTTTCTCTGGTTCCTGTGCTGGATGTTCGCCGGTTTTGCCATGTGCGCGCGACTGGCGGACGGCATCGGCTGGCGGCCCGCTCCGCGCGCACGGGTCACCTCCGCATGGCGGTATCTCTGGCTGGTGCCGCTGACCCTGATCCCATCCTGGTTGATGGCCCAGGCGGGGCAGAATTTCGGACCGGAAACCTCGTCGAGCATCCTGCCGCCCGCGCATCTGCTGGCCTATTACGCGGTCTTCTTTGGCTTTGGCGCGCTGTGGCATGACAGCATGGACACGGCCGGCCGCCTGGGCCGGTGCTGGTGGCTGACACTGCCCCTGGCCTTGCTGCTGGTTTACCCCGCCGGGCTGGCGGCCACTTTGGGCGGGGCCAAGCTGCGCGGCGCGGCGGTGCTGCTGCAGGTGCTTTATGCCTGGCTGATGTGCGTGGCGATGATCGGCCTGTTCCGCCGCTTTGTGTCCGGGGAGCGAGGATGGGTGCGCTATCTTTCCGACGCCTCCTACTGGATGTACCTGGCGCATCTGCCGCTTGTCGTCGCCGCGCAGATGTGGGCGCGTGACTGGCCGCTGCCAGCGGGAATGAAGTTCCTGCTCGTCTGCGCGGGAGTCTTCGCACTCCTGCTTGCCAGCTACCGCTGGCTTGTCCGGCACACATGGATCGGCGCGCTGCTCAACGGACGCAAGGAGCGCCCTCCCATGTCTCAACCCGCTGTCACGGGATCACCGTAAAGCGTGAAGTGGTGGTGGCTGAGCACGCGCACGTCGAAAATCTCGCCGGTGTGGCGCTCCGCGCTGCCTTCGAAGACGACGATCTTGTTGGTGCGGGTGCGGCCCATGAGGCGGGTCTCGGTGGTCTTGCTGGGGCCTTCGCAGAGGATTTCCACATTTTGTCCCACCAGCTCATCGTAGCGCGGCAGGGCATGGGAGTTGACCAGGGCCAGCAGATCCTGGTTGCGCTCCTCCTTGACCCGTTCGGGCACCTGGACGGACTCGTCCATCTCCGCGGCTGGCGTGCCGCGCCGCTTCGAATAGCGGAAGACGAAGGCGTTGTCGAAGCGCACCCGCTCGAACAGCGCGCGAGTCTCCTGGTAATGCGCGTCCGTTTCACCCGGAAAGCCGACGATGACATCCGTGGTGACCGCGATGCCCGGACGCGCGGCGCGGATGCGCTCGACGAGGTCGGCAAACTTCCCCGCCGTGTACGGACGGTGCATTTTTTTCAGAATCTCATCACTGCCGCTCTGCACCGGCAGATGCACATGCTCGGCCAGCTTGGGCAGGCGGGTGAAGGCCTCGATGAGGTCCTTCTTGTAGCCGATGGGATGCGGGCTGGTGAAGCGGATGCGCTGAATGCCCGGCACCTCGTGGACGGCCTCAAGCAACTGCACGAACGGGCTTTTGCCATCCACGACTGGAAACTCGTGCCGTCCGTAGAGGTTCACGATCTGGCCCAGCAACGTCACCTCTTTGACGCCCCGGTCGGCGAGACGGCGCACTTCCTCGACGATGCCGGCAATGGGCCGCGCACGCTCGCCGCCGCGCGTGTAGGGCACGATGCAGAAGGTGCACTTCATGTTGCAGCCCTGCATGATGCTGACAAAGGCGCTGCCCTGCCTTTCCTTGAGGGTGTGGTCGCGGATGGTGTCCTGCGAGCCTTCCTCCTCCCCCACATCCACGATGGAATAGCGCTCGTCATCCATCTGCCGCTCCTCTTTGGCCCGGATGATCCGGTCCACATAATCCACCACGCGGTGGTACTTCTGCGTGCCGACCACGAGGTCCACGCCGGATTTTTCCACCAGCTCCGGCCCCCGGCTCTGTGCCATGCAGCCCATGAATCCAGTGACCAATGGCACGCGCCGCCGCCGCGCCATGCCCATCTTTCCCAGCGCCTTCTGCTCCGCCTGGTCGCGCACGGAGCAGGTGTTGATGAGCACCACATCCGCGTCCTCATCGGTGGGCGTCAGGGTGTAGCCGCGCTCGACGAACATCTGCGAGACCTGCTCGGTGTCGCGCTCGTTCATCTGGCAGCCGTAGGTTTTGATATAGACTCGGGGCATGAGGTGGCGGCCAGAATACGGGCATAACGGCTTTTGACAACCGCTCCAGGCCGGACGGGCGGGGTTCATGGCCAGGCTTGCGCGCGCCTCCTTTCCGCTTATGGAGCGGCCCTCTTATGCACCATTTTCATTACTCCCAGGGCGGGCTGTTTGTCGAGGACGTGTCTCTCCAGTCATTGGCGGAAAAGCACGGCACGCCGCTCTATGTGTACTCGAAGGGCACCATCACCAGTCATTTCACCCGGCTGGATGCCGCGCTCTCAGGACTGGACCACCTCATCTGCTATGCGGTGAAGGCGAACTCGAACCTGGCCGTGCTGGCCACCATCGCCAGGCTCGGCGGCGGCTTTGACATCGTCTCGGGTGGCGAGCTTTACCGCGTCATCAAGGCGGGAGGTGATCCGCGCAAATGCACCTTTGCCGGCGTGGGCAAGACGCGCGAGGAGATCGCCTATGCTCTCGACCAGGGCATCTACTGCATCAATGCCGAGTCCGAGGCCGAACTGCGGCACATCAACCAGATCGCCGGGGAGCTGGGCAAAAAAGCTCCCGTGGCCGTGCGCGTGAACCCCAACGTGGACGCGAAAACCCACGCCAAAATCACCACCGGCAAGAGCGAGAACAAGTTCGGCGTGGACTTTGAAAACATCCTTGATGTCTATGCCCGCGCCGCCGCCGAATGCCAGCACCTGGAGCTGCGCGGCCTGCAAATGCACATCGGCTCCCAGCTTACCAGCGTCGAGCCCTTCGTCGAGGCCGTGCGCAAGGTCGTGCCCCTCGTCCAGGAGGTGAAGGCGCGGCATGGCATCCAGTTTTTCAGCATCGGCGGCGGCATCGGCATCAACTACCGCCAGAGCCTCGACTCCGGCCCCGAGAGCTGGTGGCAGGAAAATGAAAACCTGCATCCGCTCACCATCCAGGCCTACGCGGACGCGGTGACGCCCCTGCTCCAGCCCCTCGGCCTGCGCATTCTCTGCGAGCCGGGCCGCTTCATGGTCGGCAACGCGGGCGCGCTCATCACCCGCGTGCTCTACGAAAAGCGAGGCGCGGCCAAGATATTCAAGATTGTTGACGCGGGCATGAACGACCTCATCCGGCCCACGCTCTACGAGGGCTGGCACCAGATCGTGCCGCTCAAGCAGCCCGCCACAGGAGAAGTAGAGAAGGCGGACATCGTCGGTCCTATCTGCGAGACGGGAGACTTCCTGGCACAGGACCGCGAGCTGCCGCCCGTGCAGGCGGGGGACTACCTCGCCGTGCTCAGCGCCGGCGCGTACGGCTTCACCATGGCCTCCAACTACAACACCCGCCCCATGCCCGCAGAAATCCTCGTGGATGGAGCCAAAGCCTCCGTCGTGCGCGAGCGCCAGACTCTGGATGACGTGCTCAAGGGGGAGCGGGTGGAGTAAAAGCAGCGCCCGGTCTCAGCGTCCGAACAGAGGACGCGGCCCCTGACGCACAGGGCCGGGCTGCGCTTCCTCCTTGGCGCGCTCGCGTGCGGCGCTGTCGCGGTAGAAGAGGACGCCGTTGCGCTTGAGGTTGGCGATGAGGTCGTGCAGGTCGGTCTTGAGCGCGGGGTCGTTCATGAGGGCGGCGAGGATGCCTTTGCCGGAGTTGAGGTTGCGCGCGGTGAGGGCGAGGCTGTCGGCGGCGCTTTTGATGGATTGGAGGGTGTCCCCGGCGCTGGTGACGACCTTGTCCACTTTGGCGATGGCGGGTTCGAGCTTGTCGAGCATGAGGCCGATCTTGGCGGTGCCTTCCTCGACGTTTTTCGAGGAGGTCTTGAAGCTGGCGGCGGCGGTTTGGAGGTCGGCGAGGGTGGACTTGAGCATGCCGGCGTTTTCGTCGCCGAGCACTTTTTCATCCACGCGCTTCATGGTCTGGCTGAGGTGCTCCATGCTGTCTTTGAAGTCGGTGATGGTGGCGTCGGAGAGGGCGTCTTTGTTGATCTTGGAGACGGATTCTCGGATGTCTTTGAGGGCGGCGCGGAGGTCGTCGAGGACGAGGTCCACTTTTTTGCCGACTTCCTCGGCGGTGCTCTGGAGGTCGGAGAGGCCGCCGCTTTTGACGCCTTCGATGATTTCGGCGTGGTCGTGGGGGATGAAGGCGGTGGCGCCTTCGCTGCCGGGGCGGATCTCGATGAGGGCGTCGCCCATGAGGCCGGCGGAGCCGATGGCGAAGGCGGAGTCGGCGGGGATGTCCACATCCTCGTTGATCTTGAGGTCCACGATGATCCCGGTGAAGGTTTCGTTGAGCTGGGGGTGGCGGAGGACTTTGCCGACTTTGGAGCCGCCGAGATAGACGGGGGAGCCTTCCTTGATGCCGGAGGCGTTGGGGAAGGAGACGCGCAGGCGGTAGCTGTCGGTGAACCATTCGCGCAGGCCGCCGAATTGCAGAATGATGCCGCCGAGCATGAGCATGCCGACGAAGAGGAAGAGGCCGACGAGGACTTCGGTTTTGCGTTCGGAATTCATGGACGGGGGTCAGGCGATGACGCCGGAGCGGCCGGCGATGAAGTTCTGGATTTCTGGTTCGGGGGAGGCGCGCAGTTCGCCGGGGGTGCCGTTGAAGCTGACAACGCCGTTTTTGAGCATGACGACGCGGTCGGCGATGCGGAAGACGCTGCTCATGTCGTGGGTGATGACGATGCTGGTGACGCGGAAGCGCTTTTGCATGCGCTGGATCATGTGGTCTATGACGTCGGTGACGACGGGGTCGAGGCCGGCGGTGGGCTCGTCGTAGAGGATGCACTCGGGGCGGGTGACGATGGCGCGGGCGATGCCGGCGCGCTTTCTCATGCCGCCGGAGAGGTTGACGGGCATTTTGTCCTTGTGGGCGGAGAGTTCGACGAGGTCGAGGGCTTCGTGGACGCGGTCGGCGATTTGTTTTTGGTCGCGCAGGCCGGCTTCCTTGAGGGGGAAGGCGACGTTTTCGGCGACGGTGAGGCTGCCGAAGAGGGCGGCGTTTTGAAAGAGGTAGCCCATGCGCTGGCGGGCGATGAGGAGCTGGCGCTCGGTCATGGAGCAGAGGTTGACGCCGTCGAGCTCGACGCGGCCCTCGTCGGGGTGGAGGAGGCCGATGATGTGCTTGAGGAGGACGCTTTTGCCCTCGCCGCTGGGGCCGATGAGCACGAGGGTCTCGCCGTGGCAGATGTCGAGGTCCACGCCCTGGAGGGTCTTTTGGGCGCCGAAGCTTTTTTTCAAGCCGGTGACGCGGATGAAGGGGACGCTGGAGTCGGTGCCGGGCATGGGTCAGAGGGCGGTGCCGAGGGGGAAGAAGTAGTTCAGCAGCATGGTGAGGAAGAAATTCACCACGAGCAGGGCCAGGGAGGAGAAGACGACGGCGCGGGTGGTGCCGAGGCCGACGCCGACGGCGCCGTTGGCGGCGGTCAGGCCCTGGTGGCAGGAGATGAGCACGATGAGGATGCCGAAGAAGAAGCCCTTGGTCATGCCGAAGATGAGGTCGGTGTGGTTGGTGTGGTCCACGACGTGGGTCCAGAACCAGGTGAAGGGGATGTGGAAGGCGAGGCTGGAGACGAGGGCCGAGGCGGCGAGGCCGAAGACGATGGACTCGGCGATGAGCAGCGGCATGGAGATCATCATGGCGAAGAAGCGCGGCTGCACGAGGTAGTCCACGGGGTGGACGCCCATGACGCGCAGGGCGTCTATTTCCTCGTTCACCTTCATGGTGCCGATCTCGGCGGCCATGGCGGCGCCGACACGGCCGGTGACCATGAGGCCGGCGAGCACGGGGGCCAGCTCGCGGCAGAGGGAGACGCTGACGATGCCGCCGATGGTGGTCTCGATGCCGAAGTCTTTGAATTTAAAATACGACTGTGCTGTGAACACCGCGCCGGTGAAGGCTCCGGTGACCACGACGACGGCCTGCGAGCCGTAGCCAATGCCGACGATTTGCTCGGCCATTTGCAGAATGCGCAGTCTGCCGCGGAAGATGGAGTGGGCGAGGTCGGCCACCAGCCTGCCCAACTGCCCGAGGTAACTCAGGAAGTTCAAAAACGAGCGCCCAGGCAGGGCCAGCATCTCGGCAAACGCGGACATCGGACGCGCATCATGCCACGCCCTGGGGGGATGGCAACCCGCGCGCGGTGCTCAGGCCAGCCGAGCGGCCACTTCGCGGCCGATGGCGATGAGTTTTTCCTTTTCCTCCGGCGTGAACTCGTAGGCGGTGAGCTTGCCGATGCCGAGCGTGCCGCAAAGCCGGTCGCCATCGAGGACGGGCACGGCCAGGCTGCCCTGCACCTGGGTCTGCTTCGCCCCCGGCTTGGCCACGCCGCTGGTGTCGGTCTGGAGGTTGCACAGCTCCACGGGCTCCAGCCGCTCCGCCGCCGCTCCGGCGATGCCTTTGCCGATGGGGATGGACTGGATGACGGGCATCAACTGCGGAGGGATGCCGCGATGGGCTACAAGCTTCAAATGCCGGTCGGCGGCATCCAGCCGGTGCAGGGTGCCGGTGGTGCAGCCGAACTCGTCAATGACGCTGTTGAGAAAGCCGTCCCAATCCTGGCTGGCGGGATGGAGGCTGGGGAGATGTTCGCTCATGACGGGAAATGATCTTGGCTTGGCGGCGGGGCGGGAATAGGATGGGGCGTATTTTTCCAGGATTCATGAATCTACGCGACTCCATTTTTGCTCATTTATGGCTGCTTTTGGCGCTGCCGGTCATGGCCGCCAGCCCGGCGGGTCAGGCCGTCGTCGGCCGCACGGTTTACCACCCGGACAACTCACGCACCGAGACCGTGCGCGACATGAACGTGCGGGAAATGACCGAGACGACCTACAATTCGGCGAACGCGCTCATCTCGAAAAAAGTCTTCCTGCTCAACGAAAAGGGCGAGCCCCTGCAAGGCAACATCTACGACGGGCGCGGCAACTTGGTGGCCCGCGCCCAGTGTCTTTACGACGAGTTCGGCCGGCGCAAGGAGGACCGGCTGTCGAACATGAAGGGCGAGCTTTTTCAGCGCATCGTCCACGAATATGACGCCAGCGGCAAGGCGCTGAAGCCCAAGGTGATGAACCTCTCGCAAAGCCCGACGATCCGCCCGGCGGCGATTGACTTCACAACGCCGCCGGGCGGGGTGCCCGCCGGTGTGTCACCCGATGCGGGCAGCCCTTCCTCGCGTTTCGCCCCGACGCAAATCCCCGCCTCCTCCCAGCAGCCTGCGTCCACCCCGTCCTCCGGTCCGAAAGAGGAGAAAAAGCCGAACTTCTTCAGACGGCTGTTCAAGAAGGAGTGATCGTTCGTTGACCCGGCGTCCGGCACGCGCGCAAGGTGTGCGTGCGACACAGGCATTCTTGTCTGTTCGGAGCGGGCAGTGTTCCCAGGTGGATCAGGGCGGACAAGAGCGTCCGCGTCACGCATGGCGTGCTTTAACGCCCGCGTCAGAGCCCGCGCTTCTGGCTGGCGGCGGTTTTGCGGGAGGTTCTCTTCCTTGGGGCGGGCGCGGCGGCGGGTTTGCCGGTCGCGGTCTTTTTTACCGCCAGATTCTGCCGCTTGACGATCCTGGCCAGCCCCCCCTCGCGCTCCAGACGCTGGCGCAGCATCTCCTCGCGGAAGGCGATGGCCTCGGCCAGTTTTTCATCGTGGTTGTCCTTGGTATAGGCATAGACGCGGGAAACCGTCTTGCCGCGCTCGGCGCGCACGGAGACGGCGATGTGACGCACGAGCTTGCCCTTGGAGTTCTTGGACTTGCGGTAGGAGATGCCGACGTGGCCGCTTTTGTTTTTCGCGTTGTGGCTGTGGGCGATGCGGCTGGCCTCGATCTCAGGCATCTCGGAGAGGATCTGGTCCCTGTAGGCGCGCGCGGCTTTTAGGGAGCCTTTCATGCCGTTGTAGAGGCTGTCCGAGAAATGCTTGGTGTGGAGTCCGCCGTTGCGCGAGATGCAGACCTGGAAACCATGCGTCTGCTTCGCGGAATCGGGCCGGGTGTCAATGCGTTTGATGTTGCGTTCGGAAAGGGGATTGAGTCGGCGGCGCATTCAGGAATCAGAGGTTTTGGGGGGGAGCCTCAAGTTTGGACGGTGGCAACCTGCGCGCAAGATGAAAGTGCCTTTGCAGCCATGCGCCTGCTATTCTCTGGCGCGCGAGTCCATTTGAATGGTGACCGGTCCGTCATTGACCAGCGCCACCCGCATGTCCGCGCCGAAGACGCCGCGCTCCACCCGCGCGCCGAGCTGCCTTTCCAGCGCGGCCAGAAAGTGCTCGTAAAGCGGCACGGCCTTCTCCGGCCGCGCGGCGCGCGTGAAGCCCGGCCGGTTGCCCTTCCGCGTGCTGGCGTGCAGCGTGAACTGGCTGACGACGAGCACTCCGCCGCCAGCCTCGATGACGCTGCGGTTCATTTTCCCCTCCTCGTCCGCGAAGATGCGCATGGCGGCGATCTTCCCCGCCAGCCATTCCGCGTCCTCCTCCGTGTCGGCATCCTCCACCCCGGCCAGGATGACCAGGCCATGGGAAATATTCCCCGCCACCTCGCCGCCGATGCTGACACTGGCTTCCAGGGAGCGTTGGATGATCACGCGCATGGGGCGCGATGATGGAGAGGGCGCGGCTTTTGTCCACGCGCGCGTTGACGGCGGCGGCCCGCGCGTTGAATGGAAATTCCATGCGCTTTCTCATCACCGCAGGCCCCACGCGCGAGCCTCTCGACCCGGTGCGTTACCTCTCGAACCGGTCCTCCGGCAAAATGGGTTGCGCGCTGGCCTCCGCCGCTCTGGAAGCCGGGCATGAGGTCGTGCTCGTCAGCGGCCCTGTGGCGCTGGAGCCGCCCCCCGGAGCGCAAATCACCCGGGTCGAGACGGCGCGGCAGATGTTCGAGGCGGTGCGCGACCAGATCTCCGGGTGCGAGGCAGCCATCTTCTGCGCCGCAGTGGCTGACTACCGGCCCGTCTCCGTGGCCGGGCAGAAAATCAAAAAGACCGGCGAGCGCCTCGTGCTGGAGCTTGAGCGCACGGAGGACATCCTGGGTTCCGCGCGCTCCATCTTCGGCTTCCGCGGTTTTCTGGCGGGCTTCGCAGCGGAAACCACAAACCTGCTGGAGCACGCCCATGACAAACTGCGGCGCAAAGGCTGCGACCTTGTCATCGCCAACGATGTCTCGCGCGCGGGCATCGGCTTTGACAGCGCGGAAAACGAAGTCATCCTCTGCCTTCCCGGCGCGCGTGAAATCCCCCTCCCGCGCCAGACGAAGGCCGGGCTCGCGCGCGCGATCATCGCCTTCATCACAGAAACCCACCCGCCCCAGACGCC
>ERZ761609.1080-NODE-1080-length-26399-cov-33.869002_pt1 | contig 26399 bp, 23 predicted proteins | sample MGYA00511163_ERZ761609 | MGnify/ENA primary metagenome ERZ761609 (study PRJEB28899, sample SAMN02445070) | bioreactor sludge metagenome | biome: EBPR sludge | place: Australia: Brisbane, Thorneside Wastewater Treatment Plant | collected 2011-12-16 ... | reverse complement strand
GCCTGGGCCTCGGCCTCGATGGCCTGCTCCAGCGTCATGGCCCATTCCTGGTGCAGCATCGTCTTGGTGATGCCGTTGGCAAAGGTCGGCCCCTGGGCCAGGCTGTGTGCCAGGGCATGGGCCTCGCCCAGCAAGTCGGCCGGATCGACGAGCCGGTTGAAGAACCCCCAGCGTTCGCCCTCTTCGCCGCCGAAGCTGCGCCCGGTGTACAGCAACTCGCTGGCCCGCCCCTGGCCGATGATGCGTGGCAGCATGGCACAGGCCCCCATGTCGCACCCCGCCAGCCCCACCCGGTTGAACAGGAAGGCCGTTTTGCTGCGGGCCGTGCCCAGCCGCAAATCGCTGGCCATGGCCATGATGGCGCCAGCCCCTGCGCACACCCCGTCTACCGCCGCGACGATGGGCTGGGGACAGGCACGCATGGTTTTGACCAGTTCGCCGGTCATGCGCGTGAACATCAGCAGTTCGGGTGCCTTCAGCGCGATCAACGGGCCAATGATCTCGTGCACATCGCCACCCGAGCAGAAGTTGCCGCCGGCACCATGCACCACGACGACGTGCACATCGTCAGCCCACTTCAGCGCGTGGAACAGGTCGCGCATCTCGGCATAGGAAGCGAACGTGAGCGGGTTCTTGCGCTCGGGCCGGTTGAGTGTCAGCGTGCCCACGCCATCGGCCACCTGCCACTGGACGTGCTGCGCCACATAGCCGGCCATGGAACGGCGGTTGCCCGCCAGCAAGGCGGGGTCGACAGGAGGGGACTGAGGGGCTGGCGTGTTCATGGGGGTGATGCTTTCAGTCATCGGGATAGGGGCGTCAGGATGGCAAGCCCTGGTGATGCACCAGGTGCAGGCGCAACTCGCCCAGCAAGGCAAACAGTTCTTCTTTTCGGGCGGGCAACATTCCACCCAGCAGCGACACCAGCCACTGCTCGTGTTCCACCGCCATGGCGGCAAAGTCGGCCTGTCCGGCGCGGGTCAGCCGCACGAGGTAAGAGCGTCGGTCATCCGGGTCATCGACACGTTCCACCAGCCCGTCGCGGACCAATTGGTCGGTCAGTGCCGTCACGTTGCCACCCGTGACCATCAGGTAGCGCGACAGCACGTTCATCCGCAGGCCATTGGGGTGGCGCTCCAGTTGGGCAAGGTAGTCAAACCGGGGCAGCGTGGACGCAAAGCGCTGCCGCAACTGCTGGCGGATGACCTGCTCGATCTGGGTGCTGCACGCCAGCAGGCGCAACCAGATGCGCAGGTCCAGATGGTCACTGTCTTTCGAGCGGGCCTCCAGCCCGAGGTGTTCGTCGGCCAGCGGTGCGCTGTTCAAGTCGGCGGGCAAAGGGTGTGTATGCATGTTCAAGTGCACCTCACATCACTTCACCACCGGCCACCGGCAGCGCCTGGCCGGTGATGGCACTGGCCCCGGCACTGCACAGCCACACCACGGCATCCGCCACCTCGGCAGGTGCCACCAGACGCCGCTGCGGATTGGCGCTGACCAGCTCGGCCAATGCCTCATCGTGGCTGCGGCCGGTTTTGGCCACGATGCGTTCGATGCTCTCGTGCACCAACTCGGTGTCGGTGTAGCCCGGGCACACGGCGTTGACGGTGATACCCTGTGTGGCCAGCTCCAGCGCCAGCGAACGGGTGAGCCCCACCACGCCATGCTTGGCCGCACAGTAGGCCGACACATAGGCGTAGCCCACCAGGCCTGCCGTGCTGGCCACGTTGACCACGCGGCCCCAGCCCGCCTCGCGCATGCCGGGCAACACGGCCTGGGTGCACAGCCAGGTGCCGGTCAGGTTGACCGCCAGCATCTGCTGCCAGAGTTCCAGGCTGGCTTTGTGCGCAGGTGCGCTGATGGCCTGCCCGGCGTTGTTCACCAGCACAGACACGGGCCCAAACCGCTCGGCAGCCTGCGCCACGGCTTGTTCCACCTGAGCGGGGTCGGTCACATCGGCCACCACGGCATGCATACGTTCCGGTGCGTGGACCACGACGGCTTGCAAGGGCTCCGCACGCCTGCCCAGCACCGTGACCAGGCAACCCTGCAACACCAGCGACCGTGCAATGGCGGCCCCGATACCGGTGCCACCGCCCGTGACCAGCGCATGCCGGGCCGCATGACGCATGCCGTGTGGCCAGGCGACCATTGGCACGATAGCCTGCCGCTCGGTGGATGGATGGTTCGTCTCCGTCATGGCTGCGGCATCGGTATCGTTCATGCCTTGGCCTTACCTTGCGCAGCCTGCGCCTGTTCACGGGCAAAGTTGGCTTCCATCTGGCTTTTGCCCGACTGGTACTGGCGCGGCCATTGCAGGGGGGTGTAGCCGATGCGGGCGGCCTCCGTCAGTGTCCAGGCCGGGTTGGCCAGGTGGGGGCGCGCCACGGCACACAGGTCGGCACGCCCGGCTGCCAGGATGCTGTTGGCATGGTCGGCCTCGCTGATGGCCCCCACGGCAATGGTGGGGATGCCGGCCTCCTGTCGGATGCGGTCAGCAAACGGGGTTTGGAACATGCGGCCATACACCGGCTTTTCCGCCTTGCTGACCTGACCGGACGAACAGTCGATCATGTCGGCACCGGCCAGTTTGAACGCCCTGGCCACCTCCACCGCGTCCGCCGGGGTGATGCCGCCTTCCACCCAGTCGTGCGCCGAAATGCGCACCGAGATGGGCCGCTCCGCCGGCCAGGCCGCGCGCACTGCGGCAAACACTTCCAGCGGGTAGCGCAGGCGGTTGGCCAGGCTGCCACCGCAGTCGTCTGTGCGTTGGTTGGTCAAAGGCGAAATGAAAGTGGACAGCAAATAGCCGTGCGCACAGTGCAACTCCAGCCAGTCCACGCCGATGTCGGCCGCCGCCACGGTTGCTTGGACGAACTGGGCCTTGACGGCATCCATGTCCGCACGGCTCATTTCACGGGCGGTCTGGCTGACGCCTGCCAGGTACTGCTGGGGCGAAGCGGCCATGAGCGGCCAGGCACCGTCGGCCAGCGGCTGGTCGATGCCCTCCCACGCAACACGTGTGGCACCTTTGGGGCCCGCATGCCCCAACTGCATGCCCAATTTGGCGTCTGTGTGTGCATGCACCCACTGCACGATGCGCCGCCACGCCTGCGCCTGCTCAACCGTGTAAATCCCTGGGCAGCCGGGGGTGATGCGCCCCTCGGCGCTCACGCAGGTCATTTCAGCAAACACCAGCGCAGCGCCACCCATGGCCCGCGCCCCCAGGTGCACCAGGTGGTAGTCGCCCACCACACCATCGCGTGCCGAGTACTGCGCCATGGGCGAGACGACGATGCGGTTCTTCAGCGTCACGCCACGCACGGTGTAGGGCGTGAACATGGGCGGAGGTGGCGCTGTGGCGGCGTCCGGCACACCTGCATTGCGCGCAAACCAGCGCTCGTACCCTTGCAGCCAGCGGGCGTCGCGCAGGCGGAGGTTTTCGTGGCTGATGCGCTGGCTGCGCGTCAGCATGGAATACATGAACTGTTGCGGGGCCAGCTGGTCGCAGTAGCGCTGGCCGCACACCTCGAACCACTCCATGGCGTTCCAGGCCGCGTTTTGCAGGCGAAGCACATCCACGCTGCGAAGCGCCTGGTAACGCTGCAACACGGCTGGCAGGCTGGCCACCTGCTCGGCAGGCGGCACCTCGCCCAGCAAACGGGCCAGGTCGATGGCGTCTTCAATGGCCAGCTTGGTGCCCGAGCCGATCGCGAAATGCGCGGTGTGTACGGCATCGCCCATCAGCACCACCTGGCTGCGGCCGTTGAACAGGTGCCACTGCTCGCACTTGACGCGCTGAAAGTTCAGCCAGGCCGAGCCACGCAGGTGGCGCGAGTTGGTCATGAGCTTCGCGCCCTGAAGGTTGTTGGCAAACAGCTTTTCGCAGAACGCGATCGACTCTTCCTGATCAGCCAGGTCCAACCGGTGCGCCAACCAGACGTGCTCGGGGCACTCGACGATGAAGGTGGTGGTGTGCGCGTCAAATTTGTACACATGCGCCTGAAACCAGCCGTACTCGGTTTTCTCGAACAGGAAGGTGAAGGCGTCGTACTGCTTGTGCGTGCCCAGCCAGATGTAGCGGTTGGGGCGCACCGCCAGGTCGGGCTTGAACACGTGTTCGTACTTGTCCCGAATGCGGGAGTTGATGCCGTCGCAGGCCACGACCAGGTCGGCATCGGGGAAGTCGGTGTCCGATGCCACCTCGGTCTCGAACACCAGTTTCACACCCAACTGCTCGCACCGCGCCTGCAGGATGTTGAGCAGCTTCTTGCGCCCGATGCCCACAAACCCGTGCCCGCCGGACCGGATGACCTCACCCTTGAAGTGCAGCTCGATGTCATCCCAGTGGTTGAAGGCGGCCTGGATGTCATCGGCCGTGGCCGGGTCGCACCGGCGCATGTTGTCCATGGTTGCATCGGAAAACACCACACCCCACCCGAAAGTGTCGTAAGGCTTGTTGCGCTCCACCACGGTGACCTCATGGGACGGGTGCTGCTGCTTCATCAGCAACGCAAAGTACAACCCTGCCGGCCCACCACCCACGCACACGATGTTCATGTCCAGACTCCTTGCCTCAATCGGCAGTGAAGCGGCTGGATGCCGTCCACTCATTTCAAGCTTAATTCATTTAAACTTAAACTAAACACCGGGCTTTCCCGGATGTGAGCGGTTGAATCGAGGCCGCCAGGTGACATGCGTTTGACCTGCGTCAAGCGGCTGTTGGCCAAGCCTGCTAGCCTTGCGGCCCATGGAACACACCCACACTGCTGCACCTGAATCGACAACCGCACCCATGCCTGGTGCTAACACGTCCCTTGCCGATGGCCTGACCTGGGCACCCAACCTGCAAACGGGTGACCCGCGCATGGACGACACACACGAAGAATTCGTGACCATGCTCAACCAGCTGCTGGCCACGCCCCTGCGCGACCAGCTGCCGCTGTACCGCGAATTCCTGGCACACACGGTGGCACACTTCGAACAGGAAGAACGCTGGATGCTGGCCACTGGTTTCAGCGCCGACAACTGCCACGCCACCCACCACGCCACCATTCTGGACACGATGCGCGCGGTGGAAGAGCACTACCTGAAGGGCGACAACGACATCATCCAGCGGCTGGCTGAGGCTTTGGTGGAATGGTTTCCGCAGCACGCCGCCAGCATGGACGCCGGTCTGGCCCTGCACCTGAAGGACGTGGGCTTTGACAGCCGCACCGAAACCCTGGCCGACCCCAGCAAGGTACGCGCCGCCACCATGAGCGGCTGCGGCAGCGTGACCTGCAGCTGAGGCCTGCACCTGGGCCCTGTGGCTTGCGCGTGATGGCCGCGCAACATCAGGATTTGTCGGCACCTGAATGACGCAGCCTGGCGGCAGCCCACCGCCAGGCACACGCCGGATGATGCGGCAGGTACTCGCACAGGCAAGAGGTTGGGGGTCGAATTTTTTTCAAGCCCCTGCCCCACGCTTTCATGGACGGATGCGTTCACCTCTGGCTAACATGCAGCACTTTCTGCCAGACACACCACCGGAGCGAGACAAGCCATGACCGTGATCACCCACATTGAAGACCTGCGCCGCCTGGCGCAGAAGCGCGTGCCCCGCATGTTCTATGACTACGCGGACTCCGGGTCATGGACGGAAAGCACCTACCGCGCCAACGAGAGCGATTTCCAGAAAATCAAATTCCGCCAGCGCGTGGCGGTGAACATGGAGAACCGCAGCACCGCCACCGAGATGATTGGCCAGAAGGTGGCCATGCCCGTGGCGCTGGCGCCCACCGGCCTGACCGGCATGCAGCATGCCGATGGCGAGATCCTGGCGGCACGCGCGGCGAAAAAGTTCGGCGTGCCCTTCACCCTCTCGACCATGAGCATCTGCTCCATTGAAGACGTGGCCGAACATGCCGGGCCTGGCTTCTGGTTCCAGCTGTACGTGATGAAAGACCGGGACTTCATCGAACGCCTGATCGACCGCGCCAAGGCAGCCGGCTGCACCGCACTCGTGCTGACGCTGGACCTGCAAATCCTGGGGCAGCGTCACAAAGACCTGAAGAACGGCCTGTCAGCCCCCCCGAAGCCCACACTGGCCAACCTGATCAACCTCGCCACCAAGTTGCGCTGGTGCATGGGCATGGCGGGTACGCCACGGCGGCAGTTCGGCAACATCGTCGGACACGTGAAAGGTGTGGACGACATGGGCAACCTCGGCGCCTGGACCGCGCAGCAGTTCGACCCCGCGCTGAACTGGGGTGACGTGGAGTGGATCAAGAAGCGCTGGGGCGGCAAGCTCATCCTGAAAGGCATCCAAGACCCCATCGATGCCCGACTCTCGGTGGACAGCGGTGCCGACGCGCTCATCGTCAGCAACCACGGCGGCCGCCAGCTGGACGGTGCGCAAAGCAGCATCGAAGCCCTGCCCACCATCGTCGACGCGGTGGGCAAGGACATCGAAGTCCACATGGACGGCGGCGTGCGCAGCGGCCAGGACGTGCTGCGCGCCTGGGCGCTGGGGGCTAAAGGGGTGTACATCGGTCGTCCGTTCCTGTACGGGCTGGGCGCCATGGGCGAAGCCGGCGTGACCAAATGCCTGGAGATCATCCACAAGGAACTCGACCTGACGATGGCCTTCAGCGGCCACACGCAGCTGACAAACGTCACAAAAGACATCCTGCTGCCCGGCACCTACCCCACACCACTGTGATTTTTCTCACCTGAACGCCTCGCCAGCCAGCCCATGTGCTGGCTGAGTGCTTTATGGAGTACGATGATTCGTGCCTCGCCCCAAGGCAAGGCATGCGACAGATCTCAACCCACCTCCCCCTTTATTTGCCTTGAGGATGCCCATGAGCAACAACAAATTCCGACTGGTTACCCGCAGTGATTTCGACGGTCTGGTGTGTGCCGTGCTGCTGAACGAACTGGACATGATCGACGACATCAAGTTCGTGCACCCGAAGGACATGCAGGACGGCAAGATCGACATCACCGGCCGCGACATCACCACCAACCTGCCCTACGTGCCCGCCGCGCATCTGGCGTTTGACCACCACGAGTCGGAAACCATCCGCAACACGGGCGAGCGTGCCAACCACATCATCTCGGCCACAGCGCCCTCCGCTGCACGGGTGGTGTACGAGTACTACGGCGGTGCCAAAGCTTTCCCCAACATCTCTGCCGACATGATGGACGCTGTGGACAAGGCAGACTCGGCCCAGTTCACCCGTGACGAAATCCTCGACCCGCACGGCTGGGTGCTGCTGAACTACCTGATGGATTCACGCACCGGCCTGGGCCGCTTCCGCGAGTTCCGCGTCAGCAACTACCAGCTGATGATGGACCTGATCCAATACTGCCGCAGCCACGGCATCCAGGACATCCTGAAGCTGCCCGACGTGCGCGAACGCATCGACATATACAACGCCCACGCCGACCTGGCACACGACCAGCTCAAGCGCTGCAGCACGGTCTACAACAATCTGGTGGTGCTCGATCTGCGCAACGAAGAAACCATCTGGGCCACCAACCGCTTCATGATCTACGCGCTGTACCCGCAGTGCAACATCAGCATCCACGTGCTTTGGGGCGTGCAGAAGCAGAACACCGTGTTTGCCACCGGCAAGTCCATCCTCGACCGCAGCAGCAAGACCGATGTGGGTGCGCTGATGCTCGAATTCGGCGGCGGCGGCCACAACGCTGCCGGTACCTGCCAGGTGGCCAATGACCAGGCCGACGATGCGTTGCGCTCCCTCATCAAGCGGATCAACGCCGACGGCTGACCCACCTCTTTTTCAACACTCAGCCGGTACGCCCGGCATCACACGCAAGAAGGAAACAGCATGGGCATGATGCAAGAGTTCAAGGAATTTGCCGTCAAGGGCAACGTGATCGACCTCGCCGTCGGTGTCATCATCGGTGGCGCATTCGGCAAGATCGTGGATTCACTGGTGGGCGATGTCATCATGCCGGTGATCGGCAGCGTGGTGGGGAAGCTCGACTTCTCCAACCTTTTCATCATCCTCGGCAAGGTCCCGGATGGCACGGCGATGACATTGGCCGAGTTGAAAAAAGCCGGTGTCCCCGTGTTGGCCTATGGCAATTTCCTGACCATTGCCGTCAACTTCCTGATTCTGGCGTTCGTGATTTTCATGATGATCAAACAGATCAACCGTCTGAAGCGCGAGGCCCCCGCTGCGCCGGCCGCCCCTGAGGTGCCCCCACCCACACCTGAAGACATCCAGTTGCTGCGCGAAATCAGGGACAGCCTGAAAAAATAATAGCAACTTTTTATATCCGTCAAGCGCAAAGGCCTGTTTTCATCACGAAAACAGGCCTTTGTTTTGATAGCAACCCATCAGCCGTTTGTGGGGCCACAGCGCTGCGCAGTTGCGCAATGCTGCTGACCGGGCCCGTCACACCGGGGCAACGGCCACGGCAGCTTGCGCCCAACGCAGGGCTGCCAGCAGGCTGGACGGGTCGGCCTTGCCAGAGCCTGCTAGGTCGAAGGCTGTGCCGTGGTCGGGGCTGGTGCGCACAAATGGCAAGCCCAGTGTGACATTCACGCCATGGTCCACACCGAGGTACTTCACCGGAATGAGCCCTTGGTCGTGGTACATGGCCACCACCACATCGAACTCGCCCCGGCGTGCCCGCATGAACACCGTGTCAGGTGCAAAGGGGCCATGCACATCCATGCCCTCGGCACGGGCCTGCTCGATGGCAGGCTGAATCACGTCCAACTCCTCGCGGCCAAACAGGCCACCCTCCCCCGCGTGGGGGTTCAACCCCGCCACGGCAATGCGCAGGCGGCTGCGCGCCTGACCGTCCGGGCCACCCTCCAGACCACCTTCAGGACTGCTGAGAGGATCTCTGACAGGGCCACCTCTCAGGCTTGCTTGCACGATGCGCAGCGTTTGCAACACGTTGTCGTGCGTGACCGCCTCGATGGCCTGCCGCAGCCCGACGTGGATGCTGACGAGCACAGTTTGCAACTCGGGGTTGGCCAGCATCATGCGGACCGGTACATCGGCCACGTCACGCCCCACGTGCACTGCTGCCAGCGCCTGCAGGTATTCGGTGTGGCCCGGATAGGTCAGCCCGGCTGCGCTGAAGGCTTCCTTGTGGATGGGTGCCGTCACCACAGCTGCCGCCCGGCCTGACAGGGCAGCCTGCGCGGCCCAGGCAATGCAGTCGGCTGCCGCGCGTCCCGCCTGGGCACTGACCTGCCCCCAGGCAGGCAAGGCGGCCAGATCATCGGCCGCTGCCAGCGGCACACAGGCCTGCACCACAGGTACACACCGGGGGGGCACAGCCTGCACATCATCCAGCCCCGCCAACACGGCAACCGGCAACAAGCCGCCCACGGCCTGTGCGGCACGCCGCATGGCTGCCACGTCACCTGCCACCACACAGCCGGTGAGCAGCCCGGGTTCGTCACGAAAGGCTTTGGCAATGATTTCCGGGCCAATGCCCGCCGGATCGCCCATGGTGATGACGACCGGCAGTCCACCCCCGACCCCCGCAAGCGGGGCGGTGGGCGCGGGCGACGTCAAAAGATCAGTACCCATGTTGTCGAGGGCTTTCAAACGAAAGAACAGTCAAAGCCGCGACGTTTCTCAGGCCGGGTTGTCGATGTCGATGTGTGTGTGGCGCAACCCCAGCGTGCCAGCCAGATATTGCCCAACCGCTTGAACACCGTAACGCTCGGTGGCGTGGTGGCCACAGGCGAGGTAGCCCACACCGGATTCCCTGGCGTAGTGGGCCTGCGGCTCTGACAACTCACCGGTGAGGAACACGTCCACCCCCTCGGCAATGGCCGCTTCAAAGTAAGACTGTGCACCGCCCGTACACCAGGCCACCGTGCGCACCGGGCGGGTGACATCGCCCACGCACACCACTGAGCGGCCCAAGGCCTGTTCGGCCTGCCGGGCCAACTCACCCAGCGTTTGAGGCAAACAGGTGCCCAACCAGCCCAGGTTCTGCTCGCCGAAACGCGTCCGCCCTTCGGCAAGCGGCTCTAAACCCAGCAGCGCCCCCAGACGGGCGTTGTTGCCATGCTCAGGGTGCGCATCCAGGGGAAGGTGGTAGGCCAACAGGTTGATGTCGTGGGCCATCAGCACCTTCAAGCGCTGGTGCATCCAGCCGGTGATGCAACCCGTCTGGCCGCGCCAGAACAGGCCGTGGTGTACCAGCACCGCATCGGCCTGTGCAGCGGCCGCTGCCTCCAGCAGGGCCAGGCTGGCCGTCACGCCGGTGACCAAATGCCGCACCTCGCGTTTGCCTTGCACCTGCAAGCCGTTGGGGCCGTAGTCTTTGAACAGCTGTGGCTGCAACAGCACGTCACATGCCGCCAGTACGTCAGAAAGGGGAACAACCACCGCAGCAGCAGCCGGGGTGGGTGTCGAGATTGGAGAATTCATGGCTGCAACGGTGAAAGCAATCGCTGAGTGGCGGGCCCATCGGCCCGTTTGTCGGTGCGATTCTGCCAGTTGCGCCACCGCGCAACCGCCGCTTCACTTGTTGCGTGCGGCCGCCGCAGCATCTTCATCCATTTTTTTGGTGAAGAAGCGGTAGAAAAACACGCCCATGCCCAAGGTGAACGCGATCACGCCCACGCTCAGCAGGCCATAGTCAGTCGAAAACAAGTCGGCAAGCGCTTTCATGGAAATTCCTTCATTTGGCTTCAAACAAGCTCCATTGCAACCGCAAACAGCATCAACCAACTTGACGAAAATCAATTCCTGCATCGTTCTGATTTGATCTGGATCAGACAAATGCCAGTTTTTCAGTGAGGCCTGCCAACAGGCCTTGCAGGACAATACGGTCACCATGTCGCAGTTTTTTGAAGTCCACCCCGACAACCCACAGCCTCGCCTGATGAAGCAAGCCGTCACCCTGCTCGCCAAAGGCGGGGTGTTGGCCGTACCCACCGATTCCAGCTACGCCCTCATCTGCCACCTGGACGACAAGGCCGCTGCCGACCGGCTGCGCCGCATCCGCGGGGTGGACGACAAGCACCACCTGACCCTGCTGTGCCGCGACCTGAGCGAGCTGGCCAGCTATGCCCGGGTGGACAACCGGCAGTACCGGCTGCTCAAGCTGGGCACGCCCGGCCCCTACACCTTCATTCTGGAGGCCAGTAAAGAGGTGCCGCGACGCGTCAGCCACCCATCGCGCAAAACCATCGGCCTGCGCGTGCCGCTGCACACCACCCTGCTGGCCCTGCTGGACCTGCATGGCGGCCCATTCCTGGCCACGACGCTAATCCCCCCCGGCGAAACTGACGCCCTCAACGACCCGCATGACATCCGCGAGCGCTTCGAGCACGACCTGGCAGGCGTCATCGACGCGGGTGCCTGTGCACTGGCACCCACCACGGTCATTGACCTGACGCCCATGGACAAAGGCGACGATCCGGTGGTGCTGCGCGAAGGCGCGGGGCCGCTGTCAGCGGTCGGCTTGGGCTGAGCAGCCACCCGCCTGCCCCACGGCCCGCCCGGCCACACGAGCCCCCTGGCACCCACTGTCGGAGACAATCGCCACATGGACATTGCCAACATCATTCAAACCGTCGCCATCTACGCCCTGCCGGTGCTGTTCGCCATCACCGTGCACGAGGCCGCGCACGGCTATGCCGCCCGGCACTTTGGCGACAACACCGCGTGGATGATGGGGCGCATCACCCTCAATCCCGTCAAACACATCGACCCGGTGGGCACCATCCTGATGCCGCTGTTGCTGTACTTTGTGACGGCGGGTGCCTTCCTGTTCGGCTACGCCAAGCCGGTGCCCGTGAATTTCGGCCACTTGCGCAACCCCAAACGCGACATGATCTGGGTGGCGCTGGCAGGCCCTGCAGCCAACCTGGCCATGGCCATTGGCTGGAGCGTGATGGCCTATGCACTGGTGGCCATGGAAGTGGAGGAACGCTTTTTCATCCAGATGGCACAGGGCGGCCTGCTGGTCAACCTGGTGATGTTCGCGTTCAACCTCTTCCCGCTGCCCCCGCTGGACGGCGGGCGCATCCTGGTGGGGTTGCTGCCCATGCGCCAGGCGGTTCAGGTGTCGCGCATCGAACCCTACGGCTTCTTCATCGTCCTGGCGCTGGTGGTGGCGGGCATCGTGGGCGACTACTGGATGCGCCCCCTGATGGAAGTGACCGCCGACGCCATCGAACTGCTGCTGACCCCGCTGCGTGCCCTGCTGTTCTGATGCCCGGGCGACCACTGAAAACCGACAAATATTTCAATAGCAATCAATCATCGCCAATCAAGCGGTGGAGTCGTTTTTAATCATTAACATGACCATTCAACGCGTTCTCACCGGCATCACCACGTCAGGCACCCCTCACCTGGGCAACTATGTGGGCGCTGTGCGGCCGGCCGTGCAGGCCAGTCATCGCCCCGGCGTGCAGAGTTTCTACTTCCTGGCCGACTACCACGCCCTCATCAAGACTGGCGACCCGGCACGGGTGCAGCGGTCCACGCTGGAAATCGCCGCCACCTGGCTGGCCGCCGGGCTGGACCCTGACAAGGTGTTCTTCTACCGCCAGTCCGACATCCCTGAAATCCCCGAGCTGACCTGGTTTCTCACCTGCGTGTGCGGCAAAGGCCTGCTCAACCGCGCCCACGCCTACAAGGCCAGCGTGGACAAGAACACCGCTGCCGGTGCCGAGCCCGACGATGGCGTGACTGCGGGCCTGTTCATGTACCCGGTGCTGATGGCGGCGGACATCATCCTGTTCAACGCCCATAAAGTGCCGGTCGGGCGTGACCAGATCCAGCACATTGAAATGGCGCGCGACATGGCGGCCAGTTTCAACCACCTGTACGGCGAACACTTCACGCTGCCGGAAGCCATCATCGACGACAACGTGGCAACGCTGCCGGGCCTGGATGGTCGCAAGATGAGCAAAAGCTACGACAACACCATCCCACTGTTCGCGCCACGCGAAGAACTGAAGAAGCTGGTCATGGGTCTGCTGACCGACTCCCGCGCGCCGGGCGAGCCGAAAGACACCGAAGTCAGCGCGCTGTTCCAGATCTACCAGGCGTTTGCCAGCCCACAGGAAACCGAAGCCATGCGCCAGGCCTATGCCAGCGGCATTGCCTGGGGAGAGGCCAAGCAGATGCTGTTCGAGCGGCTGGACACGGAAATTGCCCCCATGCGAGCCGCATACACCCATTACATGACCCACCCCGAAGAGGTCGAAGCCATCGTGAAGCGTGGCGCAGAAAAGGCCCGCGCCATCGCGACACCTTTTACTTCCCGGTTGCGGGCTGCGGTGGGGCTGCGCAACCTGGCCGATGGCAGCGCAGCAGGCTCGGTCGTCAAGTCAGGCAAGGCAACAAAATCGGAACTGCCGAGTTTTAAGCAGTACCGCGAGAAGGATGGCCTGTTTTATTTCAAGCTGCTGGCTGCCGATGGCACGCTCGTGCTGCAAAGCACCGGCTTCGACCAACCCAAGGCTTGCGGCGCTGCCATCGGCCGCCTCCAGGCCGAAGGGGCTGCGGCACTGGCGCCCCTGGGGCAAACTCTGGCTGCCGGCAGCACAGCCGACGCGCTTGACACCGCCATGGCAGCGCTGCGCGACGCCAAGAACTGAGTCCGCCACGGGGCCATGCACCAGGCAATGCCCCTGCCTACCCGCCGGCACCCTTGAAAAGCGCCGTGCGGGCTCCAGTTGCAGCGGCAGCACAACCCAACGCCGCACCGTGAACCCCGAACTCATTCTCGCCCTGTCTGGCCTGACGGTGCTGCTGGGCCTGATCGGCTGGCCTGCCTGGTCACGCCACCGGCGGCTGCGCACGGGGCAGCGCCCCTTTCCAGCCGCATGGCGCAAGCTGCTGCAGCGCCAGTTTCCGCTCTACAACCACCTGCCACCACCGCTCCAGAAGCAGTTGCAGGCCATGGTGCAAGTCTTTGTGGCGGACAAACCGCTCATTGGCTGCCAGGGCCTGACCGTGACCGACGACATGCGGGTGCTGGTGGCGGCGCAGGCCTGCCTGCCGGTGCTGATGCTGCATGGCGCGGGTGACCACCCCCACCCCTACCCTGAGTTGCGTCAGGTGCTGCTGTACCCGTCTTCGTTCGTGGTGAGCGCCAAACACCACGAACCCGGCGGCGTGGTCAGCGAGGGCCGCGAGGAGCGCCTGGGCGAGTCCTGGCAGGAAGGCATCGTGGTGCTGTCGTGGCCCGACGCCCTGGCGGGTGCCCAATCCGGTCAGTGGCCCCGCCCCGGCCAACATCACAGCACAGAAGACCAACCTGCTGCCCACAACGTGGTGCTGCACGAGTTTGCTCACCAGTTGGACCAGGAAATCGGCCCCGCGAACGGTGCCCCTCTGCTGCGGCCGGGGCAGTCCGCACAAACCTGGGCACAGGTGTTCCAGCGCGCTTACGAAGACCTGCGCTGGCTGGTCGATGCAGGCGAAGAAACACTGATTGACCCCTACGGCGCGTCGGCACCCGAGGAGTTTTTTGCCGTGGCGGTCGAGACGTTTTTCATGCAGCCCCGCGCCATGTCAGAACGGCACCCCGACCTCTACGCGCAACTGAAGCAGTACTTCAGGCTTGACCCCACCCTGTGGTGACGCGAGCCCAAATGATCACGGCCCGCTGAGCGGCCCAAGACGTCAGCCTTGTCCCGGCGGGCGGTGTGCGGGCAAGCGAACGGTGAAGCACGTTCCCACACCCGGTTGGCTCTCGACCGACAGGCTGCCCTGGTGACGCGCCACCGCGTGCTTCACAATGGCCAGCCCCAGGCCGGTGCCGGGGATGTGCCCCACGTTGCTGCCCCGCTGGTAGCTGTCAAACAGCCGGGTCTGATCCTGCGGCGTGATGCCGATGCCCTGGTCGCGCACGGTCCACACCAGCTCACCCTCGCACGCATCCACCGTCATCCGCACCTCGCCTCCACCGGGCGAGTACTTGAATGCGTTGGACAACAGGTTGACCAGCACGTGCCGAAGCAGGCTTTCGTCCAGCGCACACACCAGCTCATCGGGCGGCAGGCTCAAGACCACCCGCCTACCACCCGCCACCTTGTCAGCCTCCACATCGGCCACGATGGCGCGGCAAAGAGGTGACACAGCGACTGCCTGAGGCCGAAACAGCATGGCCGATGACTCCACCTCATCCAGCTCCAGCACGCTTTCCAGCATGTGCGTCATGCGGTCCACCGCTCTCTGGATGCGAGCCAGCACATCCGATTTTTCCGCAGGGTCCAGCTTGTCACCGTAGACGGACAGCAGCTCCACCGAACCGGTGATGGCAGCCAGTGGCGTGCGAAACTCGTGCGACGCCATTGCAATGAAACGGGACCGCATGTCATTGAGCTCGCGCTGCCGCTCGGTGGCCGCCCGCTGGGCCAGTTCTGCCTGCAAACGCACCGTCACGTCCACTGCAAACAGCAAGGTGGCGGGTTGACCGTTCCAGTCGAACAGGGCCCCCGAAATTTCCAGGTGGCGCGTCTCGCCAGCGGCGGTCAGGAACCGGGCCACGTAGTAGGGTTCCACCACCTCGCCATCCAGCCGGCGCTGGTGCCTGGCCACCACAGCCGCCACGTCATCCGGGTGGATGGCCTTCTTGAAGTCCTGCTGCAACAACTCGTCGCGCGCCCAGCCCAGCATGGCGGCCATGGCCGGGTTGATGAACTGCATGCGCTCGGCCTGCACCACCGCCACGCCCACACCCAGATGCTCAAACACCGCGCGGTACCGCGCCTCCGAGGTGCGCAGCGCATCGATGGCCTGGTGCCGCTCGATCACGCTGCCAAACTGGTTCGCAACGAAGGACATCACGTCGATGTCCTGGTCGCTGTAGTGCCCGTCGGCATCGTAGTTCTGCACCACCAGCACCCCACCCACTGCACCGTGCAGCCACATCGGCACGCCCAGCCAAGCCGAGAAGGTCAGGTCGCCCGATGCTTCGGTCACCTCACCCGATGCGACCAGAGACTGAAAACGCACCGCGTCAATGAGCTGCGGACGTTGGGTGCGCAACACGAACTCGGTCAGGCCACGGCGCATCGGCACATCGTTGCACTGCATCGTGTCGCCGTCTTTTTCGTCGACGTAATACGGAAAATCCAGCGTCTGGCGCGAGGTGTTGCTGAGGCAGACGTAAAAATTCCGCGCAAACAGCAACTCGCCGAGCAGGCCATGCACCGATTGCAGGAACTCGTAGAACGACAGCCCGGCGGTGGCCCGCTCGGCCATGCGGAACAGCACGCGATGCAAAGCGGCTTGTGAGGCGATCTGGCTCATGCGTCAGCAGCAAGCAGGTTGGTAGCTTCCGAAGAAATCATTGCCCCAATGATAGGCATGAACCTCGTCAGGATCGACAATCCCCGCATGACCCCAGCAACCATGACCCCCGAACAACTCAGCGCAGCACTGGCTACGCTCGGGCTCACGCAGGCAGGCTACGCTCGCCTGATCGATGTCAGCCAGAAAACCGTGTGGATGTGGATGTCGGGCCGCACGCCGGTGCCCAAACTGGCCAGCGAGCACCTGAAGGTGCTCCTGGCCTTGCATGAGATGCATCAGCGATTCCTGGGCATCAGACCCGTCGTTGGAGACGACCCACCACAACCCATAGCGGAGTGATCTCCCGGCCCATGACTCCCCGGCCAACACGCCAAACAAAAAGCCCCTCACCGTTTCCAGCGAGAGGCTTGTGTGTGGTGGATCGTGACAGGCTCGAACTGCCGACATTCTGTGTGTAAGACAGACGCTCTACCAACTGAGCTAACGATCCGAAAAAAAACTCCGGTCACTGGCGGAAAGAGAGGGATTCGAACCCTCGGTACAGGAGAACCTGTACGCCGGATTTCGAATCCGGTGCATTCGACCACTCTGCCATCTTTCCTGGGTGATCAATTTCGCAAAATCGGCATTCTAGCAGCCCGTTCCGACGCAATCAGTGCCTTCGCCCCGATTCAGGCTTTGAGCAACGCCAGCCCGCCCATGTAGGGACGCAACACCTCGGGCACGGTGATGCTGCCATCGGCGTTCTGGTAATTTTCCAGCACAGCCACCAGCGCGCGGCCCACAGCCAGGCCGGAGCCATTGAGCGTGTGAACGAGCTCATTCTTGCCCTGCGCGTTCTTGAAGCGGGCCTGCAGGCGGCGGGCCTGGAAGGCTTCGCAGTTGCTGACCGAACTGATCTCGCGGTAAGTGTTCTGAGCAGGCACCCACACCTCCAGGTCTTGAGTACGGGTGGCGCCAAAGCCCATGTCGCCCGTGCACAGCACAATGACGCGGTAGGCCAGACCTAGCTTTTGCAGCACGGCTTCGGCGTGGCCGGTCATGGCGTCGAGCGCTTCGTAGCTTTTTTCAGGGTGGACGATTTGCACCATTTCCACCTTGTCGAACTGGTGCTGGCGGATCAGGCCGCGCGTGTCGCGCCCGGCGCTGCCGGCCTCTGAGCGGAAGCACGGTGTGTGCGCCGTGAGCTTGATGGGCAAGTCGGCCTCGGCCAGCACGGTGTCTCGCACGAAGTTGGTCAGCGTCACCTCGCTGGTAGGAATGAGGTACAGCGCCTGGTTGTCGGGCACCGGCTCGCCCTCCTGCCCGCCCTTTTTGGCGGCAAACAGGTCGCCCTCGAACTTGGGTAACTGCCCGGTGCCACGCAGGGTGTCGCCGTTGACGATGTAGGGGGTGTAGCACTCGGTGTAGCCGTGCTCGTTGGTCTGGGTGTCCAGCATGAACTGCGCCAACGCCCGGTGCAGGCGGGCCACCTGGCCTTTCATCACGGTGAAACGTGCCCCGGCCAACTTGGCGCCGGTTTCGGGGTCCAGACCCAGCGGCAGAGCCAGGTCCACATGGTCTTTGGGTTCGAAACCCAAGGGCACGGGCGAACCACCCAGCCCACCTGAGCCATCGGGCTGCGGCGGGCTCCAGCGACGCAGTTCGACGTTGCCCGCCTCGTCGGCCCCCACCGGCACACTGTCGTGCGGCAGGTTGGGCACGGCCAGCAGCAGGTTCTGCAACTCCGCCTGGATGACATCCAACCGGGCAGCAGACGCTTCCAATTCGGCCTTGGCCGCGCTGACCTGGGCCATGGCGGCGTCGGCCTCGGCATGCAGGCCCTTGCCCTTCAGGGCGCCAATCTGTTTGGACAGGCTGTTGCGCTGCGCTTGCAGCTCTTCGGTGCGCACCTGTATGCCTTTGCGCTCCGCCTCCAGGGCGGTGAAGGCAGCTTCGTCCAAGTAGGGCTGGGGGTGTTTGCGTTGGTTCAACTTGGCCAGAACCTGTGGAAGGTCTTTGCGCAGAAGGGAAATGTCCAGCATGGTGTGACTCTGAAAAGAAAATTTAAATAATTATTGGCATCCAGCGCTTACATGAAAAGCACTGACAGCTATGCATTTTATTCTTCTCCGTCGTCGCCCATCCGCAAGCCTTTGGGCAGCGGAAAGCGCACGGATTCTTCGATGCCATCCATCTTGCGCACGGCCACTGCGCCCAATTCGCGCAAACGGTCGATCACACCCTGCACCAGCTTCTCGGGAGCAGACGCACCAGCGGTGATGCCCACGGTCTGCTTGCCTGCAAACCATTCCGGGTGCAACTCGGTGGCATCATCCACCATGTAGGCTGGCGTACCCAGGCGGGCAGCCAGCTCGCGCAGGCGGTTGCTGTTGGAACTGGTGGGGCTGCCCACCACCACCACCACGTCCACCTGCTTGCTCATCAGCTTAACGGCATCCTGCCGGTTCTGCGTGGCGTAGCAAATGTCCTGCATTTTGGGGCTGCGGATGGCCGGGAAGCGTGCCTTGACGGCTGCGGTGATGTCGGCCGCATCGTCCACGCTGAGCGTGGTCTGCGTGACCACGGCCAGCCTCTCGGTCTGACGTGGCGCGACGCGAGCCACATCGGCCACATCTTCCACCAGATGTATGCCTTCGCTCAACTGGCCCATGGTACCTTCGACCTCGGGGTGGCCCTTGTGGCCGATCATGATGAACTCGAACCCCTCTTTGGCCAGCTTGGCCACCTCCACATGCACCTTGGTCACCAGCGGGCAGGTGGCATCGAACACCTGAAACCCGCGCTGGGCAGCCTCGGCCTGCACGGCCTTGCTGACACCGTGCGCCGAAAAAATGAGCGTGGCACCTGGCGGCACCTCAGCCAGGTCTTCGATGAAGATGGCTCCACGGGCCTTCAGGTCATTTACCACATGCGTGTTGTGCACGATTTCGTGGCGCACATAGATGGGGGCACCGAATTTGGCCAGTGCGTGCTCCACGATCTCAATGGCGCGGTCCACCCCCGCGCAAAACCCACGCGGTTCAGCCAGAACGATACCGGCACCTGAACCAAGCACCTGACGGGAATCGGCCATCACAGCACCCCGATCAGTTGCACTTCAAACACTACCGCCTGACCAGCCAGGGGGTGGTTGAAGTCGAACAGCACCGCGCCATCGTCGCGCACATCCAGCACCGTACCGGCGTAGGTGCCACTGCCATCGGGCGTGGGAAACTGCACCACGTCACCCACGGTGTAGCGCTCGTGCGGGTCGCCCAGCTTGTCCAGCAGTTTGCGGGCGACCCATTGCTGCAGGTCGCTGCGGTGCTCGCCGAATGCCTCGCCGGCGGGCAAGTCGAACGACGTGTGCACCCCCTCTTCCAGCCCGATCAGGCGGGCCTCCAGCGAGGGAGACAACTCACCCGTGCCCAGGCTCAGGGTGGCCGGCTGGCCGCCGAAGGTGTTGACAATGTCCTGCCCGTTCACGCCGGACAGGCGGTAGTGCAGCGTGAGGAAAGACCCGGGTTCGACTGAAGGCATGGCAGGCAGGCGCTGGTGCGCCGAGAGGGAAAAACACAGACACAAACGGCGCACCCGCAAAGGTCTGCCGCAGCGGACGGGGCATCACACCAGCCGGCCCGCACACACCCGCCAGGGTGCGTAAACTGCCCGTATTGTAAAAAGCCGCCCGCAAGCACCCGTCAGCGCGCACCTGATTGACCGCACGCCTCCGCTCCCACATATGAACCTCAAAGCACTGCCCGCCGACTCGCGCCCCCGCGAAAAGCTGTTGCAACGCGGCCCGCAGGCGCTCAGCGATGCCGAACTGCTGGCCCTGTTGCTGCGCACCGGCATACAGGGCAAAAGCGTGGTGGTGCTGGCGCAGGAGTTGCTGGAACAGTTCGGGGGCATGGCCGGGTTGCTGCACACCTCGGCCGATGCGCTCAAAACCATCAAGGGCCTCGGGCCCGCCAAACGCGCCGAAGTGGTGGCCGTGCTGGAGTTGGCCCGCCGTGCCCTGGCCCAGCAGATGCAGGACACCCCCGTGTTCGACGGCCCCCAGGCCGTGCGCGACTACCTGCAACTGCAGCTGGGGGCCAAAGGGCACGAGGTGTTTGCCATCATTTTTCTGGACAGCCAGCACAAGCTGCTGGCGTTTGAAGAACTCTTCCGGGGCACGCTGACGCAAACCAGCGTCTACCCACGCGAGGTGGTGTTGCGCGCCCTTCACCACCAGGCCGCCGCCGTGGTGCTGGCGCACAACCACCCCAGCGGCAACGCCCAACCCTCCAGCGCAGACGAAGCCCTCACCCGCACCCTGAAAACCACACTGGCACTGGTGGACGTGCGCGTCCTCGACCATTTTGTGGTCACCCGCAGCGGCGTGGTCAGCATGGCCGAGATGGGGCTGGTCTGACCCCCGACGCGCCCGCATCCCCACCGACGCAACCAGACCGACACACCATGGCCGACGATGCATTGACACCCGTTCAAGCCCGCCTGCTGGCCATCCGCCAGGTGCTGCAGGCGCGGGAGCATGCGCGCCAGGCCGCCAGAGCTGCCGCAGCCGAGGCGCAGCGCCGGGCAGAGACCGAGCGCAACCTGTTTGCCAACGCTGTGGGCCCGGTGCGCCCGCTCAAATCGCAACGCAGGGCCGAACTGCGGCTGCAGTCGGCCCTGCCCATCGCCCGCCAGCGGGAGCTGGATGAACAGGCCGTGATGCAGGAAGCCATTTCGGACGAATGGGATGTGGAAAGCCTGCTTGACACCGACGAGACCCTGAGCTACCGCCGACCCGGCATCAGCCCGGAAGTGGTGCGCAAGCTGCGCCGGGGCCATTGGAGCCTGCAGGGCCAGATCGACCTGCACGGCCTGCGCAGCGACGAGGCCCGGGTGGCGCTGGCCCAATTCCTGCGCGAGGCCCACAAAGTCGGCTGGCGCTGCGTGCGCGTGGTGCACGGCAAGGGCCTGGGGTCACCCGGCAAAACACCGGTGCTCAAAAGCAAAACCCAGCGCTGGCTGGTGCAGAAGAACGAAGTGCTGGCGTTTGTGCAGGCACGGCCATCTGACGGTGGAGCCGGTGCGCTGATTGTGCTGCTGACCCCGGGGTGAGCCCAAGCGGCTCTCCGCGGGTCCGGCTCTCTGCACAGATTCGAAGGCGTTACATTTCGTTACCTCGGGGCGCACCACATTTCCCGCCCCACCGGATTTATCACCATGCACCCAACCGTCATCAGCGGCACCGGCCTGTTCCGTCCGCCCCATACCATCAGCAATGCCGAGCTGGTGGAAGCCTTCAACGCCTATGTGGAGCGCTTCAACGCCGAACATGCCGCCGACATTGCAGCAGGCAACGTGGTGGCGCTTCAGCCATCCAGCGTCGAGTTCATCGAAAAAGCCAGCGGCATCCAGAACCGCTACGTGATGGACAAGGCCGGCGTGCTCGACCCCGGCCGCATGTACCCCCGCATCGCGCCCCGGCCCGACGAACAGGCCAGCCTGATGGCCGAAATGGCCGTGCAAGCCACCCAAATGGCGTGCGAGCAGGCCGGTGTGCCCACCTCGCAGATTGACGCCGTGTACTGCGCCGCCGCCAACATGCAGCGCGCGTACCCGGCCATGGCCTGCGAAATCCAGGCGCTGCTGGGTGCCAAGGGCTATGGGTTTGACATGAACGTGGCCTGCTCGTCTGCCACCTTCGGCATCGAACAGGCCGTCAACGCCGTGCGCTGCGGCAGCGCCCGCTGTGCACTGGTGGTCAGCCCCGAAATCACGTCGGCTCACCTGGAATGGCGCGACCGCGACTGCCACTTCATCTTCGGCGACACCTGCACCGCCGTGCTGGTGCAACGCGCCGAAGACGTGCCCGCCGGCAGAGGCTGGGACGTGCTGGGCACCCAACTGGCCACGCAATACAGCAACAACATCCGCAACAACTTCGGCTTTTTGAACCGCTGCGAAGACAGCACCTGGCAAGAGCGCGACAAAACCTTCCGCCAGGAAGGCCGCAAGGTCTTCAAAGAAGTGGTGCCCATTGCCGCCGCCCACATCGAAGGCCACCTGGCCAGCCTGGGGCTGCAACCCGCGCAGGTGGCGCGCTTCTGGCTGCACCAGGCCAACCTGGGCATGAACCAGCTGGTCATCAAACGCCTGCTGGGCAGCGACGTGAACGAGTCGATCGCGCCCATCATCCTGAACGAATGGGCCAACACCGCGTCGGCGGGCTCCATCATCGCCTTCCACCAGCACAGCGCTGACCTGACCACCGGTGCGCTGGGCCTGATCTGTTCGTTCGGTGCGGGCTACTCGGTGGGTTCGGTGGCCGTCAAGCGCCGCTGAACGCCACCCACAGGCTGTACGGACCCTGTTTTGGATGCACCGATGACGACAGCCCAAACAACTGACAACGCCCTGCCCGAGGCGGGCCATACGGCAGCACCACAGCCGCCATCGTGGCTGGTGCGCACCGGTATCCGGTCCATCGCAGCGGCATTGGCCGCAGGGGCTGCGGTGGCCTGCCTGTTGGCCTGGGTGGGCTCTGTGGTGTTTGCCAACGCACGCATCGATACCTATGTGCAACAGGAACACGCCCAAGCCCAAACCGAGGCCACACTTGCCAGCGCCAGCCTGAACATGCAACTCGGGCAAGCCCGCAGCGTGATCCAGACCCTGTCACTCGACCAAGCCGTGGTCACGGCCCTGGCGAAGTTCGGCCCTCAAGTTGAACCTTCAAAAACCCCTCAACCTGAACGTGGTGCGCAGTGGCTGGCCGACCCCGATTTGAACCCTATGTCGGAACGATTGACGCGAACCGTGAAGTTTTTCGAGGTGAATTCACTCTGGCTGTCCAATGCCGCGGGCGATGCTGTGGCCGAAGGCCATGCTGAAGGCCTGCCACCGTTCGTCGGCACCAACTATGCCGACCGGGCGTACTTTAAGGCTGCCCAACAAGGCCAGCCAGGTAGGCAATTTGCCATCGGCCGGAGCACCAATGTCTATGGCTTGTTTTTGTCAGCGCCGGTGCTGAACGATGGACAGTTCATCGGCATGGTTGGGGTCAACATGCCAGTCCCTGCCATGGGCCGCGCCATCGCGGGCATGACCGCCGTGGTCACAGATGACCTGGGTGTCATCGTGCTGACCCACGAACCGTCACGGCTCATGCAAGCCATGCCCGACGCGGGTGTGAACGCGCTGACCACAGAGGCGCGCGACGCACGCTACAAACGCACCCAGTTCCAGCCTGCGGGGCTGACCACCCTGGCCGTGGATGACTCGCCCACCCTGTTCCGGCTGCGGACTTTTTCGCAGCCCTACGTCATGGCCAGCCAAGCGACCGAAGACGGCTCGCTACGGGTGTACGCCATGCGCACACTCGGCGAGCCGCTGGCCAACTACCGGCGCGACCAACTGTGGTGGTTTGCCTGGTGTGCCTGCTCGCGCTGGCGACCGCCCTGTTGCTGGGCCTGGCTGCGCAATACCTGATTGCCACACAGGGGCAGCAGGCCGCGCTGCTGGCGCTGAACCAGGCACTCGCCCGAGAAGCGCGCACCGATGCGTTGACCGGCTGCGCCAACCGCCGCCATTTTTTGCACACGCTCGCACAAGAGCGCGACCGCTCTGCCCGCCACCAGTTGGACCTGTGCGTGCTCAGCCTGGACATCGATCATTTCAAGCGGGTCAACGACACCTACGGCCACGCGGCGGGCGACGAGGTGCTGAAGCATTTTGTAGCCACCATCAACAGCCAACTGCGGCAAGCTGACCTGCTGGGCAGGTTGGGCGGTGAGGAGTTTTCAATTCTGTTGCCCCACACCTCGGCACCCGAGGCCCGCCTGACGGCCGAGCGCATTCGCGCCGCCGTGGAGGCGGCACCGGCCGATGCCGATGGCACCCGCATTGCCATCACCGTCAGCATCGGCGGCGTGCAATGGGCGGTTGAACGCAACGAGCCCCTTGACAGCTTGCTGGCCCAGGCCGATCACGCCCTGTACGCCGCCAAACACGCCGGGCGCAACCGGGTGGAATGGGCCGAACAACCTGGCCCAGTCGGCGCAAACCCGCCAGCCACTGCTGGCTGACCATCGGGATGAAGCAGTGATGGGCTGAGCCACGGCCTTTTGGCATCGAGGCTGACAGAGAGCGTTTGCAGCATGGACCTGCCAGGCAGGCAAACACACAGCGCTGGCAACCCAACGGGTGATTGCCGCATTATTTGCAGTCATAACGGCAAATTTTGGTGAAACATTCATCAAAAAATCCGGATGATGCCGATCCATTGACGTTCAAAGGCACATCTGCATCATGACACTCGGCAAACACTTCACCCCTGGCGGCCCACTGGCCACCCGCAGCCCGCTGCGCGAGGCCATGGCCCGCGCCACCCGTCTGCCCGAACCCGAAGCACTGGCCCCACTGGCGGCACTGGCCCAGCTGGAAGGCAACCTGGCCCAGCGCACCGATGCACTGGCCCGCCAGTTGGTGCGCGGCTTGCGCCAGGGCCCTGTGCAAGGGGGCCGTGCAGGGCGGGTGCAAAGCCTGATGCAGGAATACGCCCTGTCCAGCGAAGAAGGTGTGGCGCTGATGTGCCTGGCCGAGGCGCTGCTGCGCATTCCCGATGCCGCCACGCGCGACGCGCTGATCCGCGACAAGATTGGCCAAGGCGACTGGCACCAGCACCTGGGCCGCAGCGACTCGCTGTTTGTCAACGCCGCGTCGTGGGGCCTGCTGCTGACTGGCAAGCTGGTGGCCACCCACCGCGAGGGCGCGCTGATGGACTCGCTCACCCGGCTGGTGGGCAAGAGCGGCGAGCCGCTCATCCGCAAGGGCGTGGACATGGCCATGCGCATGCTGGGCGAGCAGTTCGTGACCGGCGAAACCATTGGCCAGGCGCTGGAGCGCGCCCGTGAGATGGAGGCCAAGGGCTTTCGCTACTCGTACGACATGCTGGGCGAGGCCGCGCTGACGGCGGACGACGCGCAACGTTACCTGGTGGCCTACGAACAGGCCATCCACGCCATCGGCCAAAGCGCCAAAGGACCCGGCGTGGTGGAGCGTGCGGGCATTTCCATCAAACTGTCGGCCCTGCACCCGCGCTACAGCCGCGCCCAACACCAGCGTGTGCTGGACGAACTGCTGCCCCGTGTGCTGCACCTGACCACCCTGGCGCGGCAGTACGACATTGGCCTGAACATTGACGCTGAAGAAGCCGACCGGCTCGACATTTCGCTGGACCTGCTGGAAGCCCTGTGCACCGCCCCTGCGCTGCAAGGCTGGCACGGCATCGGCTTTGTGATTCAGGCTTACCAGAAGCGCTGCCCGTTTGTGATTGACTGGGTGGTGGACCTGGCCCGGCGCACCGGCCACCGGCTGATGATCCGCCTGGTGAAAGGCGCGTACTGGGACAGCGAGGTCAAGCGCGCCCAACTGGACGGCCAGGCCGACTACCCGGTTTACACCCGCAAACACCACACCGATGTGTCGTACCTGGCCTGCGCCCGCAAGCTGCTGGCTGCGCCCGACGCGGTGTACCCCCAGTTTGCCACACACAACGCCCACACCGTGGCCGCGCTGATGCACCTGGCCGAGGCAGAGCTGGGAGCGTGGGCCCCAGGGCAGTATGAATTCCAATGCCTGCACGGCATGGGCGAACCGTTGTACCACCAGGTGGTGGGCGCAAACCAGTTGGACCGGCCCTGCCGCATTTACGCCCCCGTCGGCACACACGAAACGCTGCTGGCCTACCTGGTGCGCCGCCTGCTGGAAAACGGTGCCAACAGCTCTTTCGTGAACCGCATGGCAGACGAGGCCGTGTCAGTGGACGACCTGGTGCAATGCCCCGTGCAACGCCTGCACGCCGAGGCCGCGCAAACCGAACGCGGCCTGGGCCACCCCCACCCGCACATTCCCCTGCCCGCTGCGCTGTACGGCGCAGCACGCACCAACTCCACCGGGCCAGACCTGGCACACGAGCCCACGCTGCGCCAGCTGGCCGCGCACATGGCCGCCTGCGGCGAACCGGCACAGGTTGAGCCCATGCTGGCCACCCGGCCTGACGCAGCAACCGGAACTGTGGCAGACACGTTGCCCGCCAGCCTGCCCATCATCAACCCCGCCGACCACGCCGACACTGTGGGCAGCGTGCGCCACGCC
>ERZ761609.1079-NODE-1079-length-26405-cov-32.857230_pt1 | contig 26405 bp, 20 predicted proteins | sample MGYA00511163_ERZ761609 | MGnify/ENA primary metagenome ERZ761609 (study PRJEB28899, sample SAMN02445070) | bioreactor sludge metagenome | biome: EBPR sludge | place: Australia: Brisbane, Thorneside Wastewater Treatment Plant | collected 2011-12-16 ... | reverse complement strand
ACCCCCGGTGAGCCGGGGAACTCCCCCGACGGACGGGGGGCCACCCCCGGTGAGCCGGGGAACTCCCCCGACGGGCGGGGGGCCACCCCCGGAAGTCCGCTGCCAGTGCCCGCCGCCCTTTTCAGGAGGGGGAGGGTCTGCAAACGAAAACCCGCTCCCGGCAGCAGGGCTGCCCGGCCCAAAAGCGGCAGCGGGCTGCCGCAGTCCAGGGCCTTCGGCTTGCAAGCCCTGGCCGGGGTGGCGGCTGTTCCGGCTGTCAGGAGACGGTTTCTGCATCCACCCCCCAGGCGGCGGCACGCCTCTTCCCCCTCACTTCACCCCAGGCTCACCAGCTCCCCGACGCCGCCTCCGCATCCGCCAGCTCCTCGGCGCGGCGGCCGTAGCCGTGGTGCTTGATGAGGGCGCGGGCCTTGGCCAGTTCCGCCTTCGGGTCAATGCCGGGGTAGGCTTTCAGCCTTCTGCCTTCCTCCTTCACACTTCCCGCGAGGCGGGCGCGGTGCAGGTGGACATCGGCCAGGAAAAGCGGCATCGGCCCGCGCTCGGCGATCTGCTGCGCCTCGTCCAGGCAGCGGCGGGCGGCGGCGCTGTCGCCCAGGAAGTGATGATGCAGCGCGGCGGTGAGCAGGGCGAGGGGGAGTATATCGGTGTCGCCCGATTTGCGGAGGCCGTCGAGGGCTTCGTGCAGGTGGGGGTTCCGGTAGGCGGAGGCGGGCGCGGCCTCCAGCAGGGCGCGGTAGAGCGCCACCCGCGCCAGGGTCAGGTGGTCCAGGGCGATGGAGAGAAGACCGAGTTTGCCTTCTACCCACTCCAGCGTTTGCGAGGCCCGCTGTTCGGCCTCGGCGAGGGCAAAGTAGTCCTCTCGCTCCGCGAGAGGAACAGGGGACTCCACTGCCTCATCGGGCTTCGAACATTCGGAAGTCGCACCTGACAGCGAAGCGCCAGACTCATCTCTCGGAGAGAGATGACAACGGTACGCCGCGCGCTCGGCCTCGGCCAGGATCAGATCGCTGTAGCGGAAGCCTTGCAGGGAGTAGAGCAGGTCAAACTGGGGCTGGCGCTCGCGCTGGAGCGTCTCCGCCTGCTCGAAGAGGCCGCGCGCCTCCGCCCGCTGCCCGCTCTGGTGCAGGGCATCGGCGGCGGTGGTGCGGTTGATCATGCGCTGAAACGCATCCCTGCTCTGGTCGGCGAACTCGATGGCGCGCCGGGCCGTGGCCACCGCCTCCCCCAGCAGGCCCAGCGTCACTTCCAGCTCGCTGAGGTTGCTGGCCACTGCGGCAGCGTTTTCCCACTGTTTAGCTTTCGCGTTGATTTCCAATGTCACCCGCATCGGCTCCCGCGCTTCGGTGAGGCGGCCGAGGGCGCGGAGGCGGAGCGCGGCTTCATTGAGCAGCCAGGCCTGATCGGCTTCGCTGAGATTCGGGGAGAGGCGGCTCCAGGGCGGGTCAAAGAAGGCCGCCACCGCCCCCAGGTCCGCGCCGATGGCTCCGAGTTTCGTCCTGCTGTAGAAGCCGCCGGGGCCAGTGCCGCGGAGGATGCGGGCGTCATAAACCTTTTCCACCGCCTCCTGCTGCCGCCCGGCCAGGCAGCCGTGGACCACGGCCTGGTAGAGCGGCTGGAGGCCCTCCAGGGTGTCGGGCCGGTGCTCGGTGCTCTGGCACAGGTGGTCAAAGAGCCGGGAGTGCGCCATTTTGAACGCGTCGGCATTCTTTGACCTCCAGAACTGCCACCACGCCTTCTTTCCAACCCCGCGCAGTTGCTTGGCGAAGTATTCGCGGATGAGCGGGTGGGCGTCGAGGGTCACCTGGCATGGCTCGGGGCGCGGGGCGAAACTGCCCTCCGCCACCGGCGGGAAGCGGAGCTGGATGAGGTGGGCCTCGTGCAGGCGCAGCAGCACGGCATTCCAGGCGTCGTCATTCAGCGGCACGAGGGCGTCGGTGAGGCCGGGGATGGCGGGGGCGCGGCGCAGGGCGGCCAGACAGTCGGCGCTGGCCGGGCGGTCGAACAGGCCGGTGAGGCGCAGGGCCTGCACATCGGTGGGGTGGCCCTGGGGGGAGGCCAGCCATTGCTCATAGGCCTCCAGGATGTGCCAGGCATTGCGGGTGATGCGCTGGTTGCGGTTGTCATTGGCGCGCTCGAGCTTGAGCTGGCTGCGCAGGCGGATGTCGCCGCCTTTGACGAAGAGGAAGCGGCCGAGCACGATGAGGCTGAGGGCGTGGCAGAAGTAGTCGGTGGCGGCCTGCTGGAGTTCTTCCTCCGTGCCGGTGATCTGCATTTTCCGCAGGAGGGAGACGGCGCACTCCAGCGGCAGCTCCTCCAGATCATGCTGGCGGGTGGGGCTGGTGCCGGCGCTGGGGAGGTCGGTGAGGGGCTGGCGGCTGGAGATGAGGCAGAGGCCGGGGTTGCGCTGGGCCAGCAGGCCGAGCAGCTCGCGCAGGTCGGGATCGGTGAGCTGGCCGGCCTGGGGGTGGTTGGGCGGGTATTGCAGGGGCTCCAGGCCATCGAGGATGAGCAGGCTGCGCTGCGCCTGGAGGTGCCGGGCGAGGCGGGCGGCCTTTTTCTCCGGGTTCTCCGGCTCGGGATCGCCGAAGTGCTCCAGGGCTTTCTGGAAGAAGCTGCCGAGGCTGGCGGCCCCGGCGTGGGTGGCGTCGTCACCACGGGTGCCCTGGTCGTAGAAGGTCCAGTCGAAATAGGCGAGCGGGTCGGGCTGGCCTTTGGCATTGAGCCAGCCTTTCTCCGTGAAGCGGCTGCGCACCCAATACGCCAGCAGGGCGGTCTTCCCCACGCCGCCCCAGGCGATGATGGAGAGGAGGTTGGTGGTTCCTTGTTCCTGGTTCTGGGCTGGGGGCGGGTTCCAGGCGTCGTCGAGCAGGGCGAGTTCCTTGTCGCGCCCGAGGAAGTCGGCGGCGGTGTGGCGGCTGATGAGGCGGGTGGTGGCGATGCGCTGCGGGGGCTGCTGGGCGGGGAGGATGGCCTTCAGCGCGCGCAGCACGGCGATGGAGAGGTCTTTGGCCTCGGCGAAGGAGATTTCCGAGTAGCGGCCTCGTTGTTTCAACTCCTTCTCATGCCAGGCCTGGGAGAGCTTTTGCGCATGAGCGGTGGCGGCATCGGCGGGGTGGTCGGGAACAAACGCAGAAGAGGGCGTCGCGACGATGAGCTTTAGTTCGGGGCGCTTTGTCTTGCGGTGGTAGTAGGCCAGCCAGGCTTCCCATTGGGTGTAGGAGAGGGTGCGGAGCTCATCCTCCTGCAAACCGACGACGTCGGGCAAGCCGGCGTGACGTTGCAGGAGGTCATCCACCGCTTCTTTGCCGGCCACCCTGCCGTCCTTGCTGGTCTGCCGGCCGATGAGATGAATCACCGCATCACACTGGGCGATGTAGTCGTCCAGCTTGATGAGGATGGTCTGGCCTGAGGCGAGAGCGGAGACGTTTTGCTCCTGCGTCTGCACATCCACATCGGGAAAGCGGAGATCGGTGGCGAGCCGCTCACGGCAGGTGAGGAACTCATGACTGACTGTGGAGATGAAGATGCGGCAGTGTGGCATGGCGGCGGGAGGGAACGTTGCGACCGGCACGCTTCACGCCGGCGAAGCTGCGGCGGGCGTGCCAGTTGACGGTCTCGCCCAGGAGGCGGCTTTCGGTCTCGATGAGGAGTTTGGCGAACTCGCGCGCGGTGGCGGCGCTTTCCAGCAGGCCGGCCTGGCGCTCCAGGAAGGCGACCCTTTCCTCGGAGGTGTGCTTTTTGGCCTCCAGGTCAAAGGCGGCGGCCAGGGACAGGGCGGCGACGGCGATCACGGGATAGATGATGGCGAAGCAGCCGAGGATGGCGACAGAGGGCTCTTTGATGCCGCCGGGCACAGGCAGGCAGCCGCACTGGGTCAGCAGCTTCGCCAGCGTGCCAGGGACTGCGAGTGGTGGGGGCGGACACGCCCACCCTGCTGCGCGTGCGCGACCATGTGCCCCAGGCGCCAGGCGTGCGCCGCTTCATGCGCCTGCGCGTGCAGCGTTGAAAGCAGCGGGCATTTTCTCCAGCCTTCACACGGCTTCCGGCAAATCCGCCCTGGCAAAAACGCCGCCGTCCGCTTCAATGGCTCATCATGCCCGAGACTGTGAAAAGCGCGTTCCAAAGCCGGCCCGACGGCTGGGCGCTCGTGCGGCGGAACCGGCCCGCGATGGTCTCGCTCGTTTTTCTCGGCTTCGTGGTGCTGGCCGCCTTTGCTGTTCCGCTGCTGCTGCCAGACGGACTCAAAGGCACCGGCGAGGGCGTCTTTCTGCCTCCTTTCTCACCCGCCGCTGGCGGCGGCGTGCATTTGTGCGGCACCGACAACAACGGCCAGGACCTTTTTTTCCGGCTGCTCACCGGCGCGCAGGTCTCCCTCGGTGTCGGCATCATCGGCGCGCTCATCTCCCTGTGCATCGGCACGGTGTGGGGCATGGTCAGCGGTTTCTGCGGCGGCAGGGTGGACGCCTTGATGATGCGCGTGGTGGACATGCTGTATGCCGTGCCCCGAATCCTCTTCATCATGATTTTCATCGCCGCCTTTGACAGCGTGTGCAAGGACTGGCTGGACGCGCTGCGGCTGCGCGCGCAGGAAGCGGGCTGGGCCGGTGTCGAGGGAGCCGCGCGGCAGTTGATCCCGTATTCGAAAATTCTCGTCATGATCCTCTCCCTGGGCCTCGTCGAGTGGCTGACGATGGCGCGCATCATCCGCGGCCAGGTGCTGGTGCTCAGGGAGACGGCGTTCGTGACCGCCGCGCGCGCTTTGGGGCAGAGCCGCGCCTCCATTCTTCGGAGGCACCTGCTGCCCAATCTGAGCACCCTCATTCTCACCTACCTCACCCTGACCATCCCGGCGGTGATCCTGGACGAGTCCTTCCTCAGTTTTCTCGGCCTCGGCATCGAGGACCCGGCGGCAAGCTGGGGTTCCCTGCTCAAGGATGGCGCGCAGGTCATCAACCCCTTCGAGAGCAAATGGTGGCTGCTGGCCTTCCCCGCCGCGCTCATGTCCCTGAGCTTGCTGGCACTCAATTTTCTCGGCGACGGACTGCGAGACGCCTTCGATCCGAAGTCCGGGGACTGAGAGGGCGCCAAGATTATTTCATCATCTCACCGAGGCGCACCAAAGCACGGCCCAGTTTTGACTTCGGACGGCGCGCATGAGTCTGAAGCAGCACTTTGACAAGTGCGGCCAGCATTTCCCCAGTCGCCGGCGCGGACGCGATCCCGGCGTCCTCTTCGGGCAAGAATTCAAAAAGCCGCCCGGTAGTGTCGCCAAAATAGTCGCGCGCCACCAGCGCGTTGGACGCCTCATGCCGCGCCAGAAGGGAGGCGCGCGCCGGTCCGTCCATGTGCGAGTAGCTTTCATGCGGCTGCTTGGGGATGGAGGCCTGCAGGACGCGCCGCATCTCCCGCCTTTCCTCGGTGCCGAGGTGCGAGTTGCACTGCCGGGCGATCTCCGCCGCGATCCGGCTGTAGCCGGCGTTGGGGGCGGCATCACCCTGCCTCAATTCCAGCCCCGCATGACCGGCGCCGGTGATCTCGAAGAAGTCCTCCAGCAGGCTCTCACGCCTTGGCATGAAGCGCTTTTCGTAGCGCCGGACGATGATGTTTTCACGTCCGAAAACCTCCGCGTAGCTCTCCAGCAGCGCGTGCCAGTCGAAGACGAGACCTGAAATCTGGTCGAGGAACTCCTCAAAGGTCAAAGTGTGCCCCTCATGAATCTTCTGGGTGTAGAGAGACTCGATGAACTCGTCCTGGCGCCTGATGTAAACAAGAACCGTGACCTTGTAACCGGCGGTGCAGCTCCTCATTCTGCGCGCGAAGTCGGGCGCGTTCCGATAGCCCAGAAGAGGGTCGCCGCACAGACCCTCGTTGCTCACCACAAGCGAGGACGCTTTTGCCGTGCGGAAGGCGGCAAGCTGGCCGGCGATCCGCGCGCAGAGGGAGGCGTCCATCTCCCCGAGTTCGAGCATGGCGCGCAGGGCGTCGTTGCACCTCGGCTGGGAGACGATGCCGCGCTTGAGGAGAACCGCCCGGTTCTTGCGCAAAGCCCTCTGGATGGCCGTGCTGCCTGTCTTGTGAGTGCCGATGTGCAGCAGCAGGGAAGGTTCCCCGGCACTCTTGCGCGCCGCTTCGCGAAGCGCCGGACGCCCCGCTTCGAGAGCTGTTCCGATGTCTCCCGTCTGCTTTCTGGCCAGGGCCAAAGGTTTTTGCATGGCGGTGAGGTAGGCGACGGATTTGGAGAGTCAACTGGAAGCGCGGGGTGCGAATCAAAGGCGGCCAGGACTTTATGACGGCATGAAGCCGCGCTTTACGCGCCTTTGCAGCGTTCCAGCGCGCGGCTCCAGCCGGCGGTGAGAGCGCGGCGTTCTGCGGCTTTGATGCCGGGTTCGAAGCGCCTGTCGGCCTGCCACTGGGTGGCGATCTCGGCCTGGCTTTTCCAAAAACCCGCGGCGAGACCCGCCAGGTAGGCCGCGCCGAGCGCGGTGGTCTCCGTGACCTTGGGGCGCACCACCGGCACGCCGAGCAGACCAGCCTGGAACTCCATGAGCAGGTTGTTGTTGCTGGCGCCTCCGTCCACGCGCAGTTCGCGCAGTCTGACTCCCGCGTCAGCCTGCATGGCCTGGAGGATGTCCGACACCTGGAAAGCGATGCCCTCCAGCGCGGCGCGCGCGATGTGGGCGCGCGTGGTACCGCGCGTCATGCCGCAGAGGATGCCCCGCGCGTGCGGGTCCCAATGCGGCGCGCCCAGCCCGGCGAAGGCGGGCACCAGATGCACGCCGCCCGTGTCCGGCACGCTGGCGGCCAGCGCCTCCACCTCGGAGGATTTTTTGATGATGCCAAGACCGTCCCGCAGCCACTGGACGACCGCGCCGGCAATGAAGACACTGCCCTCCACGGCGAACACCGGCGCGGAGCCGCCGAGCTGCCAGGCCACGGTGGTGAGCAGATTGTTGCCGGAGGCGATGCGCTTCGCGCCCGTGTTCATGAGCATGAAGCAGCCGGTGCCATAGGTGTTCTTCACCATGCCCGGCTTCACGCAAACCTGGCCAAAGAGCGCCGCCTGCTGGTCGCCCGCGATGCCGGTGACGGGGATGGCGCCGCCAAGCAGGCCGGTATCGCCAAAGACGCCGCTGGAGGGCAGCACCTGCGGCAGCACGGAGGCGGGCACGCCAAAGAGCTTGAGCAACTCATCATCCCACGCTCCACGCGTGATGTCATAGAGCATGGTGCGTGAGGCGTTGCTGACATCCGTGGCATGGACGCGGCCTCCGGTCAGATTCCACAACAGCCAGGTGTCCACTGTGCCAAAGGCCAGATCGCCTGCCTTCGCCAGTTCCTTGGCGCCAGGCACATTCTGCAAAATCCAGCGCAGCTTTGTGGCGGAAAAATAGGCGTCCACCACCAGCCCGGTCTTGTGGCGGATCATCGCCTCGGCTCCGCGCGCCTTGAGCTGGTCGCAAAAACCCGCCGTGCGCCGGTCCTGCCAGACGATGGCGCGGCAGACCGGCTTTCCGCTGCGGCGGTCCCAGGCCACCGTGGTTTCGCGCTGGTTGGTGATGCCGATTGCGGCGATCTCCGCAGGTTTCGCACCCGCTTTTTTCACGGCCTCCCTCATGGTGCGCAGTTGCGTGGACCAGATCTCCTCAGCATCATGCTCCACCCAGCCGGGCTGCGGATAATACTGGGTGAACTCGCGCTGCGCGGTGGCAACGACTCCGCCAAGGCGGTCAAAAACGATGGCACGGCTGCTGGTGGTGCCCTGGTCGAGGGCGAGGATGTATTTTTTCATCGCGCGGATTCTGATGAATCCGGCGTTGCTTGGCGAGCACATTTCCGCGCATTGCGCTCCTTCCGCCCCCCGGGGGAACAGGCCGCCTTATGAATCGTCCTTGGCAAAAGAAGCGGCGGGCGGCTACCATGCGCAAATATTGAATTCGCGTTTCCCAAATCATGCCGGCCGCCAGGCAAGTCCGGACTTCCCGGGCTTTCGGAGCTTTACCCCCGCGCTTTTTCTCCTGCTTGCGGCCTGGTCCGCGCATCCTCTTTGGGGACAAACCGACCGCGCGGAACTGACCCGGGTGAGGGAGGCGCTGACGCCGGCAACCGGTGAGGCGGCAGCGGGAACAACGCGGGCAAGGCTGCGCGGTGTCGTGACGGATGTCTCCGCCAAAGGGGACGAGTTTTCACTCCATGACGGTGACGCGTGCGTTTCTGTGATCGTGGGAGAAGGCGCGGCGGCGCCTGAATTCGGCATGGAGGTCGAGATCGAGGGCGTCGTGGTGGCGGAAATCTTCATGGATAGAAAGCGCGTGCGAATCAAGGCGGCAAAGGTCAGCGTACTGGGAGCCGGCACGCTCCCGGAGCCTGAGACGGTGAGAGTCGAGGATGTCGCCAAATTCAAACACCTGGACCAGTGGGTGAGCGTGGAGGGCATGGTGCTCCAGGTGCGCTCCTCCATGTCTCTTTTCACCATCCAGATGGTGGACGAGGCCGCCTCTTGCAATGTGCTCGTGCGCGACTGGCCGCGTGACGCGATCCCGCAGGACTGGATCGGCGGCAGGGTGCGCGTGGCAGGGGTGAACCGCGCGCATCTACCGGGCAGCGGTTTTCTCTCGCTCACGGCATCGTCTCCGGATCAGGTGACGGTTTTGAAAACGGGCGTCGTTGACCCGCTGGATGCTCCCTCAGCCACGCTGGAGGCTCTGCGCGGCGGCGAGCATGGAGGGCAGGAGCGTGTGAAGATCACCGGCACCCTGCTGGGGGCGACGATGGGAAATGTCTTCTATGCGCGCGGCGCGGGCGGCGGCGGTTTCTCCTTCTACATGCTGCATCCGATTGATGAGGACAAAAGCGGGCGTTTTTCCACGCCGATCATCATGCCCAAGGTCCAGCCGGGTGACGAGTTGGAAGTGACCGGCGTGCCAGGCAGGGGCGCGCCCGGCGTGCATCTGAACTTTGGCGTGGCGCGGGTGCTGCGCTCCGGCCCCGTGCCGGAGGCGCTGCCGTCGGACATCGCCGCCATCGCCGCCGGTGCGCATGTGCATGATCTGGTGCGGGTGCGGGGCAGGCTGCTGTCCGCCGATGACGTGCTCGTCGCGCCCGGCCGCTGGCGCACGACCATGCGGCTGGAGGCGGAGGGGAAAAAGATCATCGCCTTCCTGGACGCCCCGGCGCGCGGAACGCTGGCGCACCTGGAGGAGGATCATCTGCTTCAGGTGCGCGGCATTGTCACCGGTCCGCCGCATTTCCCGGAAATCCGGCTGTGGGCGCGCGCGCCGGAGGATGTTGAATCGCTCGGCATTGCCGAAGAGGTCGGGGCGCGCCGTCTGTGGACGGTGCTCGGAATCGCGGCTGCGGTCGTCGTCATGCTCTCCGGCTGGCTGCTGGTGCTGGTGCGGTCCCACGCGGCCGCGCGCGCGGCGAATGCCCGCCTGGAGACGCGCGTGGCGGAGCGCACGGCGGAGCTGGCGGCGGCTAAGGACGACCTGGCGCGCGCGCTCTCCAAGGAGCGCGAGCTCGGAGAGTTGAAGACGCGGTTTGTCTCGCTCGTCTCGCACGAGTTCCGCACGCCTCTCGGAGTCACGATGAGCGCGGTGGAGGTGCTGCGGCACTATCACGCGCAGGTTTCGGAGGAGAAACGCGCGGAGCTGCTCGACGACATTTTTTCCGCCACCATGCAAATGTCCGGCCTGATGGAGCAGGTGCTGCTGCTGGGCCGCGCGGAGGCTGGAAAGCTCGCGTGGAAGCCGTCCGGTCTGGATCTGCCGGAGCTGTGCGCCAAACTCGCCGAGGAAGCCGCCTCAGCCGCTCAGCACCGCTGCCCGATCACCCTCGACACCGGGGGTGATTTCACGGATGCGAGGATGGACGCGGCCCTGCTGCGTCATATCCTTGGCAACCTGCTGTCCAACGCGGTGAAGTACTCCCCGGAAGGCTCGCCGGTGGAACTCCGGCTGCGGAGCGAGGGCGGAGAGGCGGTGCTGACCGTGCGGGATCGCGGCATCGGCATCCCGGAGGCCGATCAGGCGAGGTTGTTCGAGGCCTTTCATCGCGCGACGAATGTGGGAGACACACCCGGCACCGGACTTGGCCTGCTGCTGGTGAAGCGCTGCGTGGAACTGCACCGCGGCAGCATCCGCCTGCAATCGCAGGAGGGAGCCGGAACCACCTTCACCGTCCGGCTGCCGCTGCGGAATGAGTGAGCCCGGAATGACGGCCGGCAAGCCTCAACCCTTGTCCATGCCATTTGATGGAGTGCAAAAAAAGGCGGCCCGTTGAGGGCCGCCGTGGTGGAGCGATTCGCGCTGCTACTGCTGTTTTGGCGCCGCGGGGTTGGCGGCAGGATCGGGCGCGGGTTTGACTTCGGTTTTCGGAAGCTCCGGCACGGCCACGGGAGGTGTGGTGACGCTGATGGAGGGGGGCTTGCTGTCCACTTCCAGCTTGGGCACAGGTGTGGCGGCGGACGGAGCAGGGGCGGCTGGAGCCGGAGCGTTCGGAACCGCCGGAGCTGGCGCCTCCTCGGTCTTGGCCTCGACTTTGACAATCTCGCTGCGTTTTTTGAAGAGGTTGTTGATGGTGTATTCGGACACCTCATACACCCAGCCGGCGAACTGCTGCTCCTTGGCGAGCTTTTCCTCCTTGGATTTCTTTTGCGCGGCGAACTCCTCGTCGGCTTTCTTTTTGTCCTCCTCCTTCTCATCCTTCACTTCCGGGCGCTTTTGGGGAATATCGGCGCTGACGGTGAAGCTGAGGTAATATTTGTCGCCGCCGTCCTTTGACTGTTTGGCGACCTGCACATCATAGGCAAAGCCGTCGAAGGTGGTGATCCTCGCCTTGGTCGCGCCTTTGAGCAGCTCGCCGGCTTTGTCTTTGGCATGGACGTCGTTGAAGGTGGGAGTGGAGAGCAGACTGCTGACGGAGAGCTTGGGGCCGTCCAGCGCCTCGCCGGTTTTTGCGTCGAGGAGGACATAGTCGGTGGCGCTCTCATCTTTGCGCCCGACTTTCCAGTTTTCCTTTTCATCGGGACCGGTGACGGCGATCTCCCGGATCTTCTGCACGTCCATGAATGCCTTGTCGAGCCAGGACTCCGGCTTGGCCTCAATGTCGTAGAAAGTATTGCTGACGACCCAGATGGTGTCGCCATCCTCGGGGATGCGGATGAAGCGCTGATTGCCGCCGCTGAAGGAGGTGCTGCTGACGCCGCCAGTGATGTCCAACTGCTTGCCGAGCACAAAGGAGGCGAGCAGCTTGTTTTCAGCGCCATAGATTTCCACCTGAGTGCCGACACCTTCGGCATTGTCGCCGGGAGGCTGGACTTCGATCTCGGACCAGGCGCCTTTTCCGACGATCTGCTTGCTGGCGATTTTTTGCTCGCGCAGCTCATTAAGCACGCGGCCGACGCGCTCAATGCTGGCGGAGTAACCGCCGCGCTCTGCCAGCCTGGCGCCTTTGCGGTCCTCGTTGATGGAGACGTTGACCTCGGCCTTGGAGTCCTTGATGCGGATTTTCTGGACTGCGGTGGGGTCGAGGCCGGGCAGCAGCAGTTCCCGGCTTTTCACGCCGCTGGTGGCGGCGGTGTTCAGAGTGGCGTTTTGCTGTTTTTGGTAAACCACGGCCGTGACGACGAGCGCGGCCAGCACGACCAGGAGGATGAGGATCTTCTTCATGGGTTTTGCGTGTGGGGTAAAAAGTGCGGTTCAAACGAGGGTCAGACTGCCGCGGTGGCGATGCGCCGGCGGATGGCCAGGAGGAGGCCCACCGCGATGACAAAAAGGGGAACGGCGAGCACGTTGAGCAGGGTGATGATGGATTCGGTGAAGGCGATCTGCTTGTTCTGGGTCTTTTTGATCTCGCGGATTTCCTTTTTGATGTCGGTCTGCTTCCTTTCCAGCTCCTCCATTTTTTTGACCTGGGCGGGATCAATAATCAAGGCGCCGTCCTTGACGCGCAGCGGTCCGATCTGCTGGGCGATCTCGTTGAGCTCCGTTTCGAGGCCTTTGAGCTTGGGCCGGTAGCCCCGCTCCACATTCTCGCGCAGTTCGTCCATTTTGGTGAAGGGCCTCTGGGTTGAGGCTCGGCTGCGGACCTTGAGAAGGTCTCCGCCACCGCTGAGGACTTCGATGGCGTTGAGCATGAGGGGCAGGTTTGAATTGGTGGCGATGAGGCCGCCTGTCATCGGGTCCTGCTGCACGCAGAAGGCGTCGTAGAGCATGTCGGCGTCCGAGAACAGGACGACCATGCCCTCGTTGTTGACGGACTCTTTGACCGTGCCGTCATCTTTGGGAGTCTCGTCCTTTTTCTCCGCCGCGTCCGCGGGCTTTTCAGGCTCGCTCTGAGCTTTGGGCGCTGCGGGATCATCCTGGGGGCCGCCGGTTTCGCCGCTTTCAGCGGGGCCTTTGGGCTTGCCGCCGGGGAAGGCGGTCTTGAATTTGCCGCTGACCATGAGGGCGAGCTGCTGGCGGCGGCCGCTGGGATTAAAGTTGGTGAGCGACTCCCGGCGCAGTTTTTCGGCCGCGGTGGTGTCAATCTTCTCGCTGGCCTCGGAGCTGGTGGCTAGCGCGGTGAATGCGAGGCCGTCCCTGCTCTCGGTTTCCAGCGCGCCGGCGGACATCATGAGCAGGGACTGCAAGTCGGCGGTGATGCGCTCGTCCTTGTTGATGGCCTCCTTGGGCAGCTTGAGTGCCACGGGATTTTGGCGGCCCTGCATCATGGAGCGGTAGTTCACGTCGGCGACGACGAGACCCTTGTCATAGGTGACTCCCCAGGCTTTGAGGAGGTTGGGCAGGTCGGACGCTGTGTTGATGACGCCGCCAGGCTGACCGGTCATGGGGTTGGGCTGGCCGCTGTAGGCCTGGGCGATCCAGTTTTGCGGGTCCACCATGGCAATCACTTTGCCGCCTTTGAGCAAATATTGGTCAATGGCATATTCGGCCTGCTCGGTGATGTCGGCAGGATGGATGACGAGCAGGGTGTTGATGTCGGAGTCAATGGTGTCGCTGGTCATGGGGATGTCCCGCACCTCGTAGTCCATGCGCAGACGCTGGATGAGGATCCACGGCTCCTGGCCGCGCTGGCGCTGGAAGGGGAACATGGGGGAGCCCATGACGGGCATGGCGCTCATGACGCCGATGACGGTCTTGGTGTTTTTGGAGACCTTCTGGACGGCGCGGGCGATGTTGTATTCGAGCGCGGTTTCCTCGTTGGGGTTGAGGAAGGGAAGCACCTCCTTCTGCGCGGCGCTCTGGATGGCCATGCCGAGGTAGATGTTGTCACCTTCGGCGTTGACCTGCATGCCCTGGAGGTCGTCCTCGCGGGCGCGGTCCTCATCCTCGGTGTTGGGATTGGGGGCGAGCTTTTCGAGGATGACCTTTCCCTTGGCGGCTTTTTGGAACTCAAGGAGGAGGTCCTGCACGGTGCGGGCGTGGGTTTTGAGAATGGGCGGCATGACGCGGTCCTCGGTGGTGACGTAGTAGCGGATGGTGACCGGCTTGTCTGGATTGAGGCGGTCGAGGATGTTCCGCGTGCCGTCGGAGAGGGTGTAGAGTTTGTGCTCGGTGAGGTCGAGCCGGAAGTCGAAAAGGCCGAGGCCGCCGACGAGGAAGTTCACGGCCACGACAATGGCGATGACCAGCAGGGCCGTGATGCCCGCGGTGCCTTCTTTGCTGTTCAGATTCATGTTGAGTTCGCGGTTGGGGTTCTCAGTTCACGGATGAAAAAATCAGGCGCGCTTCGAGCGCAGGCCGAGGTGGGTGATGATAAGGGCTGTGACGATGACGGAGAGGAAGTAGAGCACGTCGCGGAAGATGAACTTGCCCTTCGACATTTCGAAGAAGTGGTCCATGAAGCTCAAATAGCTGATGAGACGCACGATGCTCTCCAGCGAGGCGGGGACGGTGCGCACCACGGTGTCAACGATGCCTGGGTAACCGATGAGAGTGAGCAGGATGCACAGGGCCACGGAAACGATGAAGCAAACCACCTGGCTGCGGGTGTAGGCGCTGGCGGCGCTGGTGACGGCCAGGCAGCCTAGCGCGTACAAGTAGCTGGCGATGTAGCCTGTGATGATGGGGCCGAGGTCCGGGCTGCCCAGCCAGTAAACCGTGATCACCACCGGGAAGGTGAGCGTGAGGCCGATAAGCCAGACGAGGGCGGCGGCGACGAATTTGCCAATGATGGCCTGCCAGGGTGAAAGCGGCATGGTCATGAGCAGCTCGAAGGTGCCGAGACGGTGCTCCTCAGACCAGAGCCTCATGCCGACAGCCGGGGCCAGCACAATGTAAATCCATGGATGCCAGAAGAAGAACGGCTGGGTAAGGGAGGCGTTGTCAGTGTCGAGGAACCTGCCGAAAAAGAAGGTGAAGCCCATCGAGGCCAGCAGGTAGATCACCACAATGACGTAGAGCACGGGCGAGTTGAAGTAGGAGAGGAACTCCCGCTTGAAGATCGCCAGGGTGTTGTCCAGGTCGCGTTTGTTCATGATTGATTTGGAATGGGGGAAAGGGGTTGCGCTGCGGGGTGCGGTGTCACTTCACGGTGTCCGGCCGGGTGATGGCGCGGAAGACTTCGTCAAGCGTGCCGCAACCGGGAACGGATTTTTTCAACTCATCAGGCGTGCCGTCCGCGACGACGCGGCCGCGGTCAATGATGATGGCGCGCGAGCACGCGGCCTCCACCTCCTCCAGGATGTGGGTGGAAAAGATGATGGCTTTGTTTTGCCCCATTCGCTTGATGAGACCGCGCACCTCGTGCTTCTGGTTCGGATCGAGACCGTCGGTGGGTTCGTCGAGGATGAGCACATCCGGGTCGTGAATGATGCTCTGGGCGAAGCAGGTTCGGTGGCGGTAGCCTTTGGAAAGGGTGTCCACGCTCTGGTTGCGGACGTTTTCCAGAAAGCAAAGCTCCAGCACGCGGTCTATGGCCCTGCTCCTGGCAGCGCCGTTCAGGCCGCGCATCTCCGCGCAGAAGCCGAGGAAGCTGGCCACCGTCATGTCGGAGTAAAGCGGCGCGTTTTCCGGCAGGTAACCGATGCTGCGTTTCGCAGTTTCCGGGTCTTCGAGCATGTCAACTCCGCCAATGCTGATGCTCCCGGCGGTGGGGCGGAAGTAGCCCGTGACCATGCGCATGGAGGTGGATTTGCCGGCGCCGTTGGGGCCAAGGAAGCCGAGCACCTGGCCTTTCTCGACAGTGAAGGAGACGTTGTCCACCGCCACCTTGCTGCCGAACGTCTTTCGGAGGTTTTGCACTTGGATCATACTGTCACTCTGAGGGGTTGAGGGTTGGTTGGTTTGGGAGCGCCGTGTGACACAGCGGCCCAATTGCGCGTTCAAAAAACGCGCGGCCCGCTTTATGGTCGCCGGACGCTTGTTTGCAACCGGATTTTCCGTCAGTTCGCCAGTGGGAATGAGAACCGGCGCCGATGAATATTGGAAGAAGCGCGCTCCTATCGCTTCAATGATCCAGCAGCCCCGCTCTACAGCAGAAGCTCCTTGGATATGGGTTCATGACAGTCGCTTTCTTGTCATGATGGTCATGCGGCAATGACGCTTCATTCAGCCGCCAAATCGCCCGGCCTTGCCCGGCACTTCCCTCCCTTCCTGTTTGAAAAACAGTCAAAAAACACATGGCGGGTTGAACGGAAACTGCTGCAAGCACTGGAATTCCAAAGAAAGTTTCTTGATTCAAAGAGGCCGCTTTGATAAATTTTTCAAATTCGAGAACTTAATTTGCAAAAATTCTCACCACTGACAGATTCCCCATAATTATTAAACATCCCGAATGAAGGTCAACAACACCATCGTCATCTCTATCGGCCAAGCCGGAAACCAAATCGCCGCATCTTTTTGGAAAACCATCTGCCTGGAGCATGGTATTGACCCAACCACGGGCCAGCTTGTCCAGGGGAAGGCCCCCGCAGGCAATTGGAGCGCTTTTTTCTCCCAGCTTGGCGAATCTTCCAGCGGCAGTTTTGTGCCGAGGGCGGTGATGGTTGACCTGGAGCCAAGTGTCATCCAGCAGATCAAGGCGACGAGCGGCTCCCTCTTCAACCCCGCCAATCTCATCTCCCGCACCGAGGGCGCGGGCGGCAATTTCGCCGTCGGCTATCTGGGCGCTGGCCGGGAAGTATTGCCTGAGGTCATCGCGCGTCTGGACCACGAGATCGGCAAATGCGACAACGTCGGCGGTGTCATCGTGCTGCATGCGGTGGGTGGCGGCTCCGGCTCCGGTCTCGGCGCGCTGGTCATCGAGTCCATCAAGGAAAAATACCCGGAAACCCCTGTCTTGAGCTGCGCCATTCTGCCTTCGCCGCAAATTTCCTCGGTGGTCACGGAGCCCTACAACACGGTTTTCGCCCTCAACAGTCTGCGCCGCTCCGCCGACGCCTGCCTCATCTTCGACAATGAGGCGCTCTTTGAGCTGGCCCACCGGAAGTGGAACATCGAAAGCCCCACGGTGGACGATTTGAACCTGCTCATCACCGAGGCGCTCACCGGCCTCACCGCCTCCATGCGCTTCAGCGGCTTCCTCACGGTGGAAATCAGCCTGCGCGAGCTGCTCACCAACCTTGTGCCGCAGCCCAGCCTGCACTTCCTCATGTGCGCCTTCGCCCCGCTGACGCCGCCCGACCGCAGCAAGTTCGAGGAAATGGGCATCGAGGAGATGATCAAGTCCTTGTTCGACAACGGCTCCGTCTTTGCCGCCTGCTCGCCGATGGAGGGGCGCTTCCTCTCCACCGCCGTGCTGTACCGCGGCATCATGGAGGACAAACCCCAGGCTGACGCCGCGCTCGCCGCGATGCGCGAAAAACTGCCGCTCACCTACTGGATTCCCACCGCCTTCAAAATCGGCTACGTCGAGCAGCCCGGCGTCTCCCACCGCAAGAGCATGGTCCTGCTGGCGAACAACACCGAGATCGCCCGCGTGCTCGACCGCATCTGCCACAACTTTGACAAACTCTGGCAGCGCAAAGCCTTCGCCAACTGGTACCTCAACGAGGGCATGACCGAGGAGCAGATCAACGCCCTGCGCGCCTCCGCCCAGGAGCTCATCCAGAGCTACCAGGTGGCCGAGGAAAGCGGCGCCAAGGCCAAAGTCCAGGACGAGGGCGAGACCCTCGCCCGCCCCGCCGCCGCGCCAGCCAAAGCCGGGGGCATGAGCCTGCGCGACCTCGTGGACCGGCGCAACTGACCCGCGACCGCATCCCCGCACACCCCATCATTCAAGAAAAACCAGAGGAGACACACAGTGAGAGAAATTCTGAGCATCCACGTCGGACAATGCGGCAACCAGATCGCCGACCGCTTTTGGCGGCTGGCCTTGCGCGAGCACGGCCTCACCGAGGCGGGCACACCGAGGGAGGGGGCCAACACCGCCGCCAACACCAACATGGAGGTCTTTTTCCACAAGGTGCGCGACGGCAAATACGTCCCCCGCGCCGTGCTTGTGGACCTTGAGCCCGGAGTCATCGCCCGCATCGAGGGTGGAGACATGGCGCAGCTCTTTGATGAAAGCAGCATCGTCCGCAAAATCCCCGGCGCCGCCAACAACTGGGCGCGCGGCTACAACGTCGAGGGCGAGCGCGTGATTGACCAGATCATGAACGTCATTGACGCCGCCGCCGAAAAAGCGCCCGGCCTCCAGGGATTCCTGCTCACCCACTCCATCGGCGGCGGCTCCGGCTCCGGCCTCGGCTCCCTCGTCCTCGAGCGCCTGCGCCAGGCCTATCCGAAAAAGCGCATCTTCACCTTCTCCGTGGCCCCCTCGCCGCTGATCTCCGACTCCGCTGTCGAGCCCTACAACGCCGTGCTCACCCTTCAGCGCATCCTCGACAACGCCGACGCCGCCGTGCTGCTCGACAACGAGGCGCTCTTCCGCATCGCCAAGTCCAAGCTCCAGCGCGCCCCCAATTACATGGACCTCAACCACATCATCGCTCTCATCATGAGCTCGGTGACCGCGTCCCTGCGCTTCCCCGGCAAGCTCAACACCGACCTCAGCGAGTTCGTCACCAACCTCGTCCCCTTCCCCGGCAACCACTTCCTCACCGCCAGCTTCGCCCCCATGCGCGCGCCCGGCCAGGAGGGGCAGGTGCGCATCAACTTCCCCGACCTCGCCCGCGAGACCTTCGCCCAGGACAACTTCACCGCCGCCATTGACTGGAACCAGGGCGTCTATCTCGCCGCCAGCGCCCTCTTCCGCGGCGACGTGCGCGCCAGGGAGGTGGACGAAAACATGGCCAGCATCCGCAAGTCCCTCAACTTCGCCAGCTACATGCCCGCTTCCGGCGGCCTCAAGCTCGGCCATGCCGAGGTCGCCCCCGAAGGCTTCGCCTCCAGCGGTCTCGCGCTGGTCAACCACACCGGCATCGCCGCCGTCTTCGAGCGCCTCATCAAGCAGTTCGACATCATGTTCGACAACCACGCCTACACCCACTGGTATGAAAATGCCGGCGTCTCCCGCGACATGATGGCCAAAGCCCGCGACACCATCTCCAACCTCGCCCAATCCTACCGCGACGCCAGTTGAGGCCGCCGCGCTTTTCCCTCCCCAGCCATGGACTCCAGCCAGATCGAACGGCTCATCGCCACCGCCTCCCGCAGCGTCGAGGAGGCGCGCCGTCTGGCCTATCATGACTCCTCCAAGCTCGGCCAGCTCGTCGAGCAGATCAGCGTCCTGGCCGACCTGCGGCAGAAAAACGGCGACTTCCGCAAGGCCGAGTCCCTTTACCGCGAGGCCCTTTACCGCGCCCAGGAGCTGCGCCAGCCGGACCCCGCCCTTGTCACCGGCATCCACTCCCTCCTGGCCCACCTCTACGACCGCTGGGGCCGCCCCGACCACGCCGCCGACTACTACCAGAAAGCCCTCGCCAGCGCCGAGGCCGCCGGCATCCTCGACAACGAAAACGTCGCCATCATCAAGAACAACCTCGCCATGCTCTTCAAGCAGATGCGCGACTACCCGAAAGCCGAGCGCTACTACCGCGAGGCCCTCGAAATCTTCCGCCACTCCGACGGCGAGCACAGCCCCCGCGTCGCCAGCGTGCTCAACAACCTCGGCGTCCTCTACTACACCAACATGGATGTCGAGCACGCCCAGCAGATGCACGAGCACGCCCTCAGCATCCGCGAAAGCCTTGGCAACGACCAGATGGACCCCGCCGACCTCTCCCAGACCTACATCAACCTCGGCGCCGTTTACAAAGCCACCGGCGACTTCCGCAAGGCCGAGGACTGCGTGGACCGCGCCAAGCGCATCCGCGCCGGCATGAACGGCTTCCATCCCAATCCCCGCCGCGCCGCCGCCCTGCTCGTTGACAAGACGCTGTGAACCCGGCCTTCGAAAACCTCCGCCAGCTCCTGCGCCGCAGGCTCGAAATCATCGCCGACCATGCCTTGAGGGAAAGCGACCCCGCCGGACAGCTCCGCCGGCTTCAAGAGGTTTCCGAGGCCATCCAGGCCGAACACGAAAAGCTCCGCCCCGCCCTGCACCCCCGCCTCAACCACTTCCTCACCCAGTCCAGCCTGCAAAAAGCGCTCGACTGGATTGAGCAGGAGGGGTGAGCCTGCCCGGTTGCGCCAGGCCCCGACCCGGCGCACCGTTCCGCATGACCGCAGCAAGTCTCACACGACGCGACACACTCGGGCTGTTGCTCGGCGCGCCATTGGCTGCCGCCGGCAAGGACGCTCCGGTTTTCATCCAAAGCACCCGTATTGCCAAAGCGGCTGAATATTCGGCAAAACGCAAGGGCCTGGCCCTGCTCGTGCGCCAGCATGGAAAGCTGCTGCACGAGAGTTATCCGAACGGGGCGAAGTCCGGCGAGACGCGCCGCATTTACAGCGGCACCAAGGCCTTCTGGGGCCTCGCCATGCTCGCCGCCGTGGAGGACGGCATTCTCTCACTGGATGAACCCGCCGCCGCCGTCATTCACGAGTGGAGGGGGAAGGCGGACAAGGAAAAGATCACTCTCGAACAGCTCATGGATTTCACCTGCGGCCTGGAGCGCTGCCTGCGCATTCACGAGGACGGTCTGGAAAACCGCGACCGCATGGCCATCGGGAGACCCGTGCTCGCCGCGCCCGGCAAGCGCTTCATCTACGGCCCCTCGGCCATGCAGGTGGCGCACCAGATGCTGAAGCGCCGCCTCGCCGGTCGCTGGCGGAATGAGACGCCCGCGCGCTACCTGGAGCGCCGCGTTTTGAGGCCGCTCGGCCTCGGCCCCCAGCGCTACATCCCTGACGCGGCGGGGAATCCGCTGCTGGCCTCCGGCTTCATGATGACACCCGCGCAGTGGGCGCGCATGGGGGAGGTCATCCTGGCAAAGGGCGCGCCGGTTTTGAAAAAGCCCGCCTCCTGGGAACTCGCCACCGAAGGCTCGGCGGCCAATCCGGCCTACAGCTTCGGCTTCTGGAACAACCGCAAGGCGGCGGACAAAAACGCCCGCGAGTTCGACATCGAGGACATGCTGGAGGTGGACTGGGACAAGCAGGGCTGGACCCGCGCCTGCGTCTGCCGGGACGCGCCGCCCGACCTCGTCGCCTGCATCGGCAGCGGCTACCAGCGGCTCTTTGCCGTCCCCTCCATGAGCCTCGTCATCGTGCGCCAGGGCACCAACGCGCGCTTCTCCGACGGCGACTTCCTCCGCCTCCTGCTCGGATAAGGCGCCCGGTCCTCCAAGCGCCGCATCCCTTGGGGAAAAACGCCAACTTTGCGCTTGCGCCAGCACGAAGTTGTTTCACCATGTCGCCCCAACGCAAAAGCGGGTGTAGCTCAGTGGTAGAGCACTTCCTTGCCAAGGAAGATGTCGCGCGTTCGAATCGCGTCACCCGCTCCAAGTTCTCCAAATCAAAGGACTTGCCCCGCATCCACCACGCGCTTCCCATGCCGCATGTTCGTCTGGTCCAAACTCTCCTCCGCCAAATGGGGTGACGCCTGGGAAGAGCGCTTCGGCGGCAATCCCCATTTCAGCCTCGTCATCACCAGCGTGCCCGGCAGGCCCACCATCCGCGTCGAGCTTTACGCCGAAAAAGAAAAGCCCCTGCTCGCCGTCCAGCGCGACTTCGGCGGCAGCGTGCGCGAGATCAAAAGCCGGAACTGGGCCGCCCTCACCACGCCCGTCACACCGCCGCTCCAGGTGCGCGGCAGGCTCGTCATCTGCGCCGCGCGCACCCCCGCCGAGGTGGCAAAGGCCGCTAAGGAGCACCCTGGCAGGGAGGTCATCGCCATCCCGGCGGACATGGCCTTCGGCACCGGGCACCACGCCACCACCGCCACCGTGCTGCGCCTGCTGGTGGACGCCGCCACCCGGCTCAAAGGCGCGCGCTGGACCATGGCCGACCTCGGCTGCGGCAGCGGCATCCTCGCCATCGCCGCCGCCAAGCTCGGCGCCGCCAAAGTCTGGGGCTGCGACTTCGACCCCCAGGCCGTGAAGGTTGCCAAAGAGAACCTCCAGCGCAACGCCACCCCCAAGGTCAAACTCGTCCGCGCCGACGTGCTCAAGTGGCAGCCGAAGGAGCAATACGACATCGTCGCCGCCAACATCTTCTTCGACATCCTCGAGGCCGGCTTCCCCCAGTTCGTCCGCGCTGTGAAGCCCGGCGGCATCCTCATGGCCTCCGGCATCCTCAAAGAGCAGGCCCCTCATTGCCTCCAAGTCGCCGCCGGCCTCGGCATCCGCTGGGACAAAGTGCTCGCCAAAGGCAAGTGGGTCACCGCCATCGGCACGCGCGTATCCTAAGTTTCGGAAAAACCCCGCCGACTCCCCATGCCAGACCCGCGCCCCAAGCCCGACCTCATGGCCAAGCTGCGCGACGTGCCCCACACGCCGGGTGTCTATGTCATGCGCGACCGCCTGCACAGCGTCATCTACGTCGGCAAAGCGCGCGACCTGCGCAAGCGCCTCGGCAACTACTTCACCCCCGCCCGCTCCCGTCTCGCCGACCGCAAGACCCGCGCCCTCATCGCCAGCATCTGGGACTTCGATGTCCACCAGGTCCGCAGCGAGCCCGAGGCCCTCCTGCTCGAAGGCCGCCTCATCAAGGACTTCCGCCCCAAATACAACATCAGCTTCCGCGACGACAAGCGCTTCCTCCTCGTCCGCGTCCACTTCCAGGACGACTTCCCCCGCTTCTCCCTCACCCGGCTGAAAAAGGACGACGGCGCGCGTTACTTCGGCCCCTTCGCCCACTCCGGCGCCCTGCGCACCACCATCAACTGGCTCAACAAAAAATTCGGCCTCCGCGTCTGCCGCCCCCTCCGCCCCGGCGAGCACGACTACAAGCACTGCTCCAACGACATCATCAAAAACTGCTCCGCCCCCTGCATCGGCCGCGTCTCCCGGGAGGACTACCACAAGCGCGTTCAGCAGGCCTGCTCCTACCTCGAAGGCAAGGGCCTGCGCGACCTCCTCTCCGTGCTGGAGGAGGAGATGCAGAAAGCCGCCGCCCGGCTCGACTTCGAAAAAGCCGCCGAGCTGCGCGACATGGTCGAGGACCTGCGCAAGACCCTCAGCCCCGCGCGCACCTTCACCCGCGGCGCCCGCGCCAAAGTCGTCTCCACCCTCGACCCCATGGCCGACGTGCGCGAGCTGCAGGACGCCCTCCGCCTGGAGCGGCCCCCGCTCGTCATGGAGTGCTTCGACATCGCCAACATCGGCGTCACCCACTGCGTCGCCAGCATGGTCCGCTTCGCCAACGGCGTGCCCGACAACGCCAGCTACCGCCGCTACCGCATCCGCGCCGTCAGCGGCCAGAACGACTTTGTCAGCATGGCCGAGGTCATCCGCCGCCGCTTCTCCCGCATCCTCCTGGAGGGCCGCCGCGCCATGGGGGACGACGCCGACTTCACCGAAGAGACCGCCCTCGAGGCCATGCGCCGGCTGGAAAAGTCGAAATTCGAAATTCGAGATTCAAAGTTCGTCACCCTGCCTGACCTCGTCATCGTGGACGGCGGCAAAGGCCAGCTCGGCATGGCCGTGGAGGAGCTGCAGCGCCTCGGCCTCGGCGGCCTGCCCATCATCGGCCTCGCCAAGGAAAACGAGGAAATCCACCGCCCCGGCGAATCCGCCCCGCTCATCCTCTCCCACGACACGGGTGCCTTGAAGCTGCTCCAGCGCATCCGGGACGAGGCCCACCGCTGGGCCAACGGCTACCACCAGCTCCTCCTGGCCCGGCGCGTCTCCGAGAGCCTGCTCGATGACTGCCCCGGCATCAGCCAGGCGCGCAAAGCCGCCCTCCTCAAAGCCTTCGGCTCCGTCGCCCGCCTGCGCAAAGCCAGCCAGGAAGACATCGCCGCCATCCCCGGCATCAGCGCCACCCTCGCCGCCACCATCACGGACTTTTTGCGCTCCAGGGAGTGAGCCCCGACACCGGTCATGAAGCCCACCATTTACGAGCAAGTCACGCGGAGCGCGTTTTGGACCCTTTGGTCGTTGACTGTGATCCTCGCGCTCTACTGCATCTGCGACTGGAAATTTCAAAACTACCTGTCCACCGATCCGCGCACTTACATTCCTGAGACGGCCAAATTCCTTCTCGACGTCACAGCGAAAGCACTCCTGCTGACCACGTTGTTTGTGGTGCGTCGAAACAAAATCATGAGCTTGTGTGGCATGGCAGGTGGATTGCTCTGGCTGGCCTATCTGGCTCTGCCACGGTATTGAAGGAATACTCCTGGCGAAGGCCGGCGGCCTTCCGCATCAAAGCGAAGGCTAGCCCGCCCAGCGGGCTACTCTGGTTCAATTTCCATTTTTCAGTTTTCAGTTTTCAGTTTTCAGTTTTCCATTTTCCATCCATTGCCCATTGCCCATGGAACTCGACCTCACCGGCCCTCTCCGCGAAGACGCTTACATGATCCTCGCCGGCCTCGTCACCCCGCGCCCCATCGCCCTCACCACCACGGTGGACCCGGAGGGGCGGGTGAATGCCGCGCCGTTCAGCTTTTTCAATGTGCTGGGGGATTCGCCGCCCATCGTCGGCCTCTGCCCCGGCGACCGCGCGCCCGGCGTGCCCAAGGACACCGCGCGGAACATCCGCCTCACGGGCGAGTTCGTCGTCAATCTCGTGGATGAGGCCCTGGCGGAGGCGATGAACCTCTGCGCCGCCTCCCTGCCGCCGGGGGAGAATGAGCTGCTCCACGCCGGGCTCACCGCGCTGCCCTCCAGCGTGGTGCGCCCGCCGCGCATCGCCGAGGCGCCCGCCAGCCTGGAGTGCCGCCGCCACAGCATCCTCGAGATCGGCGGGAACCGGCTCATCATCGGCGAGGTGCTGCGCGTGCATGTGCGGGAGAGCATTCTCGATCCCGCCACCTGGCTGGTGAACCCGGCGCATTACCACCCCATCGGCCGCATGGCCGCCCCGCATTGGTACAGCCGCACGCGGGACATGTTCGAGCTGCGCCGCCCGCGCTGAGGCGGGGAGGAGTTCGCGTTGGAGTTCAAGCTTTAGCTTGTCCACTGACCTCCCGCAGCGAAGCCCGCTCCCGTGTCGCCTAAAGGCTTCACTCCAACGCCGCAACGGGGGCGCGCGCTTCTGTGGCACATGAAGGCTCCACACCGACTCAGCGCGCCACATTTCCGCCAAAGCGCGCTTCCCTTTCCCGGCGCGCGCGGTTTGAATGCCGGGCATTATCTCCTTGGGCACGATTGCGGAGTCGTGCGGCTTGTGGGGAGTCTCCCCTGGCACGATTGCGGAGTCGCGCGGCAGGTGGGGAGGCTGCCTTGACAGTGAAAAAGAGTCGCTCGGAGGCAGGGCAGGCTGCCGGGGTGGCGGAAAGGTCTTTGGCGCGGGTTCGGGAGCTTCTGCACGCCGGCCCTCACCGCGCCGCCCTCCAGCGGGGGTGTGATCCGCCCTTGGCAAAACGCGCGGATGCGGCAGGGTCGGGCGGCATGGGAAAAGCGTGCTCCATTTTCGCCGTCTGCCTGCTGCTAAGCGCGGCGCCCGCGCTCGCGGATGGCATCGTCAAAGGCCGCGTGGCGCTGGACCAGCCGCGCCCGCCGGAGGTGAAGCCGGGCTACAAACCGGAAACGAAGAAGCCTGTGCAGGGTGAGGACGCGCCGCGAGCGCTGGTGTGGCTGGAGCGCGCGGACGGGGCGCATCCGAAAACGCGCGCGGGGGAGGTGCTGCGCATCCGCCAGAACGGCTACCAGTTCCGCCCGGCGCTGGCGGCGGTGCAGACGGGGTCCAGCGCGGAGTTCCCGAACGAGGATGACGAGTTCCACAATGTCTTCTCCTACTCGCGCGCGCGCCGCTTTGACCTGGGCCGCTTCCGCAAGGACGAGCCGAGCCCGCGCATCACCTTCGACAAGCCGGGGCTGGTGAAGATTTACTGCGAGATCCACCAGCACATGCGCTGCCGCCTGCTGGTGCTGGACACGCCCTGGTTCACCACCACGGCGGCGGACGGCTCCTTCACGCTGCCGAAGCTGCCCGCGGGCGACTACACACTCAAAGCGCTGCTGCCCTCGGAAAAGACGCGGGAAACGAGGCTGACCCTGCGCGAGGGCCAGACGCTGACAGTGGACCTGGCGCGCTGAGAACTCCCGCCGCATGACCTTCCGCGCCAAGCTCCAGCAGACCATCCTGGGTGTCGTGGCCGGCACCACGGCAGCCGTGCTGGTGGTGGCGCAGAGCCAGAACAGCGCCTCCTACCGCGCGCTGGTTGACACCATGTTCCATGAGCGCATGGCGACCTTCCGCCAGGAGCAGGACTCGCGGCTGGCGGATGCGAAAAAGCAGGCCGCGCGGCTGGCGGAGTCCGTGCGCCTCTTCGCCGCGCTGGAGGAGGGCGATCCCGAAACTTACAATGTGGCGGCGGATGAGCTGCGGCTGGCGGAGCTGGACTTCTTCCGCCTGGCCTCCCGCGAATCGGGCCTGATGCCGCCGCCGGGGCAAAGCCGCGCCGGATTTCTCACCGCAGAGCAGGAGTCGGCGCTGGCCTCGGCTCTGGCCCTGGCAGCCAGGGCCATGCCGGAGGAGGAGACTGAAGCGCACGCGGGCTTCGTGGCCCTGCCCTCGGCAAACGGGCCTGAGCTTTACCGCGTGCTGGCCATGCAGATCCGCAACTTCGACACGACGGTGGGCACGCTCTTCCTCGGCCAGTCGGTGGCGCGCTTCGCCGCTCCGGGAGACGACGGGGACGCTCCGGGCCTGATGACGCTGTTTCATGGCGAGGATTTTTTCATCGCGCCGCGCGTGGAGGCGCGCGTGCTGCGGGAGGTGGGCGTGGTGATGCAATCCGGGACAGGAGAGGCGGGGCCGGGAGGCTTTTCGTTTTTCATCGGGGGCGTGGAGCACAAGGCGGCGGCGCACCGTCTGAACGAGGGCTCGGCTTTTGCCCCGGCATGGCTGGTGAGCGTCTTCTCCCTCGCGGACCTGGAGGCGCGGCAGCAGCAGCTCCTCCGGCGCGTGGCGGGC
>ERZ761609.1077-NODE-1077-length-26417-cov-51.549882_pt1 | contig 26417 bp, 26 predicted proteins | sample MGYA00511163_ERZ761609 | MGnify/ENA primary metagenome ERZ761609 (study PRJEB28899, sample SAMN02445070) | bioreactor sludge metagenome | biome: EBPR sludge | place: Australia: Brisbane, Thorneside Wastewater Treatment Plant | collected 2011-12-16 ... | reverse complement strand
TACGAGATTGGTCAGTGACTGGAGTTCAGACGTGTGCTCTTCCGATCTGCAGTGGCGGTGGTGGCGGCGGCGGACGCGGTCCGCGGCGCGGCGGCAGGCGTTAGTCCGCCGGCCGGTTTGGGAAAGTGAACCGACAGGATACGATCGTCGCCATCGCGACTCCTTCGGGCGTGGGCGGTCTGGGGATTGTGCGGATCTCGGGGACCGAGGCGCGCGGAGTGGCGCAGGGCTTCCTGCGGTTTCGCGCGGGGCATGGCTGGGAGCCGTGGCGGGGGTCGATGGCGGAACTGCTGGACGAAGCGGGCGTGACTGTGGACGAAGTGGTGGTGACGTATTTCGCGGCGCCACGTTCGTACACGGCCGAGGATGTGGTGGAGATTTCATGCCATGGTTCGCCGGTGGTGTTGCGGCATTGCGTGGGGCGGGCGATCGCGGTGGGGGCGAGACCGGCGGAGCCCGGCGAGTTCACGCTCCGAGCCTACTTGAACGGGCGGATCGATTTGCCTCAGGCCGAGGCGGTCCACGACCTGATCATGGCGACGACGCTGCATCAGGCAAAGGTGGCGGCGCAGCAAATGGGCGGGTCGGTATCGCGGATGCTGGCGCCGCTGAAGCAGCAGTTGCTGGAACTGATTGCGCTACTCGAGGCGGGAATCGACTTTGCCGAGGATGACGTCAGCGTGGCGTCGAATGAGGAGTTACTCCAGAGGCTGGGGCGGCTGGGGACGGCAACGGGCCATCTGATTGACAGCTTCCGCTACGGCAAGCTGGTGCACGACGGCATCGCGCTGGCGATCGCGGGGCGGCCGAACGCGGGCAAGAGCAGCCTGTTCAACCGGCTGCTGGAGCGGGACCGCGCGATTGTAACCGATATTCCGGGGACGACGCGCGACACCGTGTCGGAGACGTTCGTGCTGGAGGGGATTCCGGTGCGGCTGGTGGATACGGCGGGTGTGCGCGAGAGCCACGATGTGGTGGAGCGGCTGGGCATTGAGCGGACCTATCAGGCGCTGACGGACGCGGACCTGAGCATCCTGGTCTTCGATCTGTCGCAACCTCTGCAGGCCGAGGACCAGATGCTGCTGGAGCGGGCCGAGGGGCCACGTGTACTGGTGGGCAACAAGGCGGATCTGCCACGGGCGATGGAGTGCGACTGGGATTTGTGTGAGGTTTCGGCGCTGACCGGCGAGGGGATCGAGGAGTTGCGGCGGAGGCTGGTGCGGGCGATCGCGCCGCAGGGGTTTGCCGCGCCCCAGGCAGGATTCATCACAAGCTTGCGCCACGAACAACTGCTGAAGGAAGCGAGGGAGGCGCTGGAGCGGGCGTCGCAAGCAGTTGTGGTGGGCCTGCCGCACGAGCTGCTGCTGATTGACTGTTATGCGGCGTTGCGGCCGATTGATGCAATCACGGGCGCGACGACGGCCGATGACATCCTAAACCGGATCTTTTCGACCTTCTGCATCGGCAAATGAAGGTTCGGGAAAGAGCATGCGGCGGATCGCGTCGAGAACGCCATTGAGGAAGGGAACGGCTTCCTCCTCGGAGTAGCGCTTGGCAAGTTCGAGGGCCTGGTCGATGACGACGGCGGGCGGGGTGCCTTCGTCCTTCATCTCGTAAATGGCCATGCGCAGGATGTTTCGGTCGACGGTGGGCATGCGGTCGAGCCGCCAGTTTTCGGCGCGCTGGGCGATGTAGTGGTCGAGAGTGTCGCACTGGCGGGCCGTGCCGCGGGCGAGGCTTTCCATGAAGAGGTCGCGGCCTTCGGGGGGCGGGGTGTCGTCGTGCTCCTCCTCATACTCGGCGGCGACGAGATCCTGGTAGAACATCTCGATGGCCTCATCCACAGGGAGTTTGCGAAGGTCGCAGACGAAGAGGACCTGGAGGGCTTTCTGGCGGGACTTGCGGCGGGCAGGCATGGGGGCTCCGTATACGCCCTAAGGGTTCCGGAGACCGCGGAGCAGGTTTGCCATTTCGATGGCCGTCATGGCGGCGTCGAAGCCCTTGTTGCCGCTCTTGGCGCCGGCACGGTCGATTGCCTGTTCGAGGGTGTTGGTGGTGAGAACGCCGAAGGCGACGGGCACGCGGGCTTCCAGCGAAGCCTGGGCGATGCCCTTGGCGGCCTCGTTGGCGACGTAGTCGAAGTGGGGGGTATCGCCTCGGATGACGGCGCCGAGACAGATGATGGCGTCGTGGCGCTGGAGTCTGGCGAGTTCGGCGACGGCGAGCGGCATTTCCCATGAGCCGGGCACACGGACTATGTCGATGGCATCCTCCGAGGCGCCGGAACGACCGAGGGCGTCGAGAGCGCCTGCGACGAGCCGTTCGGTGATGAAGCTGTTGAATCGGCTGGTGACGATGGCGAACTTCAGCCCCTGGGCGTTCAGGCTTCCTTCAAAGGTTTTATTCGGCATATGTGGGATAATCTTCTGTAGAGCCATTCCCCCGGCGCTACTGCCTTCATTTTACAGCATGAACCCCGCGTTTATCCGCAACTTCTCGATCATCGCGCATATCGACCACGGCAAGTCGACCCTGGCGGACCGGCTCCTGGAGCATACCGGCGCGCTTTCGCAGCGCGAAATGATGGACCAGGTGCTGGACACGATGGACCTGGAGCGGGAGCGGGGCATCACGATCAAGGCACACGCGGTGCGGCTGCTCTATCCGGCGAAGGACGGCAACACGTATCAGTTGAACCTGATCGACACGCCGGGGCACGTGGACTTCACCTACGAGGTTTCGCGGAGCCTGCAGGCGTGCGAAGGGGCGCTGCTGGTGGTGGATGCCAGCCAGGGGGTGGAGGCGCAGACGCTGGCCAACACTTACCTTGCGATCCATCACAACCTGGAACTCATTCCGGTGATCAACAAGATCGACCTGCCTTCCGCAGAACCGGAGCGGATTCAGGAGCAGATCGAGCATGTGGTCGGGCTGGATGCCACCGAAGCGGTGCTGGCGAGCGCGAAGAACGGGATTGGCATCGAGGACATTTTGGAGGCGGTGGTTAAGAAAGTGCCGCCGCCCAAGGGCGACCCGGCGGCGCCGCTGCGGGCCCTGATTTTCGATTCCTGGTTTGACCCGTACCGCGGCGTGATCATTCTGGCGCGCATCGTGGATGGAACAGTCCGCAAGGGGCAGAAGATCCGGCTGTGGTCCACCGATTCGTTGCATGAGGTGGACGGCGTAGGGTTCCAGTCGCCGAAGCCGGTGCCGTGCGACGAGCTCTCGGCTGGTGAGGTGGGCTTCCTGTTCGCCAACATCAAGAAGGTTTCGGACGCCAAGGTGGGGGATACGATACTGGACGCGGGTCCCACGGCGGCTGCACCACTGCCGGGCTTCGAGGAGATGAAGCCGATGGTGTTCGCCGGGCTCTACCCGGTGGAAAGCCACGAACACGGTCTGCTGAGGGATGCTCTGGAGAAGCTCCAGTTGAACGACAGCGCGTTCAACTTTGAGCCGGAGAACTCGGTGGCGCTGGGCTTTGGGTTCCGGTGCGGCTTTCTGGGGCTGCTGCACCTGGAGATCGTGCAGGAACGGCTGGAACGCGAGTTTGAGATCGACCTGATCACCACGGCGCCGGGGGTGCGCTACCGGGTGACGCTCGGCAATGGCGACTGTTTCGAGGTGGACAACCCGACGAAATGGCCGAATCCCAGCGAGATCCTGAAGGTGGAGGAGCCGATCATCGAAGCAACGGTGATCACGCGCGAGGAGTTCATCGGCGAGATCCTGAAGTTGCTGGAAGAGAAGCGCGGGGAGCAGAAGAAGTTTGAGTACATCGGCGGCGGGCGCGTGATGCTGGTTTACGAGTTGCCGCTGAACGAGATCGTGCTGGACTTTTACGACCGGCTGAAGTCAGCCTCGCGAGGGTATGCGTCGCTCGACTATCACCTATCGGGTTTCCGGGTGTCGCCGATGGTGAAGATGGACGTGCTGGTGGCGGGGGATCCAGTGGACGCGCTTTCGATGATCGTGCACCGGGATTTCGCCTACGAGCGGGGTAAGGCGCTGATTGAGAGGTTGCGGAAGCTGATTCCGCGGCAGATGTTCGAGGTAGCGCTCCAGGCGGCGATCGGGGCGAAGATCATCGCCCGCGAGAACATCCCGGCGATCCGGAAGAATGTGCTGGCGAAGTGCTACGGGGGCGACATTACGCGCAAGCGCAAGCTGCTCGAGAAGCAGAAGGAAGGCAAGAGGCGGATGAAGCGCGTGGGCAAGGTGGACATCCCGCAGGAGGCGTTTCTGGCGGTATTGAAGGTAAGCCAGGGGCAGGAAGACTAGGGCCGATTAAGAAGCGGCGCCGCGGACGAACTCGTAGCGATCGAGGGTCGCGGCGACGGTCTGACCATCCTCGTCTCGGCGGACGACGGTACCCATGCAGCGCAGGCGGACTCCTCCGAGGGTGCGCCCGGTGGGCAGATCGATGACATACTCCACCTGTTGGCCGACTTCCATGGGCACGGCCGGGTCAGTGAAGAGAACGCCACCGGAACTGACGTTGCAGGTTGTGCCGCCGACAGAGACCCACTTGGCTCCGGCGCGGATCAACTCCACGGGAAGCTGCAACTCATACCTTCTTGCGCGTCGTTGATCCATGGCTTGATACCCCATGATAAGGCGATGACCTGAGCAAAGGTCAACGGAAAAAGGGGGCGAAATGATAGGCTTACGGTTTAGTACCGAGCGCGGGTTTCCGCGCCGCGCGGGGGCGCGTTGACAGGGGAGGGACGGCGTTTCTATGCTGAGGATGCGGGCTGATGCTCACTTTCAGGAGCACTAGTCCGTCTTCAATTGAGGAGCCGCATCCGGCGCCTGTCCGCCTTGGCATCAGAGATGCAACCATGATCAAAGTCGAAGGTTTGACGAAACGCTACAACCGTTTTACGGCTGTACAGGGCATCAATTTCGAAGTGCCCAAGGGGCGCATTGTGGGTTTCCTGGGTCCTAACGGAGCCGGCAAGACGACGACGATGCGCATTCTGACCTGCTTCCTGCCACCGACGAGCGGGACCGCGAGCGTGGCCGGCTTCGACGTGCTGAAGCAGCCGATGGAAGTGAAGAAGCGCATCGGATATTTGCCGGAGTCGCCGCCGGTGTATCCGGAGATGGAAGTCCACGAATACCTGAGCTTTGTGGGGCGGTTGAAGGGGATCCCGGCGGCGGAGCTTCCGAAGCGCGTGGAGGAGGTCTCCGAGCGTTGCAACGTGGCCGACGTGCGGACGAAGTTGATTGCGAAGCTCTCGAAGGGCTACCGGCAACGGGTGGGGCTCGCGCAGGCGATCATCCACAATCCAGACGTCCTGATTCTGGACGAGCCGACGGCGGGCCTGGACCCGAAGCAAATTCATGAGACACGGGATCTGATCCGATCACTTGCGGGTGCGCACACCATCATCTTGTCGACGCACATATTGCCGGAAGTGGAGCAGACGTGCGACGAGGTGGTGATCATCAGCAAAGGCCAGGTGGTGGCACGGGATTCGGTGCGCAACCTGACGAGCCGTCTGCGAGGGCAGGAAGCCGTGGCGATCGAGGTGCGGGCGGCTGAAGGCACGGATGCCGGGGCGGTGGAGCAGGCACTGCGGGCGGTGGCGGGTGTCAGCCGGGTGGAGCGGCGACAGGCGCGGAGCGGCCTGTTGCATTTCGAGATCGAAAGCGAACCGGGGCAGCACGTACGCGCAGAGCTGGCGCGCGCGGTGGTGGGGGGTGGTTGGGACCTGGAGGAACTGCGACCGGTGGCGGTGAGCCTGGAAGAGATCTTCCTTGAACTGACCGCCGCGGATGCCGCCGCTGGGGAGGCAAGGCCATGAGGAACATCTGGAACATCTGCCGCAAGGAACTGAAGAGCTACTTCGCCTCACCTATCGCATATCTGCTGATGGCGATGTACGCGATCATTTTCGGATTCTTCTTCTGGAACGTGATCGCTTACTTTGTGAGTGCGAGCCTGCAGGCGCAGGCGATGGGCCGGCCGATGCCGATGGATCTGAACGAGATGATTGTCCGCCCGATGCTGATGAACTTCAGCGTGGTGGGGCTGTTTCTGATTCCGATGATCTCGATGCGACTTTTCGCGGAAGAGAAGCGGTCTGGAACAATCGAGTTGCTGATGACGTCGCCGGTCCGGGATTGGGAGATTGTGCTGGGCAAGTGGCTGGCGGCGGTCTTGCTGTATGCGTTGACGTTGGGGCTATGCTCGCTGAACTTCCTGTTTCTGTTCGCGCACGGCAATCCGGATGGGCTGCCGCTGCTGGTGGGCTTGCTGGGCCTGATCTTGCAGGCCGCGGCGCTGCTGGCGTTAGGGACTTTCGTCTCGACGACGACGAGAAACCAGATTATTGCGGGCGGCGTGACGTTTGCCGTGTGCCTGCTGCTGTGGGTATTTGAATGGGTGGGCGGCTATGAAACGGCGGCGTGGGCGCAGGTGATGGCGTATATGTCCGTGATCGCGCACTTCGAACCGTTCTCGAAGGGAGTGATCGACACGAAAGACGTGGTCTACTTCGTGACGCTGACTTACTTTGGATTGTTCCTGTCGGCGCGGAGCCTCGAGTCGCTCCGCTGGAGGTCGTAAGCGATGACCGCGAAGTGGTTAAAGAGCCGGCAAGCGCAGTATGGGGCCTATGCGACCACCTATATTCTGGTGGTTCTGGCGGTGTTGAGCGCGGCCAACTGGCTGGGCGGGCGTCACAACAAATCAGTGGATACGACGGCCAACAAGCGCTTCAGCCTGGCAGATCAGACCGAGAAGGTGGTGAAGGGCCTGAAGGAGGATGTGCGCATTCTGTTCTTCGAGGAGACGGCACGGTTCCCGCAGGGCCGCGACCTGCTGGACCGCTACAGGAATCTGAATCCGGGGCGACTGGCGGTGGAGTACATCGACCCAGTCAAGAAGCCGCAGATGGCGCGCGAGTACGGAATCCGGGTACAGGGGACCGTGATTGTCCGGGTGGGCGAGAAGAGGGAAGAGGCGCGCGCAATGACAGAAGAGGAGATCACGAGCGCGCTGATCCGGGCATTGAAGGAAGGGCGCAAGACGGTTTGCTTCGTGCAGGGATTCGGAGAGCGCTCGATTGATGAGCCGGGCGGGCCGAACTACTCGGCAGCGAAAGATCAGCTTGAGCGGAACAACTATGACGCACGGGCTATCTCGCTTTTGGAGAAGCCTGAAATCCCGGAAGATTGCGCGATTGTGGCGATTGGCGGCCCACGGCAGGCCTATCCACAGGCAGTGGTGGAGGTAGTGAAGAAGTTTGTGGAGCAAGGAGGGCGCGCGCTGTTAATGATCGATCCGCCGATGTCGGCGGGCGGGACGCGCATCGCGCGGCAGGAGGCGCTGGAGGCGGTGCTGGCGGAATGGGGTGTGACGCTGAAGCGCAATCTGATTCTGTCGATGGGCCGCGAACTGTTGCAGGGCGTATCGCCCGAAGTGGCGATTGCGAGCGACTATGGCACACACCCGATTGTGCGCGATATGCGGGGCGGGTCGGCGGCGTTTCCACTCTCGCAATCGTTGGAGGTGAAGCCGACGGACAAGACGAGCGTCGAGCGGCTGGGATCAACCGCCCGTACGAGTCTTGCTGTGACAGGCGAAGTTGGCACGCTGAAGGAGAGCGACATTGACAAGGGCGAGGCGGGCTCGCATGTGCTGTGCGCGGCGGGGACCTATAGAACCGGGCAAGAGGGCAAGGAGGGTCGGTTTGTGGTGACCGGGTCTTCAGAGTTCATAGCCACCCGGTCGATGCGCATTCTCGGCAATAGCGACCTGTTCCTGAACATGATCAACTGGCTTTCTAGTGACGAGGATCTGATCTCGATCCGGCCGAAGGATCCCGAAGACCGGCGGATTCAGTTGACGCAAGGGCAGATGTTCGTGTTGCGGACCGTGAGCCAGTTCCTGATCCCACTGGGCATCATCCTGGTGGGCGTGCTGGTTTGGTGGCGGAGGAGGTAGGAGCCGCCATGCCGATTCGCGGGCTGTTGGCCGCTGGGATTGCTCTCGTGATTGCGGGGGGGCTGGTGTGGTGGTCGAACAAGAAGGGAACGGAGCCGGAGGCGGACGTGAGTCCGAAGCTGCTGGAACTCTCCGAAAGCGAGATGCGGCGGATTGAACTCCGCCGGGCCGAGGGGGAGACCACGGTGCTGGAGCGGCAGGAGGGCGGGCAGTGGAGGATCACGGCGCCGGCAAGCTACGCGGCGGATAGCGGGGCGGCCCAAGCGCTCGCCGGTGCGCTGGCGAGGCTGAATGCCGAGAAGGTGGTTGAAGAGAGGGTGGCGGACTTCGGCGAGTTTGGGCTGAAGGAACCCGCGCTGGTGGTCCTGATCACCATGAAGGACGGGACCCTGCATACAATCATGGCAGGCGATGATGTCCCGGCGGGCGGCGGTCATTATGTCCGCAAGGCGGGCGATGAACGGCTGTACACCATCGCCGGATTTACAAAGACAAGCATCGACAAGGCCTCCGGCGAGTTGCGGGACAAGCGGCTGCTGCCCTTTGAGGCCGGCGCACTGGCGAGGCTGGAGCTGCGGACGAAGGCGGGCGCGGTGGAGTTTGGCAGGAATGCGGCGGGTAATTGGCAGATTGTCAAGCCGGAGCCCCTGCGCGCCGATGGGTGGCAGGTGGAGGAGTTGATCCGGCGCGTGCGGGAGGCGCAGTTGGACCCTGGGCTCGATGAGGCGGGCCAGAGGAAGAAAGAGGCGGATTTTGGGCGCGCCGCACCGCTGGCGACGGTGAGCCTGACGGCGGGTTCGGCCGAACAGACTCTGGAGGTGCGGCGGACGGCAGACAACCGCTATCTGGCGCGCAGTTCGGCGGTGGCGGGAGTCCACTTACTGACGAACGATACGGGTGAGGGGTTCAACAAATCGGCGGCGGACTTCCGGACCCGGAAGCTATTCGACTTTGGATTTGCTGAGCCGGTACGAGTGGAGTTCAAGTGGTCCGAGGGGGCGAGAGCGCTGGTTCGTGATGGCTCGGACTGGAAGGAGAACGGCAAGGCGATGGACACGGTGGGCGTCCAGTCGCTGATTGACCGGCTGCGCGATTTGATGGCGGAAGGTTTCCCGGCAGGCGGCTTCGGGTCGGTTGAATTGGAGGCGGCCATCAGCGCGGGGGAGGGGGAGAAGGCGGCCACTGAAAGGATCCAGATCAGTCGGGCGGGGGATAAGTACTTGGCGCGCCGCGAGGGCGAGCCGGCGCTGTACGAGTTGAAGGCGGAGGCGGTGGAAGAATTGAGGCGGGCCGCGCGGGATGTGAAAGAGGCGCCTGCCCCAGCCGCGGCAAAGGGTAAGAAGTAGGCCCCCGGATGTCTGCGCTGCTCACCGATCTTTATCAACTCACGATGGCCGCAGGCTATTGGCTGGCGGGTAAAACGGAGGAGCGGGCGACGTTCGAGTTGTTCGTGCGCCGGCTGCCCGCGAACCGGAATTTTGTGGTTGCGGCCGGGTTGCGGCAGGCGGTGGATTACCTGCTGAACCTGCGGTTCTCCGAGGAGGACATCCGGTACCTTCGCGGGTTGGAACAGTTTGCGCGGTTGCCGGGTGGGTTCTTCGACGGTCTGAAAGAGTTCCGCTTCACCGGCGATGTGTTCGCAGTGCCGGAGGGAACGCCGCTGTTTGCCGGCGAGCCGATGCTGACGCTGCGGGCGCCGCTGATGGAGGCGCAGATCCCGGAAACGTATCTGCTGGCCACGCTGGGCTTCCAGAGTCTGATCGCGACAAAGGCGGCGCGGATGACAGAGGCGGCCGGCGGGCGGGCGGTGGTGGAGTTCGGCACCCGGCGGGCCCATTCCCCGCAAGCGGGGGTGCTGGCGGGGCGGGCATCCTATATTGGAGGCTGCGCGGGCACGTCGAACACACTGGCGGGCCGGGAGTTCGGCATCCCCGTGTTTGGTACGGCTGCTCATTCCTGGGTGATGTCGTTCCAGGCTGAACTGGAGGCGTTCCGCCGGCTGCAGGAGTTGCTTGGCCCGGCGACGACCTACCTCGTCGATAGCTACGACACTTTGGAAGGTACGCGGCGCGCGGCCTCGCTGGGTAACCCGCTCTGGGGGGTGCGGCTGGACAGCGGGAATCTGGTGGAACTGGCGCGGGCGGTGCGGAGCATTCTGAACGACGCGGGCCTACCCGAGGCGAAGATCATGGCCACGGGGGATCTGAACGAGTACAAGATTCTTGAACTGGTGGCCGCGGGCGCGCCGATTGACGCTTTTGGCGTGGGAACGGATCTGGCGACTTCGGCGGACGCCCCGAGCCTGGGCGCGGTGTACAAACTGGTGGAGATGGAAGTGGGCGGCGAGCGGCGCTTCACGGCGAAATACAGCGAGGATAAGGCTACGCTGCCCGGCGCGAAGCAGGTGTTCCGGTATTTGGGGCGCGATGTGATTGGGCGGGCGGGCGAATGTCCGCAGGGCGCCTGTGAAGCACTGCTGAAGCCCCTAATTTTGAAGGGCGAATTGGTACAGGATCTTCCTTCCGCGGCCGCCGCGCGGGAGCGGGCGCAGGCGGGGTTGCGCGCGTTGCCGAAAAAGCTGCGCAGCCTGTTTGAATGTGAACCGCCCTATCCGGTCGAACTAAGTGACGAGTTGCTGCATCTGATGGAAGAGGTGCGCCAGTTGGTGCGGACCAACGGAACATGAGCACGGTTTTCTTTGACGTCGATACGCAGTGGGACTTCCTGTCGCCTGCGGGCGCGCTGAGTGTGCCGGGAGCGGCAGCGCTGACACCGCGGATTGCCGCCCTGAATCAGTGGGCAAGCGCTCATGGGCTGAAAGTGGTTTCGACGACGGATGTTCACGCGGAAGATGACGCGGAGTTCCGCCAGTGGCCTGCGCATTGCGTGGCGGGCACGTTGGGCCAGCAGAAGCCGGCCGGGACGCTGCTGGAGGGCCGTGTGGCTCTGCCCTCCACTCATGGAGCGCGGGTTGATTTGGCGATGGCGCGCCAGGTGTTGGTGGAAAAGCAGCATCTGGACTGCTTCTCCAACCCGAATTTATTGCCACTTCTGGGTGACCTTGGAGCCCAACGGTACGTCCTCTACGGTGTGGTGACCGAATACTGCGTGCGCTGCGCAGCGCTCGGGCTGTTGAGAACCGGCGCGCGAGTGGAGATGGTCACCGACGCAATCCGAAGCCTGGACGAGACGGCGGGCGAACAGATGCTTGCAGAGTTCACCGCCGCGGGCGGGGTGCTGATTACCTCGGCCGAGGTAATGTCAGTTTGAAAGCGACGGATCCGGGGCCGGCGGCGCGATGATGCGGGCCGGGCGCCAGAGCCGTTCGAGGTCATAGTATTCCCGCTTGTCGGGGGAGAAGATATGTACGATCAGATCGCCAAAATCACCAAGTATCCACTCGGCGTTGTCGTAGCCTTCCACGGCGATCGGCGTTTCTCCGGCCTCGAATTTCATTCGCTTGGCGATTTCGTCCCAAATGGCCTGGATCTGGGGCTTGTTCGCGCCATTGCAGATCAGGAAGTAGTCCGCGAACGCGCCCAGTTCGCGGAGGTCGAGGATGCGGATATCCGAAGCGAATTTGGATTCAGCCGCGCGAAGCGCGAGGAGCCACGTGGGGCTGTCCGTGGCGGGAGGAGCAGGAACTGCGGCCCCGGTTTGAAGTTCAGTGCGCAAAGTTTGCGAGGGAACGTCTCCTTACTCGGTATCGTACTACACTGAAAATGTTGATCAAGTCTTTTCTTTGTTTCGGTTTGGTGACGTGGGTGGCGACCGCGGCGCTGGGGCAGGCGGCCGCGCCTGGCGAACTCGAGCGGATTCGTGAGCTGGTGGAGGCGGGTGCGGCGCCACGCGCGGCCCTGACCCGCGCGGAGGCCGAATTGGAGGACCGCCGCGATGAAGCGATCCTTCGGCGCACGCTGTATGGCGAAATTACGCTTGAGAACATTGACGAGCAGCAGGCGGCATGGATGATTCAAGCCGCAGAGCGGCGCGTGGCTCGGCGCCAGCAGAAATTAGCCGAGGTAAGGCGGATGGCGGCGGAGGGCCTCGTGGCGCGCGCGGCGCTGGAGGCCGCCCAGCAGGAAGTGCAGGAGCATGAGACAGCGCTCGACTTGGCTCGGTCGCGCGCAGCACTGCTAGCTGGGATTTCAGCGATGGCGCGGCTGGAGATGGAGACGGCACAGGTGGAGGAGGCTCAGCCGGGGTTGCTGCCGATCCGTGAGCGGTTTGACGGCATGGGTGCGTTTACCCGCGACCAGTTGCGTAAGGTGGTGCTCGCCTACGAAAAGGAGTTCGGCAAGCCGTTGCCGGTGAGCGCGCATGGCGACACACCGTTTCATCGCGCGATGGGCTTCGACCACAGCGGCCGGGTGGACGTTGCGCTCTCGCCGGACCAGTCCGAGGGCGTGTGGTTGCGCCAGTATCTGGAGGCGGAGAGGATCCCCTACTATGCGTTCCGGAGCTTCGTGCCGGGCGCAGCCACGGGGGCGCACATTCACATCGGCCCGCCGAGCCTGCGGTTGCGCGTGGCGGACTGAGCGACATACTACCCTAGATTCATGTCCTCATCCCAGGTGCAGGTGTTCATCCCCGCGGAGCGGATTGCCGCGCGTGTGGCCGAGTTGGGCTCGCAGATCAATCAGGATTACGCGGGCAAAAGTGTGGTGGTGGTCGGCATCCTGAAGGGTTCTTTCATGTTCATGGCGGATCTGATCCGCCATTTGACGATCCCCGTGCGGCTCGACTTCATGGGGACCAAGAGCTATGTGGGGACGACGACTTCCGGTCAAGTACAGATCACTAAAGATCTGGACAAGCCGATCGAGGGTGAGCATGTGCTGCTGGTGGAGGACATCATCGATACCGGTCTCACCTTGAGCTACTTGAAGCGGAATCTCGAGCAGCGCCGCCCGTTGACGCTGAAGACAATTGCCTTCCTGGACAAGCCCTCGCAGCGCCGCGTGGACATCCACGCCGATTACGTGGGTTTCGAAATCGAGAACAAGTTCGTGATCGGCTATGGGTTGGACTTTGAGCAGCAGTATCGCCAGTTGCCGGACCTCTGCATCATCGCCGGGTAGGCGTTCCGCCTGGGTAGCGTGGGATACTGGCTATCCGGAAACCTAGATTTGCGTCCCAAAGTCCTCAGCCTCAGCACGGTGTTTCCCCGCCCGGTCGAGCCACAACTCGGTCCGTTTGTGCGGGCACGGCTGGAGGCTGCAGCGGTGCATGCAGACATCCAGGTTCTTGCCCCCGTACCGCTGCTCGAATACGGAAATCCGGGACGGCTTGTAACTCCGCTGCGCGAAATCCCGCGCCGCCGCGAGGAAGGCGGGCTGGTGATTCACCACCCGCGCTGGTTCTATCCTCCGTTGATGAACTGGGCGAATGCGGCATGGCTGGCTTGGGCGATGGACGGGGCGACCCGGCGGCTGCGTCAGGAGTTCCCATTTGCGCTGATCGACGCACATTGGGCGCATCCGGAGGGAGGCGCCGCTGCGCGGCTGGCACGGAAGTTCGGAGTACCGTTCACGGTGACAATGCGAGGGAATGAGGCCGAGCACGCGTTAGTTTCCACGCGCCACCGGGTGATGGCGAAGGCGCTCCAGCAGGCAGCGATGGTGATTCCAGTATCGGAATCGCTGGCCGGGCTGGCGGGGGAACTGGGCGTTCCATCCGAGCGGATTCGCGTGATTCCGAATGGGCTGGACGCGCGGATTTTTCATCCTCGTCCCCGCGAGGCGGCGCGGGGACGGCTCGGCATGGAAGAGGGCTGCTGTAATCTTCTGACGGCGGGGCACCTGATCGAGTTAAAGGGCCACCATCGGGTGATCGAAGCGGCTGCCGCTTTGCGTGCCGGGGGGCTGGACGTGAGGGTGTGGATCGCAGGCGGGCCTGGGCGTCATGGGAACTTTGCTCCAGCGATTGAAGAGGCGGCCTCGCGCACGGGCATGAGGCCCTACACCCGTATGCTGGGTGCGCTATCGCCACAAGACCTGGCGGAGGCGATGTCCGCATGCGATCTGTTCTGTCTGGCCAGCAGCCGCGAAGGTTGGCCAAACGTGGTGAACGAGGCGCTGGCGTGCGGGACACCCGTGGTGGCCACGCGCGTTGGGGCAGCGCCGGAGATTCTGGCGCCTGAAGGGTTGGGGGTTCTGGTGGAGAACAACCAGCCGGAGACTCTGGCGGCAGGCATCCGGTTGGCGGCTGCCCGTCAATGGGACCGCGACGGGATCGCACGCCACGGCAAGAGTCGGGACTGGGCGCACACGGGAGCGGAAGTCGCGGCGGTGTGGCGCGAATGTCTGGAGGGCACGCGTCGATGAGCACACTGCCGCTGCTGCTGCATGTGACGTACTCGTTTGAGGCGGGCGGCGCGGAAATGCGCACAGCGACGCTGATGAATGCGCTGGCGGGCGAGTTCCGCCATCGAATCATCGCCATCGATGGGCAGTACGGGTGTGCGGCGCGTCTCCATCCGGATGTCGATTGGGCTCCGGTGGCGGCGCCGGGCCGGCGGAAACCGTGGTCAGCGGCTGCAGGTCTCCGGCAGTTGTTGCGCGAACTGAGGCCGGCGTTGCTACTGACGTATAACTGGGGGGCGATCGACGCTCTGCTCGCGCTTCTGCCGGACCGGATCTGTCCGGCGGTTCATGTGGAGGATGGGTTTGGGCCGGATGAAGCGCGAGGGTTGAAGGCGCGGCGCCTGTGGACGCGACGCGTGGTGTTGCCGCGGGTCACGCGGCGCGTGGTGGTGCCTTCGGCGACGCTCTACCGGATTGCTGAGGCGCACTATGGGCTGCCTGAGGGCCACCTGCTGAGAGTCCCCAACGGGGTGGATACGGTGCGGTTTCAGCCGGGAGGCGCTCCGGAATTGCGCAATGCGCTGGGAATTCCTGGGGATTCTTTCGTCGTTGGCACGGTCGCGCGCTTGCGGCCGGAGAAGGACCTGCCGTACCTGGTCCACCGATTTGCCGATGCTGGGTTGCCGGAAGCACGTCTTCTGATCGCAGGCTCTGGGTCATCGGAAATGGAGATTCGCGAAGCTGCTCGCAGCCGGGGCGTTCTGGACCGGGTGGTCTTTGCGGGAGAATTGCGGGACCCGGCGCCCTGCTATGCGGCGATGGATTTGTTTGCCATGTCCTCGACCACGGAGCAGATGCCGATGGGCCTGCTGGAGGCGATGAGCAGCGGGTTGCCTGCCCTCTGCACGGATGTGGGCGACATCCCGGACATGCTGCCTCCGGGGCAGCGGCAGTTTGCGGTACCGCACTCGCGGCCCGAGGCTTACACCGCGGAGTTGCGGCGGCTGGCCGCTGATGCCGGATTGCGCGCGGAGTTGGCACGGGAAAACCGTAAGCGTGCCGAGGCCGAGTTCTCACTGAACCGGATGATTGAGCGTTGGCGCGAGGTCTATATCGAGGCTCTGCACATGCCTTCTATGCCACAGGAGCAGGGCGAAGACATTCCATAGCTTGCGCGAATGATCGTGCAATCCGGAAGCATGTTGACCCAGAAGGCGTCGGGCTTCGGACGGCTCGATCAATTCGTTCGCATTGTCGAGCAACCCGGCGAGCGCGGGCCCCAGGGGACCGCGAAACCATTCGGCCAGCGGCACCACAAAGCCCATTTTGGGCCGGTAGAGGATCTCCTGCGGCAGCCGTGGCTCGAGTATCTTCTTGAAGGCCCATTTGCCTTGCATGCCCTTCAGCAGCCATTCGGGTGGCATCTGGGCTGCGAGTTCACCAATGCGGTAATCAAGCCAGGGCGAACGGCTCTCGAGTGAAAAGGCCATGGTGGCGCGGTCAGCCTTGACGAGGATATCGCCCGGCAAATAGGTTTCCACATCCACGGCCTGCAACTGCTTGAGAGGCGGCAGGTGCGCGAACCGGCGGAACCTTGCTTCGTACGCAGGCCGCGGATCGAAGCCCCGCAACCGGGGCGAAAGGATGGCGGCGAGGCCCGCGTCGCGGAACACGGTCATCGAGGAATAGTAGGCGCCGCCGAGATCCAGCGCTAGATTTTGTAGGGTCGTCTTGGCACGAAATGGACGCGGCAGGTAGTCGAATTTTGGGTACCAGCGGCCGGCCCAGCCGGCGAGAGCACGCCCCCACCGGCCTGGGAGAAAGCCGCGCGCACGTTCCTCCGCCACCCCGAAACGGTAGCGCCGGTAGCCGGCAAAGATCTCGTCGGCGCCATCGCCGGCCAGCGCGACGGTGACCCGTTCGCGGGTCATCCGGGCGAGGTAAAGGGTTGGGATTGCGGAGGCATCGCCGAATGGTTCGTCGAACTGCTTCGCAAAAATGGGCAGGATTTCGCCGATTGACGGAGTGACGATGCGCTCCATATGATCGGTCCGGTACCTGGCTGCGATGGATCGTGCGTAGGCGGTCTCGTCGAAGCGGCTGATGTCGAACCCGATGGAGAAGGTTTTGATGGCCGCCGCGCCGCCCTCCTTCATGTAGGCCACAACCGCGGATGAGTCCACCCCACCGCTCAGAAAGGCGCCCAGAGGGACTTCGCTCATCAGACGGCAACGCACGGCATCGAGCGCCAACGCATCAAGTTCGGCCCCAGCGGCGGGCCACTCGCGCGGCCGGGCGGGCTCGAAAGCCAACTGCCAATACTGCCGAGGGGCCGCGATGGCGCCATCTAGGCCGACGCGAAGCGAGCATCCGGCCGCGAGTTTCCGGACAGCCGCCAGAATCGTCTCTGGCTCCGGAACGTAGGCGAACGCGAGAAAGGAAGCAACACTTTCGCCCCTGACGCGCTTCGGCATTCCTTCCAAAGTCAGCAGGGCCTTCAATTCGCTGGCGAAGGCGAAAGCATAGCCCGGCGCGGCCGCTGTGTAATACACAGGCTTTTTGCCGAAGCGGTCGCGTGCGATAAAGAGTTCCTTTTGGCGACCATCCCAGATGGCGAAGGCGAACATCCCATTGAGGTATTCGGGCAACCGCTCACCGACTTCCTCATACAAATGGACGAGGACTTCGGTGTCGGAATTTGTAGTGAACCGGTGGCCCCGTTTTTCGAGATCGTCGCGAAGCTCGATGTAGTTATAGATCTCGCCATTAAAGACGACCTGGATTCGCCCATCCTCGTTGCCGAGCGGCTGATGGCCTCCTGTGACGTCGATGATGCTCAGCCTGCGGTGGCCGAGGGCGACAGGCCCATCAATAAAGGCGCCCGAGCCGTCAGGGCCGCGGTGGGCGAGACGGTCCGTCATCCGGCGCAGCGGAGCCAGATCCGCCGGCCGGGAGTCTCGCGTCAGGAATCCGGCGATGCCGCACATCCAGGAAGTGCCTGGCTACCATCATATCTTTTCCTCTTTCGGTGGCCCGCTATACTGGGAATTTCGTGCCCATCAAAGTCATTTGCGTCGGGGGCGCCCGGCCCAATTTCATGAAACTCGCGCCCTTGGTGCGGGCGCTGAACGCCGATCCGGATTTTCAGACTGTCCTGGTCCACACCGGTCAGCATTACGACGACCGGATGTCCGGTGCTTTCTTCCGGGAACTGCTGATTCCCGACCCGAACTACCATCTCGAGGCCGGATCGGGTTCCCATGCGCAACAGACCGCCGAGATCATGCGCCGGTTCGAGCCCGTGGTGGAAGCAGAGAGACCACAGGCAGTTCTGGTGGTGGGCGATGTGAATTCCACGCTCGCCGCTTCGATTGTCGCCAAGAAAATGCTGGTGCCGGTGGTGCATGTGGAGGCCGGCCTGCGCTCCGGCGACCGTACGATGCCAGAAGAAATCAATCGCCTGGTGACAGATTCCATTACTGACCTCTTTCTGGTGACAGAAGTCTCCGGGCGAGAGAATCTGCTGCGTGAGGGTGTGCCGGAGACCGCCATTCGCATGGTCGGCAACTTGATGATCGACACACTGCGAGCCAATCTTGCGCGGGCGCAGGCCGAAACCACGATCAAGGCGAGGCTCGGGATGGGGGCCCACCCGTACGGGTTGGTGACCCTGCACCGGCCGGCCAATGTGGACGATCCGGCGGCGTTTACCGCGATTCTAGAGGCGCTCGACGAAGTAGGCCGCGCGTATCCGCTGTATTTCCCCGTTCATCCCCGCACCCGGCAACGGATGGATGTGGTGAAAGCGCCAACCGAGCGGCTGCGTCTGCTGGAGCCGCTCGGGTATCTCGACTTCCTGAGCCTGATGTCAGGCGCGGCGGTTGTCCTCACTGACTCGGGTGGCATCCAGGAGGAAACAACGGCCTTAGGCGTTCCGTGCCTGACGCTGCGGGACAACACCGAGCGACCGATTACGATCGATGAGGGCACCAACATCCTGGCAGGCACCAGCAGGGAATCGATCCTCCGCGCATGGGTCGACTTGCAAGCCCATCCGCGGCAGGGCCGCATTCCTGCGTTGTGGGACGGGCAGGCCGCCGGGCGGTGCCGCGCCGCGCTGCGGGAGTTCTTCTCGCTACCATAAAGGGGTGGCCGCCTCCGCAACCCGCACGATTCCCATGCTTGACCTGCGTGCGCAGCACCGCACGATCCGCGCCGAGGTACTCGCTGCGGTGGAGCGGGTGATGGATTCTCAGATGTTCATACTGGGCGCTGAAGTGGGCGAGTTGGAATGTGAACTCGCGGGCTATTGCCAGACAACACACGCCATCGGCTGCGCCTCCGGCACGGATGCGCTGATTTTGGCACTGCGCGCTCTCGATATTGGCCCGGGTGATGAGGTGATCACCACGCCGTTTTCCTTTTACGCCACGGCGAGTTGCATCAGCCTCACAGGCGCCCGGCCGGTTTTCTCGGATATTCAGCCGGACACCTTCAATCTGGATCCGGATACCTTGGCCCACACCCTGGACCGTCATCCGCGTGCCCGCGCCATCTTGCCGGTTCACTTGTTTGGCGCCTGCGCCGACCTCGACCCCATCCTGGCGCTGGCGGACGCCCGGGGCATCGCGGTAGTGGAGGACGCGGCGCAGGCCATTGGGGCGGAGTACAAGGGCCGGCGGGCAGGTTCAATCGCCCACATCGGCTGTTACAGCTTCTTCCCCACCAAGAACCTGGGCGGAGGCGGCGATGGCGGTTTGCTCACCACTCAGGATGCCGCGCTCGCCGAGAGACTGCGCGCCCTGCGAGTGCACGGTTCACGGCAGCGCTACTACCACGACGAAATCGGGATGAACTCGCGACTCGACGCCCTCCAGGCGGCCATTCTCCGGGCGAAACTGCCCCACCTGGACCGTTGGATCGCACTCCGGCAGTCCCATGCGGCCCGGTATGACAGCCTTCTCGAGGGTCTGCCGGTGCAAACTCCCTTTGTATCGGCACATACGACACGCCACGTTTTCAACCAATACACCATTCGTACGCCGCAGCGTGACGAACTCAAAGCCCATCTGGCCAGCCTCGGCATCCAGACCGAGACCTATTACCCTCTGCCGCTCCACCTTCAGCGCTGCTTTGCCGGACTGGGATACGGCGAAGGAGACTTCCCTGTGGCCGAGGTGGCCGCCCGTGAATGCCTGTCCTTGCCCGTCTATCCCGAATTGCCGCCCGAGGATTTGGAAACCGTGGCCGGCGCCATCCTTTCGTTCTATTACCAATAGCGTCAAAGGCCCCCCGATTGGGTCATTGTCGGTAGCTCATTCCATATGTTGAAATGAAGGCTCGGTATGGACGCTCAGCCTGACCTCCAGCCTCAAACGGCCCCCTCGCAAACCTCCCTCCCCTGGGGCCCTATCGCGTGGTTTGGACTGCTGCTGGTTGTCTGGTACGCTCCGGTCCTGCAACTTCTCGTTCGGGACTGGCTGAACGACGATGACATGGGGCATGGCTTCTTCGTGCCTGCAGTGGCCGCCTATATCGTTTGGCTCCAGCGCGAGGAATTGCTGAAAATCAAGTTGCAGCCAAACCGGTGGGGCATGCTGCTGGTGGTTTTCGCGGGATTGCAGTTGATTGCCGCCACGCTGGGCGTGGAGTTCTTTCTGGCCCGCACGTCATTCCTGCTGGCCCTGGTGGGCGTAGTGCTGACGCTGGGCGGATGGGTGCTGGTGCGGGCCCTCGCTTTTCCGCTGGTCCTGCTGATCTTCATGGTCCCGTTGCCGGCCATCATTTTTAGCCAGATCACCTTTCCGCTGCAGTTGATTGCCAGCGCATTCGCCGAACATTCGCTGTCGGCAATCGGAATCCCCGTGCTTCGGGACGGCAATATCCTGGAATTGCCGAGCCAGCGGTTGAGCGTTGTGGAGGCCTGCAGCGGTATCCGTTCGCTGCTCTCGCTGACTTTTCTCTCCCTGGTCTATGCCTACTTTTTCGACCATCGGGTGTGGATGCGCTGGGCGCTGCTGATTTGCACGATCCCCATCGCTATCCTGGCGAACGCCATGCGCGTCACGGTAACCGGCCTGCTGTGGGAGTTCAAACCGGAGTACGCGGAAGGGTTCTTTCACCTTTTTGAGGGATGGATCATCTTCATGGTTGCCGTGATTCTATTGGTTGCCTGCCACCGTGTCATCAGTATGGTCGCCCAGCTTCGGAGGAGTACTCAGCCTGCATGAGCCGTCTGCCTTTCTTTTCACTCCGCTATGCCTTGCCCCTGAGTCTGTTGATCGGAATCCAGGCAGCGACATTCTATTCCACTTCCACTCCTGAGCGCGAACTGAACATCAAGCCATTGTCCACGTTCCCCGCCGAGGTAGAAGGCTGGAAACAGATAGCGGAGTATCCCACCGAGGAGGAAGTGCAGCGGGTTCTGCGGGCTTCTGACACCTTGAACCGCTCCTACGCCCATTCCGGGAACCGCGAGAGCGCAAATCTGTTCATTGCATTCTTCCGCTCCCAGAAAACCGGAGCCGCCCCCCATTCACCCAAGAACTGTCTCCCCGGTTCAGGCTGGGCCCCTAGCGCCTCCGGTATGCTGACTGTTGACGCGCCTGGTTGGGATGAGCCGATTTCCGTGAACCGCTACATCGTCTCCCGGGGCGACCAGCACTCGCTGGTACTGTACTGGTATCAGACCGCCCACCGGGTGATCGCGAGCGAATACCTGGCGAAAATTTGGCTCGTATTGGATTCCGTGCGCTACCGCCGCTCCGACACCTCACTGGTTCGCGTGGTGGTCCCCTTCGACAGAGACCACCCGGAGCAGAGCGAGGCCACTGCAACATCGTTTGTTCGCACTTTTTTCCCCGCCATCCGCGAAGCCCTGCCCCACTAAAGAGGGAGCACCGTCCGGCCGGTGGCTACGCATGGGTTCACTCTCGCCGGGTGGATTCCCGCTGCAGATCCCGGATGTAGAGGCCGATCCGGATGACGCCAAAAGCGAGCAGGGCCACGATGCCAAATCGGAAAACCTCAACCGCCTGGTAGAAGGAACCGAGTCGGACCGAATGGGCAGGCCGAGTGAGGAATAGCATGACATTCATGCCCAGTAGAACGAGCAGGAGCGTGAGCAGGCGCCGGTACCGGTCTGCCAGCGACGAGGGATCGGAATGTAGTTCGGGGGCATCCGGGTTGAAATTGCGGAAATAATGCCAGGCACCGAATCGGCTTACCATCTCCCAGCCGGACTGCCGGCAAAGATCAATGTATTCATCGAGTTCCCCCCTTCGCTCAGTCCGGTAGTCCAGCCGGTAGCGGCATTCGCATGGAGCGCCTTTTCGAAACCGGAAGAGGATTCCGCCACTGGCGAGGTGCCAGCCTTCGCGCGCCATTTCCTCCAGCCACCGTTCCTCCTTTGGAGCGTCCCAGGCCCAAAACCAGCGCAGCCGCGTCAGGGTCTCCGAGTTCCCGTTCATTCCTGGCCTCCTTTGCCGTTCAGCCTTTCCCGGCCGTGTTGCGCGATCGCCTCCAGGCGCTCGCATTCCCTTTCGACAACCCGGCGACCCAGAGCTGTCAATCCATAGGCTTTCCTCCGATCATCTCCGTCATCGCCTTCCAGGCGGCAGATGAGACCTTGTTCCAGTAGTTTCGTCAAGGCGCCGTAGAGCGTTCCGGGTCCGAGCTTCGCCCTGCTGCCACTCCATGCAGAAACGTCCTGCATGATGGCGTAGCCGTGTTTAGGCGAAGCCAGCGAGACCAGAATTAGAAACGTCGCCTCGGTGAGAGGAAGAAAACTGAGTTCGTCTCTTTGCATCGCCTGTCGATATATCTACTTACGATATATCGTATAACGACATAATGACCCAATGCAGACTCCCTGTCAAGACCCGAATCAGTTAACAAGAGTTAAAACTCAGCGACCAAGGATGTAGCGGGAGCGGCGGGGGTCGGCTCCACCGTCGAGGACGCCGTCCTCCGAGCGAATGAGGACGGGGGCCGACGTGTTGCTCCAGGCGTTGCGGATCTGGACGCGGTGGCCGAGTTCGGCGAGTCGTTTGAGGGCGGGGGCGGGGATGCGGTCCTCGAAGGTGACGCGGCCGGGGGTGAACTCGTGGAAGGCAAAGCTGGCGTAGAAATGCTCTGTCTGAAAGCGGGGGGCTTCGACGGCGGCTTGAGCGCCCATGCCGAACTCGATGAGGTTGAGCAGCACCTGGAGCATGGCCTGGTCCTGGTTGTCGCCGCCGGGGGTGGACATGACGAGCCAGGGTTTGCCGTCCTTGAGGACCATGGTGGGGGAGAGGGTGACGCGGGGGCGCTTGCCGGGGGCGAGGAGGTTGGGGTGGCCGGGGGTGAGGACGAAGGACTGGAGGCGGGTCGAGAGCGGGATGCCGGTTTCGCCCGCGATGACGCTGGGCAGCCAAGCGCCGCTGGGGGTGGCGGAGAAGGCGTTGCCGAAGCGGTCGATGACGTTGACGCAGGTGGTGTCGTGGTCGCCGGACTGTTCGCTGATGGAGTCGAGGTCGAGGGGACCGCCGAATGCGCCCGGGCGGTGGTCGAGGGAGGCGTGGAGGGGGTCGATCTGGCGGCGGCGCTCGGCGGCGTAGTCCTTGGAGAGGAGGGTGGTTTCGGGGATGTCGGCGTGTTTGGGGTCGCCGTAGTAGCGGTCGCGGTCGGCGAAGGCGAGTTTGACGGCTTCGATAACGGTGTGGAGGTATTCGGGCGAATTGTGGCCCATGGCCTTGAGGTCGAAGCCTTCGAGGATGTTGAGGGCCTGGAGGAGGACGGGTCCCTGGCTCCAGAAGCCGGGCTTGACGAGGGTGTAGCCGCGGTAGGTGGTGCTGCGGGGGGTGTCGAACTCGGCGCGGAAGGCGGCGAGGTCTTCATGGCGGAGCAGGCCGCCGTTGACTTCGGAGAAGGCGGCGAGGGAACGGGCAATGGCGCCGGAGGCAAATTCGCGGCGGACCGCTTCGATCCTGGCCTTGCGGTTGCCGCGGGCCCTCTTCTCGACACCGCAGAGGGACTCAAGCGTGCGGGCGAGGGTGGGAGACCGGAAGAGCGAGCCGATGGCGGGTGGCTTTCCGCCGGGCATGAAGAAGGCGGCGGAGCCGGGCCAGAGCATGAGGTATTTGGAATGATCGCCGATGAAGCGGGCGTATTCCTCGCCGATGGGGAAGCCGTGGGCGGCCTCGATGGCGGGAGTGGCGACTTCGCAGTAGCCGCGGGTGCCGTGTTCGGCGAGGGCGAGCATGAGGCCGTCGAAGACGCCGGGGGTGACGGCGGAGCGGATGCCGAGGGCGGGGATGGGAGGCTTGCGGTCGGGGTCTTCCCAAGTTTCGGGTTGGCGGGCGCGGTACCATCCGGCGGTGGCGAGTTTGGGGGCGACGCCGATGCCGGAGACGATGACCGGATCAGCGTCCTTCATCTTGAGGATGAGGGGCATTTCGCCGCCGAGGCCGAAGCGGGACTGTTCAGTGACAGCGGCGGTGAGGACGGCGGCGACACCGGCATCGACGGCATTGCCGCCGGCCATGAGCAGACGCCAGCCGGCCTCGACCTGTTGATTGTTGGCCGCGCCGATCATCTCGCGGGTACCGCGGACGGGCGGGAACATGGTGGGTGGCTGGGCGGCGAGCGTGGCGGCGAGCAGAAGAAGGGCGGTGGCGAGTTTCATAGAGCGGGGGCTCCTTCCCGGAGGCGGCGGTATTTGCGGAGGATTTCGAAGACGACGATGCCGCCGGCGGTGGCGACATTGAGGGAGTGCTTGCGGCCGAGCATGGGGAGGCGGATCTGGGCGTCGCAGGCGTTGAGGACTTCGGGCGCGAGCCCGTCCACTTCGTTGCCGAAGACGATGCAGAGCGGATAGCGGGGCTGCCAGTCGAAGAGGTCGAGGGCGCGGGGGCTGGTTTCGATGGCGGCGATTTCGAAGCCGCGGGCGCGGAGCAGACGCAGGGGGACGAGGGCGTCGGGGGCGTACTCCCAGGGCATGGTGAGTTCGGCGCCGAGGGCGGTTTTGGCGAGGGCGGGATTGGCGGGAGTGGGGGTGATGCCGGAGAGGTAGAGGCGTTCTAGCCCGGCGGCGTCCGCGGTGCGGAAGAAAGCGCCGGCGTTGTAGGCGCTGCGGATGTGGTCGAGGAGGAGAACGACGGGGAGAGGCGCGAGTCCGTCATAGGGGGCGGCGGCGGGCGTGGCGGCGAAGGGGAGGCGCTCCATGCGAGGGTCTTGGGTTTAGGATAGCGTGAGGACTATGGTGACACTGGACGGCGAGTCGCTGACGCTGGAGCAGGTGGCGCGGGTGGCGCGCGAGGGCGGGGAGGTGGATCTGGATGCGAGCGCGCTGAAGCGCATGCGGCAGTCGCGGGCGGTGATCGAGCAGATGGCGGCAGGGGATGCGCCGGTGTATGGGGTCAACACGGGATTCGGGCAACTGGCGGACGTGCGGATTGAGGCCGGTGACCTGGAGACGCTGCAGCGCAACATCGTGCGGTCGCATGCATGCGGCGTGGGTGAGCCGCTGCCGGAGGACGTGGTGCGGGCGATGATGCTGATCCGGGCGAACGTGCTGGCGAAGGGGCTGTCGGGGATCAGGACGCAGGTGGCGAAGCGGCTGGTGGGGCTGCTGAACAAGGGCGTGACGCCGGTGGCGCCTTCGCGCGGGAGCGTGGGGGCGAGCGGGGATCTGGCTCCACTGGCGCATATGGCGCTGGTGCTGATTGGCGAGGGGTCGGCGTACTATCACGGCAAGTTGCTGCCGGGCGGGGAGGCGCTGGAGGCGGCAGGGCTTGCGCCGGTCACGTTGCAGGCGAAGGAAGGCATCTCGCTGGTCAATGGGACACAGGCGATGCTGGCGGTGGGCGGGTTGGCACTGCTGGATGCGGAGGAGTTGCTGGAGGCGGCGGACGCGGCGTGCGCTCTTTCGCTGGACAGCCTGAAGGGGACGCCGCGGGCGTTCGATGCGCGGCTGCACAAGGCGCGGCCGCATCCGGGGCAGATGGCGTCGGCCGAGCGGCTGCGCGGGTGGCTGGAGGGGAGCGAGATCCGGCACTCGCACGAAACGTGCAGGCGGGTGCAGGATGCGTATTCGCTGCGGTGCGCGCCACAGGTGCATGGCGCGGCGGGGGACGCGCTGGCCGAGGCGCGGCGGGTGGTGGCGATCGAGTTGAACTCGGCGACCGACAATCCGCTGGTGTTCGGCGAGGAGACGTTGTCGGGCGGGAACTTTCACGGGCAGCACCTGGCGCTGGCGTTCGACTATGGGGCGGTGGCATTGTGCGCGCTCGCCGGAATCAGCGAGCGCCGCGTGGACCGGATGGTGAACCCGGCGTTAAACGAAGGGTTGCCGCCATTTCTGACAACGCATCCGGGGCTGGAGTCCGGATTGATGATGCTCCAGGTGACGGCGGCGGCGCTGGTGGCGGAGTTGAGGGTGCTGGCGACACCTGCATCGCCGGGGTCGATCACGACGAGCGGGAACAAGGAAGACTTCGTGTCGATGGGGATGACGGCGGCGCTGAAATTCGCTCGGGCGGTGGAGCTGACACGGCAGGTGCTGGCGGTGGAGTTTGTGGTGGCACTGCATGCGCTGGAGACGCTACGGCCGTTGAAGACGGGCGTGCGGCTGGAGAAAGTGCGGAAGGAGTTGGTGGAGGTGGTGCGGCCGGCGATGGAGGACCGGGCGAGGACGGCGGAGATCGAGGTGGTCAGCGCGTGGATTCGGATGTGGCGAAGACGGCGTAGCGAGTGGTGGTCTTGAAGCCGAGTTTGCGATAGAGGTTGAGGCCGGCGGGGGAGGACTGGAGGACGAGAGGGCCAGTGGCGCCGGCGGCGCGGGCGTCGTCGATGGCGCGGCGCATGACGGCTTCGGCGTATCCCTGGCCGCGGAGTTCAGGGAGAGTGCCAACGGAGTAGATGCCTAGAGCGCCGTGGGCGGCGACGGTGGCGGCGCTGGCGACGACGCGGCCGTTTTCCCACGCGGTCCACATGGAGAGGGGATGGCTCCAGGCTTCCTCCGGCTCGTAGGCGGCGGTGGCGAAGGGCATGGGGAGGCGGAAGCAGGCGTTGGCGAGGCGGGCGAAGCCGGCGCGGGTCTCGGCGTCGCGGACGGGTCGCATTTCGGGCGCGGGGAGATCGGAAGAGCGTCGTGTAGGGAAAGAGTGTAGATCTCGGTG